>Ga0208917_1001526_pt1 | contig 11490 bp, 10 predicted proteins | sample DEB08_DNA_10_FD_185500 | JGI IMG/M metagenome (GOLD analysis project Ga0208917, IMG submission 185500) | Aqueous microbial communities from the Delaware River and Bay under freshwater to marine salinity gradient to study organic matter... | ecosystem: Environmental > Aquatic > Marine > Coastal ...
ACTGTTGAATCACTACTAAGTACCTATATCAATAACGACGAAAGAGTACAATAGGATATAAAAATGGCAGTTAAAGTAACTAATCAGATCGCATCCTTTCAGACAGACGATAAAAAAGTCGTACTTGATGCAGATAGTGCATTTACAGGTGGTTACAATAATGTGACTTTGCCAACATTAAAAAATGTTGTCTCTTCGCCTTTAAACACATACGAATTTGGTCAGGCAATTGCAATAGGAGATGGTAAGGTAGTAATTGGTGGGCCTAGTGGCCTTACAGAGGACGAATCTGGTTATGCATTCCTATACGACTATGAAGGCAATTACGGTCTTTCTCTTTTCAGAAGTGGAATAGAAGGAGGCTCTTCTGGGCCTCCCCAAAAAGCACCATCGGAATTTGGTAGACATGTTGCTATTGGCTATGGGAGAATAGTGGTAAGTGAGCACCAGGATTATGGAGTAAATAGCAGAATTACCGGTGCAATTCATCTGTATGATACAGATGGAACATTTATTAAAAAAATTATACATCCAGACCCACCAGTTGATATTAGCAACGGGGCAGCATTTGGTGATACAGTAGCAATTGCTGGTGGTAGAATTTATGCTACGGTAGCAAATGACGGAGGGCCGCAAGATCAATATGGTACCACTGGCGGTGGTCATATGTCTGTGTATGTATTTGATCTTGATGGAAATTATCTTACAAGATTCTATATTTTAGGTTCTGATTCTCTATCATCAAGAACACCAGCAGTATCTCATAATAGAATAGTATATCCAGTTACTGTAAATAGTACCGGCCTACCTGTTGGTTATCCATTATCGGCTGGAAATTATGTACACATTTTTGATCTTTCGGGTGTTCTTATTAACTCTGTTGTATTAGCAGATCAGCCATTGACAAATACTAATGCCAGTGGAGCTTGGGGCAATTCTGTGTCAATGGGTAATGGTATTCTTGCTGTTGGATCATATATCTTTACTGTTGATGGTGGTCCGAGTCAAGAAGGAATAGTTGCTTGTTTTGATTATGATGGTAATTTTCAATTTGTTCTGAGAGATCCAACACCATCTACACTTGGTAAATTTGGTTTTTCTGTAGGTGTTGGAAACGGTAGAATTTATGTTTCCAAAGAGTCAACGACTCCTATTTTTATGTTTGATCTAGAAGGAAATTACTTGGGAATACTAGATAATCAAAACGTGGTTTCACCAGCTGACGGTCAAACATATAGTGCTACAAATTCATATATGAGCTATAATGCATTTGCCTGTGCGGATGATCTGTTGATTATAGGTGATCCGATGTTCCCAGGTAATACCGATAAAGGTCAAGTATTTTTCTATACAGTTCCACATATTAAAGATGCTGTAAATAATCTTGATCAAGAATATAAAAGAAAACCATTGACGACCTATGGCAATATAATTGAAATCCCTACATTATCTGGCGGCGGCATGAAAATAGTTTCCGCCAGCTCAGGCCAGGTTGGTTGGGAATTTAAAGCTCTAGGTACTGTATGGAAAAAAGATTTATCCACATATACACAAATTATAGGAGATTGGTGTAATGTCAATCCACCTAATGGGACTTATTATATAAGATTTACAAGAACAGGGGGGAATGATAACCCGAATATCGGTGATTCATTGGCTACATGGCATAGTTTATCGTCAGATCGTGAATTTAAGTGGCAACTTGGCGGTAATGCTGATATGCTTAGCGCAGTAATTCTTGTAGAAATATCTGATGATTCAAATGGTTCGAATATATTAGCTAGTGCATCCTATATTTTTAATGTAGATACTGGTCAATAATAAACATGTTAGAGAAAATAAATAAGATGTTGAGGTATTACAAATGAAAAAAGAAGCAATTTTAATCTCTGCTAAGGCACATAAAAAATTAGCAATAACATATTTAATAAACGAATATGATCACGAATCAAAATATGATTTTTTTACCTTGCACCCCGATATCGTAACAAATATGCCAGAGCAATATCAAACGATTAACGATAATGCGGATAATTCAAATACAGTATTATGGTCATTAACAACAAATGATTTTTTTACTGTCCAAAAGGAAAATGTTATATCCACATTTGTTGATTTGGAGGATCAGTAATAAATGTCTTTTATTAAAAAAGCAACTCAGGGAAGTAATAATGTGCCAACTTCAAGTGGCGGAGGTCCGGTTTCTGCGTATGCAAGCATCGTCGGGCTTGAAGGCGCTAATCATGACACTTCAGTTTTAATTGAATCTACTATAGGTTCTCAACCTGGTGAACCTGCAGTTTTTTCTACTAATCGTAAACCTACAGCAATGAATGACTTTCCAAAAAACTTTTTGGGCACAGAAAACTTGGAAGAATTACCCTTGGATGTTAACGGTGTTTCTCATCGTGGTATGTCAGAATATGGAAGTAGTTGTTTTGATATTGCTCCTTGGTGGGGCGGCAACCAAGTCCCTGGTAGTGGCACACCAGTCGAAATAAACTCGACCACACCTGGAAAGGTTACAGAAACTCATACTTTAATTACTGGACATCCCCATACCACGCAAAACGGTAATATAGAAGAAGGTGTTGTCTATACTCGTAATGTTCACAACCCAGCAACTCCAACAGGGTTTGATCTTTATGGTATTCGAGAGACTCTTAATCTTCCCGCCGGCGATCAGAAATCATATGCCCATTACGGCGCATCGGTTGTCATTGGCGGAAATAAAATATTTGTAGGATGTCCAGGTGGAAAACCATCTGGTGTTACAGTAACTACACTTAGCGGTGGAGGCTTAGGATCGTCTGAACGCTGGGCAAATGCGAATACTACAACAGGTGGTGCTGCCGGTTGTGTATATGTGTATGATAAAAAAGGTGTTTTATTAAGTACACTATCTCCAAATAATTTATACTCGAATTTTTCACATGAAGGAATGAAGTTTGGGCACTCGTTAGCGTGGTGTAACGGCACACTTTATATTGGAGCACCTGGTTTTTCCCCTGATGGATCCGTTAGTAAATATAATTCAGGTAGAGTATATAGTGTGCCATTCGGAATAGGAACTAATTCATTAACAGACCGAGCAAATATACCAAATTTTACTTTGTCAGCGCAAAATATTAGTCTTTATCCATATGCAGATAGCCCTCCATCCCTTTTTGCACCTATCGAAACGGTTGTTGAGTCTGGCGACAAATATGGTTGGTGCATGAAAGTAATCGACGATAAATTATTCGTAGGTTCTCCTTTTGCAGGAGGCGGTAGTGGAGCAGTATATATGTTTAGTTCACTAAGTCGAAAGTTTATTGGTGAAATAGGACCTCCTATGACTTTATTGGACACTGTACAGGGGTTTGGTAATTGGGTCGAAGGAGATGGTACACATCTTTTTGTTGGGACATCAAACGATACTAATAAAAAAATATTTACATATGATACAGTAAGTGGAATATACATAAGTTATATAGAGCCTCCAAATACAACATCCACATATGATGGGTTTGGAAGATATAGATCAATGGGCAGAATTAATAATAACCACATAATTGCATATAACCAACATGCACATAATATCATGGATGATTTTTCAATCTCAGGTGGTGCTAATCATGGTACTAGAACTCATTATGTTGCTCAAAATTGTACTTCCAGAGAATTTAATATAATAGGATATTCACTAAACAGTACTGGAGCAGAATATTTACAGATAAGAGCAGGTACAAAGCCAATGAGACCAAGAGATATAATTAGTAAATCACATCGCTGGAGAAAATACAATTCAACCATTGATATTGCTGGCGTAACAGGCTTAAGTTGGCAATCACCACAGGTATATAGCGGATAGGATAATAAAATATGGGATTTAAAACACCATCAGGCGCCGGTTATGGAGGCAACAAACACATTGGGAATGCAGGAGAGATACTGACAACCATAGATAATGTACAGTTGTCAAGTGGATATCCAGAATCCATCGGTGACCTGCCGACTCTAAGTAATTACACCGCAGGTGATATTCAAGCATCTTGTATTACTGTTCAACCGCCTACACCAGAACCTTATTTTGGCGCAGGTGGTACTGCAATAGGCGAAAGCAGAATATTTGTAGGTAACCATACATACAATAGTGGTGTGGGCTGTGTTCATATGTTTAGTTTTGACGGAGATTATCTTGGAAGAATAGATGCTCCTGAAACTAGTACCTCGGGTGATACTGGATTTGGTTGGGGTATTTACTGTGTTGACGGTTTACTTATAGTAAATTCAAATGATTATGATAATGATCCTAATGCATACGATAATGGCGGCGACCTTGATGTCGGTAGAACATATGTCTACGATCAAATGGGCAATTTATTGCGCACACTTCCTATTCCATCTACTTTATATACATCTTCAGATTCTTTTGGTATGGCCGCAGCGGCAGGTTGTGGAAGAATAGTAGTCGGTAGACAAAGAGCTAGTGGAAACTACAGATTTACGCCGCCTGACGGAGACCCTGGATATCCAGGTGACCCCGGAACAGGCTCATTCCAAGGAAATGCTACTATATACGATTATAACGGAAATATAATATGTCCTAATCTTCTCTGGAAGAATGAGATGGAATATTATAGCACTACTTCATCAAATCAATATGGAAATCCAGATCCGATGGTTTATGATTACGATAGACCATATTACAGCGCAAGTTTTGGTGGCCGGACATACGGTGGAACAAATACTGCCCAGCAAGCGATTGGATACGGAAAAATACTTGTTTCGGCACTGGACACATCTGCCCAATATTCCCCCAATCAGGCCGCATCGCAAGCAAATATGGGTCTGGTTTTTATGTTTGATCTCAACGGAAATTTTGAAAAGATACTTTATCACCCATGGCAGACAAATTTTTCAACTTCTTTGCAGACAAGTTTAAAAATCGGAGAAGATATAAAGATAGGATCTGGTAGAATAATGATATCAGCCAGGAATGTCGACAACCCCTCGTCGCGCTCGATTGGTGCAAGATATATTTATGATATGGATGGTAATTATCAATTTTCTATTTTGGGATGCCAAGATTCTCCAACAGATAGTACTTTTAGCCAACCGTATCAAGAGTACGGATGTGGCATATACGGCGGCATAATTGCAAGCCGCGCGTTTTATCCTGCTGGGACAGTTTCTTCAGCACCTAATTCCATTGACAACTTTGCCCCAACGGAACTTTATGATATTAACGGTAGATTTATTGATGTAGTATATGCAGAAGATATGTTAGGCAACACAAACGCAACGGACGACACAGCGGGGACCTCTTTTTCGACCGGCTTCGGCTATGCGAGCGCAAAAATATCTCTTGGCTATGGTATCTTAGTACTTTCTAACAACTGGAATACAACAGGGGCGTGTATAAATATATTTAAAATACCAACAACCTATGATGGGCTTATTGAACGGTCCACAGGTGTAACACAAAATTAGAGGAATTATAATATGTCTTATCGTATTGCTAAGATCAATCCAGATACAAATGAGATAGCAGAGTTTCCTATTCTGGATCATTTTCAACACCCAGAACTATTGGCCGCAATTAAACAAAACCCAGAACTAGAAAATCTAAGATCAAATCTCCCATCAGATTATGTGATAGTAGAACAAGGAGACGTACCTTCTTTAAATTGGGATCAGGCGGTTCGTACAGTTGGTGTTTCACTAGTTGATGGTGTCTGGACAACACAACTTGAGGCATTTGATAGATTTACATCTGATGAAGAAAAAATTGCTGCGGCGAAGACTTATAAAATAGCAAAAAAATCCGAGGCAGAAGGGTCATTTACTCAATTAGTTATGGCAGCAAATAATAATGGCTATTCTGAGGCTGAAAGATCAACATTTGCACAGCAAAGAGTAGAAGCCTTAGCATATATAGCTGACAATTCAGTATCAACTCCACTACTGACCGCAATTGCAGATGCAAGAGAAACCACAGTTGCAATTCTTGCTCCTAAGGTCATAGCAAAGGCAGAGGAAAATGATCGGGTTATTGGAAATCTTATAGGCAGAAAAAGGAAGGTAGCTGATAGATTAGAAGCTATTGATTTGAATGATGTATCGACATTTTCAAACTTCAACAACATTTCCTTTTAAGGTATTATAAATGGCATTTAGATCATACCAAGGAGCTACATCCAACCCAGGTATTTTTATGGGTAAGATGGGAAGTCTCGGCGCAGCAGGTTCTTTTGTAGGAGGTGATTCCGCAAATGACTTAGGATTTTCCACCAGTGGCGGAGTACAAGGATCTGGTGGGCTTTTTGCATTCGGATCTACTACAACAACTGGTGCTTGGGGCCAGGAACTGTCAAAAGATAATGCATTTGGCCACCTAATAGCTAAATATAATGACGGTATTTTCAGATCACCACCTCCAAGTTTTGAATCTACACTAACTTCTGGTTCACCAGGATATCCTGGTCTAAATTTTATCAATGCTTATAGCAGCCAACCATCTAACGGTGCAGCTGCAGCTAACGTATTGTTCGCCCCAGGCGTACCCTCGCCAGGTAGCTCTACTGGAGGAGTAGATTTAGCTAATAATTTGTCTACCGATAGCTTTAAACGCGGCACAAATGGTATGATTTGGACCAGCTCTGGCTTTGGGACGCTAGGGTCGGCACAATTACTTGATTATTTTGGAAATGTACATGCCGAAATTACAGATGATGAGATTTCAGACAGAATTACTGGAAGTACTTCAATTCTGACTATATGGGGTTTTTCGCAGGAATATTCTGGATATGCACATGGATTAGTTTCCATGAGAGCTAGTGCCAGCAATAATGGAGTTACTGGTGGTGGCTACCACAAATACAATACGGTATTACTTAATGAGCATGCTCAAATAGCAGGTGTATTGTATGACCCAGATCTTACACCAGGGGTCGCACCACCTACTGACTATGTAGGATACGGTGATTGTTCTGAAATTGGGTGTGGTAGAATTGTAGTTGCAAATCCATACTGGTCAGATACATCTGTAAATGCCAATGCTTGGACTGATGGAAATACGGGACGCCACCGTGGCAAAGTATATGTCTATGATTTAAATGGCCAACTCATAAACACTATTGAAGAAATTACTGCAAATAAAGCAGATAATAATAAATTTGGTTATAGAGTTCGAATAGCGTATGATAGAATTTTTATTAGTGCTCCAGGCTATGCCGGTAGTACTGCTAATAATGATAATGATACAACTACACAAGGTAATGTTTACATATACGATTTAAATGGTAAATGGCTTAAAACACTAGATTTTAGTTCCTTTACTGCCGGGACAGCAGAGGCATTTGGTGCATTACTTGAAGTAGAAGATGCACGAATTTTTGTAGGATCAGTTGATGCAAAAAGCAATTCAAATGGAGTGCTTTGTTTCTTTAATATTGATGGTACATCACAAGGTCAATACTTTTCATCTTCATCTGTGTCATGGAATACACAGATCTTTATAGGATCTGGACTCTTTTCGTATAACCACCGGCTTGCTCTTGGAACTTATGGCGGTCAGCCTCTTGCATGGGTATCTATTAGAGATACTTATGGATGGCCAGACTCTACACAATTGCTTGGTAGTGGAGGAGGATTCTTGGATTATGAAAGAAATGTATATAATCGAATAAGAGAACCCGAGGATATGGTTCAGATAAAGAATAGAAATGTTGGTGTTTATCCAAACGCACAGATTCTTTCCAATATTAATATAAGTGATACTGATAATACATCCGCAAACCCAGGTATTGAATTTAATCAAGATGGTAAAATATACGGGCTTGGGAATCAATACCCCGGTGGAAAATACTATATTGGAGAATGGAACGGTGGTAGACCGCCTGCCCCAGCTAGCACAAGATCTCAATATCAAATTTACATGCAACTGTCATCCGGTGGTGCACCAAATGGATCTGGAAGTGATTCATTAAATACATACTTGGATTTGCCGGCAGGAGATGGTGTGGTAACTGATCGCAAATGGTTTTGGCAAAAAACTGATTCCACATCAGGGACTGCATGGTTGAGATTTTTCATGAGACAAAAAACAACAGACACACCGGTAACTCATTATAATCTCGGCACAGGCGGTAGATATAGCTTTACGTGGGATAACACTGGTAATGTTCCTACTGAGACTGTTAGCCTTAGTGGTACTTCATCATTCCCAGTATATGCATTTGGACTAACACCTGGGGTTCCCATCATCATCGGCTGGGAGTTTAGGTCAGACGGAACAATTTGGAGAATTGGTGATAGTGCAGGTAACGCACAACAAGGTTCTTGGGTTAACGCAGGTCCTTCACAGACATATTATATTAGATTTACAGCAAATGCTGGTGATAGTCCAACGCCAGCAAATTCAGATACACTAGGTACTTGGCATGCATTGTCATCTACAAGAAATGCTAAATGGGGAGTTCCGGCATGGACCTTTGCTGGTGGCTCTGTTAAAGTTGAAATTGCTAGTGACTCTGGGGGCTCAAATATTCTTGCGACTGGTTACTACGGGCATCAAACTGAATCCGGCCAGTAATATAAATAAAAATAAAACTATAGTAAGGTACCAAAATGGCACAACCTGATACAAGACAAGAATTTGCAGAATATATTCTTAGAAAGATCGGTGCTCCTGTAATTCAGATCAATGTATCTGAGGATCAAGTAGAGGATCGTATTGATGAGGCTGTATCCTTTTGGCGTGACTATCATTATAATGGAAGCCAATTAGTTTATTTAAAACATGAACTTACTGAGGCTGATGTTGAGAATGGCTATATTGAAATGCCTAAAAACATTCTAGGTATTTCAAGAGTTTTTGATTTATCGTCCTCAATCTCTACGGGTTCTGGCATTTTTAATGTAAACTATCAGTTCGTATTAACTAACATTCAAGATATTACAAGTTATAATCTTCAGCATTATTATATGACAATGCAGAATCTTGAATTCATGCAAGAGATTTTGGTTGGTCGTCCTTTAATCAGATATAATCGTCATGTCAATAGATTACACGTTGATACTGATAAGGCAAATCTGATTGCCGGTGAATATATTGTTGTAGAGGCATACGATGTAATTGATCCTAGTACATATTCAGATGTTTGGTCGGATCGTTGGTTGCAAAATTATGCAGCTGTTTTGATTCGAGAGCAATGGGGTCTAAATCTTACAAAATTTAGCAACATGCAACTTGTGGGTGGTGTTTCATTTAACGGAGAGCAAATACTTCAGGAGGCTAGAGAAGAGCGGCAACGGATGGAAGAGGACGCAATTGGTAATCTTCAACCTCTCACATACAACTTTATTGGATAAATCATGGCCACAAATGTTTATTTTCAGAATTATGACAACTTTAATGAACAGAATTTAATTGACGATTTAGTTATCGAATCAATTCAAATTTATGGTGTGGATCTTATCTACATCACTCGTTCAAGCGGAGCTGTTGATGAAATTCTGAATGAGGATGATCTGCCCATCTACGATGAAACATTTGAATTTGAAGGTTATGTTAAGAATGTGGATGGATTTGAAGGCGAAGGTGATTTCCTTTCCAAATTCGGCTTACAGATTAGAGACCAAGTCACATTCAGCGTGGCGTTTAGAACATTTGAACGGTTTGTAACAAAGGATCGTCCAACTAGAAATAGACCATTCGAGGGCGATTATTTCTACTTCCCATTAAACGGTAAACTATTTAAGATTATGCATGTAGAGCATGAGAGTGTATTCTATCAGATGGGCGCACTGCAGATATATGATCTTAAATGTGAATTAGCAGAATGGTCTGGCGAAAGATTCCAAACTGGTCGTGAAAATATTGACACATATTTTGCTGATAGAGATCTTACCGCAAATACCGTTAATACATTGGCTGCAGTAGAGGCTACCGATCCTCTTGCTGATAACTGGCAGTTTGAAATTGAAGCTGATAAGATTATTGACTTTACAGAAATGGATCCATTTAGTGAAACCATCGAAGTTGAACCATTAGATATTAGGGATTCATAACATGGCTATTGCGAATCATTTTTATAACCAACTGACAAGAAAATACGTTGCACTATTTGGTACATATTTTAACCAAATTAAAATCAAGCGGAAGGACAATGCTGGTAATATAGTCCAGGAAATGATTGTTCCTATTTCATATGCACCACATCAAAAAATTCTTGCTCGTCTAAATCAAGATCCAAATTTTGAAGCACAGGCAATTACTCTGCCTCGTATGTCGTTTGAAATTAATGCTATGTTTTACGATGGCGAAAGAAAATTGGCACCGACCAGAAAATTAATACGAAATGTGGTAAATGACGATTCTGGTGCTAGGGATTATCTGTGGGTACCAGCACCATATAATATCCAATTCTCTTTAAATATTATGGCCTCATACGCCGAGGATGCGGTTAAGGTTGTTGAGCAAATTTTACCATTTTTTAATCCAGAATTTACTTCTACTGTAAAGCTTATTCCTGATTTAGAACCTTTGGATATTCCATTGGTCTTAAATGACATTCAAAACGAAGAGATTTATGAGGGTGATTTTCTAACAAGAAGAGCCATTATGTGGACTCTAAACTTTACTATGAAGGCTTGGTACTTTGGGCCTGCCAAGGAAAGACAGGTTATTAAATTTATTCAAACAAATATTTCACCTGATCTTCCAGCAGGTGATGCAAATAATACATTTAATTCAGCAGTAGTTTTACAGCCTGGAATGACAGCTAATAATGAACCAACAACAGATCCAGAAGTTACAATCAGTTTCAGTGATATTGATTTTGACGATAACTGGGCCACAATAGAATATGTAACAGATCCAGATACTATAACATAAAGGTTGACTTTTTATAGAAATTGTTATATAATGAAGGTGTCTAAATATATTTGTAATTTGTAACTGAATGAGGTTAAAATGAAAATTGGATTTACAGCAAGCACTTTTGATTTATTACATGCAGGGCATGTGCAGATGCTAAGAGAAGCAAAAGAACAGTGTGATTATTTGATCTGTGGTTTACAGTTTGATCCAAGTGTGGATCGCCCTGAAAAGAATCCCCCAGTACAGACAGTCGTAGAGCGTTACACTCAACTTAAGGCCGTCAGCTATATTGATGAAATTATTCCTTATGGTTCTGAAAAGGATCTTGAGGATATTCTGAGTATGTACCAGATTGATGTTAAAATCATGGGAGAGGAATACAGAGAACAGGATTTTACAGGCAAGGATATTTGCAAGAAGCGGGGTATCCAGCTATACTTTAATAAACGCGACCACCGCTTCTCGTCCAGCGACCTTCGTAAGAGAGTTGCCGAAAGGGAGAAAAGTAAAAAATGAATACAAAATTTGGAATAGGTGTCGTAGTAGCAATCGTAATGCAAGTGAGTGCATTTGTTTGGTGGACCGCACAACAGGCTCAAACTATAGAAACTTTAAAGGCTGAG
>Ga0208917_1001543_pt1 | contig 11445 bp, 6 predicted proteins | sample DEB08_DNA_10_FD_185500 | JGI IMG/M metagenome (GOLD analysis project Ga0208917, IMG submission 185500) | Aqueous microbial communities from the Delaware River and Bay under freshwater to marine salinity gradient to study organic matter... | ecosystem: Environmental > Aquatic > Marine > Coastal ...
AACAGTTTCAACCTTCTGTCTGCTGTTAACGCCGACATCGGAGGTCAAGGAAGCATCGCTCAAGGTACTGTTCCTCAGATCGCTGGTATCAGCATCTACAAATCCAACCACATCCCATCAACTGACCTCAGTGCTGTTTCTTCCGGAGACGGAGATTCTGCCAATGATGTATTTGGTGTGAGCGGTGTTGGATACAATGGTGACTTCCGTAACAGCTTCGGGATTATCTCCCACTCTGCTGCAGTTGGAACCGTTAAGTTGCTTGATCTTGCTACCGAATCGGAGTATCAGATCGAGCGTCAAGGTACGTTGTTTGTCGCTAAGTATGCTATGGGTCACGGAGTTCTCCGTCCTGAGTGTGCTATCGAACTAGTAGCGTAACGCTCTTCTCTCGGTGTTGGGGAGGTCTGTGATTCGTTCCGCTCCCCTCCACTGATTATTTTATCTATACTTATCATGGCTCTGACGACTAAACTAAATGCAGTAAATACAATGATCAGTGTTATCGGGGAAGCCCCGGTTAATACTCTCGGAGGTACAGCCGTTCCTGTATCAGTCGTTCAAGCAGAAGCAGTCCTCGACGAAACCAGTAGAGCCGTACAGTCAGAGGGTTGGCACTTTAATACGGAGCACGAGTACGTACTTACTCCTGATGCTTCCACGTCTAAGATTAACTTACCAAGCAATACGCTTCGGGTAGACTTAGACCCAGAAATTTATACAGACAGCGATCCAGTACAACGTGGACTTTTGTTATACGACAGAAAGAATCACACGGATGTATGGACTAAGGAGGTTAAAGCCTCCATTACTTTTGAGTTAGCATTTACAGATATGCCTGAGCAGTTCCGTCACTACATAACAGTTAAAGCTGCTCGTATCTTTGCTAATCGATTCTTAGGAAGCAGGGAGATCGAAGGGTTTGCTTTGCGGGATGAGATCGAAGCGAAAGCACGGGCGATTGATAGTGACTCTGAAAATGCAGACAGAACTATCTTTGACCACTACAGCGTACTAAGAGTATTAGACAGATAAGAGATGCCTCTGTTAGTAAACAGTGTACCGAATCTCGCACAGGGCGTATCACAACAGCCTGACAATCTCAGGTATCCCGGTCAATGTGACGAACAAATAAATGCTTGGGCCACTGTTGTTGAGGGGTTAGTTAAAAGACCACCTACTGAATATACAAAGAAGATAGACAACAGCGATCCCGGTGCTAACTTATTCACACACTTCGTAAAGAGGGATGAACAGAATAAGTACTGTGTTACTGTGTCTTTAGAAGGTGTAGGTGCTATTGATCTTGATACAGGTAACAATCTACCAGTAACTACTACCTCCACTGTTAATAGCTATCTAAGCGGTATAACAAACCCACTGAAAGACTTACGAGCGTTAACGGTAGCTGATTATACATTCCTTGTTAATAACAAAAAGACAGTAGCTAAAAATACAACGGATCTTAGTCCAGTACCTGCTGATGAAGCTATTATCTTTGTTAAGTTAGGAGATTATAATAAAGCTTACAGTATATACATAGACGATAATTTAGTTCCGTTATCAAGCAATTTAGCTAGTAACCCACATTCATATACACAACACGGTTTTGAACCAGCTACTTATATTAGTGGTGGTAGTAGTACAGCTAAGTATGCAGACACTGGTTATATAGCACAAGACTTAGCAACTTGTTTGGAGGATGAGTTTAATGGCACTCTTTCAGGTATAGATACTATTACTGTTACAAGTGGTGGTAGTGAGTATGTTGGTGGACAGGAAACAGTTAAAGTAGAAGTTGAAATAACACAGCCTACATTTTCTGATGTTGTTGCTTTAGGGGTTGCTAATATAAATGCTTCAGGTGATCCACCAAAAGGACCAATAACAAGTGTTGATATTTATAGGAGTGGTAACAATTTTAGTACGGACCAAGCAACGTATCCTTTAGTATTTACTGTTAAATCTTATGTAAGATACAACGACGGTTGGTTAGATATTTCCAGTCAACACACAGGTTCAGACGCTACATTTACAGCAACTCTTGCTACTAGAACATCCTTAGATATAACTAGGAAAGGTAGTGTTATTCGTATAAAGAGTGACGACGGTCCTTTTAAGGTTAGAGTAGAGGACGGTCTATCCAACGAAGCGTTAGGTTTAGCACATCAGGAAGTAGGAAGTATAACAGACTTACCTAAATCTTGTTTTAATAATTTTAAAGTTAAAGTAATAGGAGACGCAGATATAGACCAAGATGATTACTTTGTAAAATTTACTACTAAAGATAAGAGTGAGTTTGGAGAAGGTACTTGGATAGAGACTGTAGGTTGGACACGTGATGAAACAGAGAGCGGTGTTCTTAATCCTATAGAATTTGAGTTAGATGCTACTACAATGCCTATCACTGTTGTTCCTGTTTTAAATGGCAGTGGTGACGTTGTTTCTTTTAAAGCACAATCACCCGAAGAAGATTTAGACTTAGTACCTCCAGCTGTTAGTGGTTGGAGAAAAAGGAAGGCAGGTAACGACGAAACCAACCCATTCCCATCCTTTGTAGGTAATAAGATTAACGATGTATTCTTCTTTAAGAACCGTTTAGGATTCCTCACAGATAGCAATGTTATCTTTAGTGAAGCAGATGAATACTTCAACTTCTTCCGTACTACCACACAACAGCTACTAGACAGTGCACCAATAGATGTAGGACTTAGTCATACAAAGGTAGCTGTCCTGCAACACGCTATACCGTTCCAAGAGAAGCTGATGTTATTCAGTAAGCAGTCACAGTTTGTATTACGTGGAGCAGACATATTAAGTCCTAAGACTGTAGCTATCTCTCCTGTTACTGAGTACGATATATCAGACAGCGTACAGCCACTGGCTCTTGGTAATTATATATACTTCACTTTTAGACGGAATGACTTTGAAGGGATGTATGAATACTTTGTTGATAACAATACAGAGACATTCCAAGCAGAAGAGATTACTCAACAAATACCTAAGTATATAGCGTCACAAGTAGAGAAGGTAGCAGGTTCTCAAGCAGAGAATACTATTGTTGTTAGTTCCAGCGATGATCGTAATACATTGTTTGTATATAAGTACTTCTGGTCGAATAAAGAAAAGATACAGAGTGCTTGGATGAAGTTCACCTTTGGTCGGGAGGTGCGAGGGTTTGACTTTATCGACAGTAACTTGCATCTGCTAACTAAGGATGATGACGGGTTACACCTAGAAAAGCTTACACTTGAAGACGGTATAAAAGATACAGGGCTGGATTATACGTTATACTTAGACAGCAAGATAGACGGTAGTACATTAACTACTAGCTATAGTACTTCTGATAAACGAACAACTATCAGCGGATTTCCGTATGACCCAACAGATGTTACTGTATATACAAAGAACGGACATAACGTAGCATTTACTAGAACATCAGCTACAGCGGGTACAGTAAGTGGAGATCTTACATCTACTGATTTCTTTGCTGGTATCCCGTACAATATGTTGTACAGGTTCTCCGATCAAACACTTAAACAACCAACAGAGCGTGGAGGGAGAAGTGCATCTGATTACGCTTTTCAAACGATCCGTAACGGCAGTATAAACTACGCAGAGACTGGACACTTCACCGTTGAAGTAACTCCGAAGTACAGGGATAAATATAGCTACGCATTCAATCCTGATATACTGGGAGCTAACTTAACACTTAATAGTTTCACCCCCCAAGACGGTCACTTCCGCTTCCCTGTACAGTGCCAACCAAACGAAGCAAAGATAGAGGTTGTGAGTGATTCTGCTTTACCAGTTAAGCTATTAGCTGCAGAGTTTGAATCGATGATGATACCGAGAAGTAGAAGATATGGAGCTTAGAATAGATGAAGCACACGGTGATATGGATTCGTTTGATCTGTACGAAGACCTGCGGGAGGAAGATATGTTAGAGATACTCGGACTTATGCATCACCCACGTGACGCTGTTATTATGTCTTACGCTACATCAAGCAAGTGTTACAGCGTGAAAGATGATATGAATAACTTGTACTGTTCATTTGGTGTAGCTCCTATCGAAGGTACTAATATCGGAAGTGCTTGGTTATTAGGTACTAGACGGTTACCAAAGATTAAGAAGTTCTTTCTGAAGCACTCCAAGGAACGCATGATGGACTTGTTAGATGGCTTTGATTATCTCACTAACTTTGTTATGAAGAGTAACACGTTGAGTATTAAATGGTTGGAGTGGTTAGGTGCAGAGTTTAGCGATTGTCAGTATGACGGCTATCTGTCATTTATATTAGAGAGGAAGTAATTGTTATGTGTTTTCCAGTAATAGGTGCGGCAATGTTGGGTTATGGTTCCGTAGGTGCAGCAACTGCGGCTACAGGTATAACAGCTACAGGTCTTGGGGTTATGGCTGGTACTACTGCTTTAGGTATCGCTTCCCCTGTTGTAGGTGCAGTTGGTCAGCGTCAGCAAGCTAAGGCACAAATGCAGTTTCAAGAACAACAAAGACAAGCTGCAGTCAAAAAAAAAGGACTTCAAAGAACTTCTGCGTTGTTAGAGTCACAGCAAAGAATGGAGTCAATAAGCCAGCGGAAAAGACAACTCGAAATGATGCGTGACGCAGCTGCTAGTACTCTGCGAGCTAAACAGGGTGTGGCTATATCAGATGCTTTTGAGAGAGACTTAGATAGACAACTAGGTGTTGAGCTTAGTATGCTAGAAAAAGAGGAAGGTCTGTACGGTATTCAATACGGACTTGGCATGCAAGAGTTAGCTTTAGCTGGGCAACAGGAGTTATTGAAATATAGTCAACCTATACAAACTGAAAGCCCATTGGTAACAAGTTTTAAAGCTATAAGCGGAGGATTGTCCGGAGCTACTGCTGGTTTAAATTTAGCAAGTGCTACAAGAAAAAGAAGTGATTTAAGCATCAGTAACAAAGGCAGAGTGTAATATGACTAAACTTAGAACAGTACCTTTTGTTGATATGCCTGGCTTTAGCTATAAACTAGCTAATGTAAAAGTAGGTCGTAGTGGGTATCAAGATTTAGCTGATGCACTATCTCAAATAAATCCAGCGTTACAACAATTCAGTAGACTTAGTTTAGCTAAACAACAACTAGTAGAGCAAAAACAAGAAGAAGATAGATTAGCTAGAGAAGCGGAGATAGCTAAGGGTAGAGAAGCTTTTCAATTAGACCCTAGCGGAGTTAGTGAACAGTTAAAGAATCTTACCAGGAAAGGTATTAAATCTGGTGTTATTCCTGAGAATGCTAACGCTCCATTTATTATTGGAGGTCTACAAGCACAAGGTGAAGTATTAGTTAACAGAGATTACAGGGATCAATTAAGAAGTCTTGTTGAAACCACAGATGATCCTGAAGTAGCTATCGCAAAAACCAAAGCTGAGTTCTTAAAAAGACCTGAGTTCTCTGATCCATCTGTTAGAGCATATGCTGCTGAAGTATTAGGTAAAGTAGATGATGAGTTTAGGAAGGATGTTAATAGTAGATTAGATGCTGTAAGAACAGAGAAGAGTAAGGGAGCTTGGTTAGAACTGGGACTACCGCTAGTCGAAGGTGTTGTAAAAGGCGAGATAGATATTAATGGTCCTGAGATGGTTGGTTGGGTTAATAGAGCTGCGGGTGTGTTTGAGAACTCTCATAAATATGCTTTTGATGAATTAATTAAACCATCCATATTGGAGTTAGTTGAATCTGGTGGTGCTCCTCTAGCTTTAAGAAAGGTAAAAGATATAGAGAACTGGGTGATTAATCCTGATACTGGGGCTAAGTTTATTACAGCAGAACTTAGAGATGATCTAGCTACATTTAAAAGAGACATAGAAGCTAAAGATTCCTATTTTAAAAACAAAGCAAAAAACTTATACACAACCAATAAAGAGGAAGTATTAAATCCTTTAGTGACAGAGTTTAAAGGTAAGCTCAACGATGGTGATATTATTACTGATTCTTATTTAAAAGATTGGACGAACCGTGTAAGACTTACTGGTGTATCTTCTAATGTGCATGGTTTGGATGTAGAAGAAACTATACGAAGCATGATAGAGTTATCCAATAAAGATTACTATAATGCAGATGCTGATATAGAGACTGATCCTAGAGTTTGGAGCACATTGAAAGCAGATTTAGATAAAGGCTTAGATGTGCTTGAAGACGCTCAAGATGCTTTAGAGAGGAGAGAGCTATCTTTTGACGACTTTAAAACAATACAACAGCAGAACGGTGACAGTGATAGATTCAATAACGAAGTTATGGAGGGAATCTCAGCTGTTAAAAGATTAACAGAAAGTTTTAAAAATCAATTTAAGGATACAAAGCTAACGGAAGAGATGAAGATAGCTGGTATTAGCCCTGCTACAACAAACGCTGTTAAAGATATAACCAACTACAACGCACACCCGAATACCCTAGATACTTTAAGACTTAAAGGTATGTTAGCTTGGCGATCTAAACTCAAAGAAACAAGAGACGATTTAGTAAAAGCTAACCCTAATATCACACCTCAACAGCTCGACGAAACACTAACAGAACAGTCTATAAACCTATATCAAGACTTTAACGAAGAGTACAAGAAGACAGTACTAAGCGAGTTGCGGACTGGTAAATATATCATAGATACTGATTCATATATCACTGTTAAAAATTTAGAAAACGCTATAAGAGGAATTGAGACAGGCAACGCTTCGCTAGTTGATTCGAAGATAGAAGGTTTAATTTCAAACTTAGAGTTCCCAGATAACTTAGAAGAGGTGTTGACATTTCTTCGAGCTTACAAAGATAAAATACAGTAATGGCTAAGACGATTGCAGAATTAATTGAGGAACAAAAAGCTTTTGAGGGATTTAAGCAGAAGGGTTTACCTTTAGCTGATTCATCCTCTACCCGTGCTCCTAGTGAGGTTTCAACGGCAGGAGTTCTTGAACCTATAGACGAGGAAGATGGTAAGTATTTAAGATTAGCTGAATCAATAGGAGGAGAGATCGGAGGTAGCGTTGCTTTACAAAGTGTTACAACTCCTTTACTTGGTGGCGGTTTGCCAGGCATAGGTGCTTATATAGCAATAAATGGACTAGGTAATTTAGGTATTAATTATTGGGCACAAAGTCACAGAGACCCTGAAGCAGAGTATTCACCGGAAGAAGGCATAGCTACAACAGCTATAGGAACATTAGGACCGTTAGCTGCGTATAAAAAAGTAGCCCAATTATCTAGGTTAAAACAAACAGGTGTAGCTGCTGCTGAAGGTACCGCAATGGCTTTTACTGAAGATTTGTTACGACAAGGTCTTGAAGTAGCCACAGGTAAAAGAACAGATGGAATAAGTGTACAACAGTTAGGTTTCTCTGGTGCAGCTGGTTTGTTATTTGGGGGTGGTACTAAGTATCTAACATCCGGACAGAACTTCCATAAACTAGGATCGTCTGCTAGTGACATGGATAAGATGAAGAAGGTAGCTGAAGTTAATGCAGCTAAAAGAATTTCATCTATAGATAGTATGCTGGAGAACCCTGAAGTAACAGGTGAGTACAGAGATTTGTTATTAAGAGAGAAAAGAGAAATTAAAGAAACTCTTGAGACTATTAGAGTAGGAGATAAAGAATACTTAGATGGGCTGAAAGAAGAGGCTATTAAACAAGAGCAAGAAACAAGACAAGCTATTGTTGATAGAATAAGAAAACTAGAAGAACCACAAGTAGGAGAAGGTACAGTACTTAGACCTAAAGAAGAAATCGAAGCACCGACCGCAGAAAAATCTGTTGAACCAGAAATAGCACCGCAACCCACTCAACCCACTAAGCTCACCACTGAACAGAAGCTAGAAGCCCTAGAAAGAATGGGGATGAGTGATGAAGACTTGTCTAAAGTACTAGAAGGTAAGAGTGAAATTATACCGCTTAACTTAGCTACTTTTACTACGGACCAAGGTATACAGAAATCAGTGGTGGGTGTACTTGAACAGTTAAGTGATAAGATCAAAACAAGTCGTGTTAAGACTGATAAAGAATCTTTAATAAAACAAGTAACGGCTTTAAGAAAGAAACTTGATCCTGAATTAGATGAAGCTAGGTTTGTACAGCAGATAGCTAAAGAGTCTGAAGATATTATATTTAAAACAGCGTTGGCTGATAGTATGACTTTTTCAGCTATGGAAGATTGGTTTAAGAAAGTAGAAGCTAATACAGATTTAAACGATCCAGCTGTAGCTACTCGACTAATGGCTGATATGGATAGACTTCAAATATTTTTAGAAGAATCAGCTAGAATTTCTAGTTCAGCTGGTAAGTTGTTACAGAGTAGAAAAATAGCTAAAGATCAAATAGCTGCTAATATTAACACCTTTGAAAGGAAAGCTACAAAAGCTGAAAAGGATTTAGTTGAAGAACTTATTAAGTATCCAGAAGAACTTAGCCCAGGTGAACTTAAAGAACAGCTAGAAAAACTCGGTGGGTTAAAGAATGTAAAAGCTCTACTAAATGAAATAAGATTAGTAAAAGACCCACAGAAGCTAGGAAAACTGTTAGAAATAAGTAAGAGATCAATAGGTGAGAAGTTTGGTAGAGTAGGTAAAGAACTAGTTTACGATGGTGTTTTGAGTGCTCCTCCTACACAAGCTGCCGCTGCTGCTGGTAATGCTATGATGACTCTTTATTCGTTGATGAACCAAGGGGTAGGTGGACTAGCTACAGGTAATTTAGAACAAACTAGGATGGCTCTAAGAACTACTAAGTATTTGTTATACGGAATAGATGATGCTTTTCAGGCTGCTAAAGTAGCTGCTGCTAATTCTCAAGGGTCGATGTCTTTAAATAACCACTACGAGAAGATAGGTGAAAAAGCTTTTACTATGGAAGCTACTGGACTATCAGGACCTATAGGAGAGACTGTTGAAAATACAGGAGAACTTTTAAGTTTTGGTCCTAAAGGTTTAGTATTTCAAGATGAGTTCTATAGGCACTTATTCGGTAAAGCTCAAGCTCGTGCGTTGTTAGCTGAAGAATATAAACAACTAGTTAAAAGAGGTGAAGCCCCTGTAGGGCAGATAAAAGATTACATGGAGTCTAGGTTAGCTCGGTACTTTGTTGACGGAAAAAGATTCAAGACAAAGAACGATGTAGAGATGGATGCTGTATCTAAAGCTAGAGAGCAAGGACTCAATGTTGAGGAAGCTAAAGAGTTTATAACCGAATATGTTAGAGATAACTGGACAAATAAACTGTCTAGTGAAATCGAATACATGAAGGACTTTGGAGATAAAATAACATTCCAAAGAGAACTAAGTAGTGACTACGGTGTACTAGAGGCAGGTGCTACAAAATTAGGTGAGTTAAGACAGAAATCTAGCGTATTAGAATTAGTTCAGTTATTTTTAAGAACTCCTACTAACATGTTTATGGAACTAGGGGGTACTCTTAGTGGTGGTCTAATGATACCAGGGATGAACAAGATGACGTTCCAAAGGACACTAGAGGAACTAAGAAGCGACAATCCGTCTATAAGAGCACAAGCTAGAGGTAGACAGATAGTAGGTGCTGGATTATGGGCTTCTGCTTTATATCTTGCAGATCAAGGTATAGTTACAGGAGAAGGTCCCAAAGATTATAAAGAGCGTGAAACTAAAATGAGTACAGGTTGGGAACCACACGCTATAAACATGTCAGCTGCTAAAAGATTTTGGGATACTGGCAATGCAGGTGGAGACCAAATGGGTGATAATTATTTACCTTTAAGTCGATTAGGTTCTATCGCTGATGTATACGGAGTGTCTGCTACATTACTAAGAGCTAAAGAAGATAACTCAATGCCAGATGAAGAATTGGATCAAGTTATTAGTTCCGTTCAACTAGCACTAACCACTATGATTACAGACAAAACTTACTTAATGAATATTAGTGAGTTGAATGACGGTCTGTTTAGAGGTAAGTGGGAAGAAGGAGGTAAGAGCGGTGCTAATGCTTTGTTTACCGCTATAAATAGAATGGCAGTACCGTCCGCAATGAAAGCTGCTGCTCAATTAAATGATCCATACCTAAGACAAATAAACGAGCCTATGGAGCAGTTTAAAATGGCTTTTGCTAAAACTCGCAGAGAGTTAGACCCTAAAAGAGACGAGTTAGGAATACCTAAGCGAGCATCTCAATATGATGCAATAGGACAAGCTATAAACTATTTAAGTCCTTTGCGTGTTGAAAGTTTAAGAGCGTCTACTGCTACTAAAGAAGATGTTAAAATGGGTAGGGCATCTAAAGTAGGTGAGAAGTTATTTACTAAAGAAGACGAAGCTAGAATGATTTTAGCAGAAGTTGGCGGTCGTTTTAAGTTTAGTCGACCGGACGATGGAGTTCCTGGTTTAAATCTAAAGAAATTAAAGGTACAAAAAGATTACGGTTTTGGATTAGAGCAGACTCTATATGACCGTTGGCAACAAATATTCTCAGAACTAAAACCAGCTGATGCAATAATTAGAGCTTACAATAAACCTAAATATCAAAGAATGGGTAAAGTACCTAAAGGTTCTCCTATAACTAATGCAAGACAGATTACTATAGAAGCGAATCTCCGTGCGTTGAGGAATAAAGCTTTAGAGCAATTAGTAAGAGAAAACCCAGAATTAGAAGCACAATACTACTTATTAAGAGACTTAACTAAGAAGACATTAATCGAAGGAGAAACCGCTCCAAGAAAAGTAGTAGCTCCTGAATTAGCTCCGCTATTAGACTAAGGACTTGCTCTTCTCACTCAATAATTAATAATATACACTTATCATCATGGCTAACACCTACGTAGACTATACAGCAACAGCAGCACAGCAGTACTTTGCTTTTAACTTTCCGTATCTTGAAGACGATCACGTTATTGTGGAAATCGAGGGTGTAGATCAAACGATCACTACAAACTACACCATTGAAACCTCTCCGTCTCAACGCATCAATCTAAGCAATCCAACGACTGCTCTGGCTGGTGGTGAGTTAGTACGTATAAAACGTAGGTCAGCACCTAACACGAACCTTGTAGACTTTCAGAACGGATCGGTGTTAACAGAGGCTGAGTTAGATAGAGCGTACCTACACAATCGTTACTTAGCTGAAGAAGCTACTGAAGGTGCGGATTCCGGTTTGAAAGAGCTAGAAGGTAGTACGAACTACAACGCTGGTAACAAGCAGATCAAGAACTTAGCGGACGGTACATTAGCAACCGATGCTATTAACAAAGGATACGTAGACACACAGATCGCACTTACCGATACCAACTTAGCTGGGTTCTATAAATCCACACACACTGGTAACGGAACTGATAACGTCTTCACTCTTTCGTTTACCCCGCAAACAACAGACGCAAAAGCGTACATCGTATCGATAGACGGTCTTGTACAAGTTCCAGATACTGACTACACGATAGGTGCTACAGCTATTACATT
>Ga0208917_1001544_pt1 | contig 11438 bp, 5 predicted proteins | sample DEB08_DNA_10_FD_185500 | JGI IMG/M metagenome (GOLD analysis project Ga0208917, IMG submission 185500) | Aqueous microbial communities from the Delaware River and Bay under freshwater to marine salinity gradient to study organic matter... | ecosystem: Environmental > Aquatic > Marine > Coastal ...
ATCGGGGCGCCGACGCCCGTCGAGGTCGAGGGCCGAAGCGTGCTCGCCTCGCTCGAGGATCCCGAGGGCACCCCCCTCGATCGAGGACCCATCCTCTACTGGTATCACGCACCCGGCGGCGGGCAGGAGGTGCAGGCGGTCCGCGAAGGACGCTGGAAGTTGCATCTGCCCCACCGCTACCGATCGATGCAGGGCCGCGAGGTCGGGTCGGGCGGTCGGCCCGGCAAGTACGACTACGGGCGGACCATCGGACTCGAACTGTTCGATCTCGAGGCCGAGATCGGCGAGGTCACCGACGTCTCCGCGGCGCATCCCGAGGTCGTCGCGCGGCTTCGCGGCATCGCCCGGCGCGAACACGCTCGGGATGTCGCCGCCGCCGGCATGACGTGGCTCGGACCGCACTGGCAGCCCAATCGCCTTCAGGACTGGCGACGGACCGCCGACGCCATCGAGTGCGTGAACGCCCGCGACGCGGTCCGCACGGCGCATCGCCTCGGCACGGCGGTCGATCCCCAGCTCGAGCCCCGGCCGGGACCGATCGGCTTCGTCGAGGTCTCGATCAGGCCCCGAACCGCCGCCGACGGCGAGCTCGCGACGATGGGCGATCTCGCCTTCGCAGGGGTGCTTCTCGGTGCGGGTGGTCGAGAGGTCGACCCCCGACTGACCGCCCTCGTCCAACAGAGCCCCGGACCCGACGGTGGCATGATCATCGCCGTCGACGGGCAACGACGGCTGCACGCGCTCGACTTCTCGCAGCCCCGCGACGGAGGCTTCCGCTGGACGCTCCCCAACGACGCGAGCCTGGCGAGTCTGCCGAGACTCGGAGCGGCGATCGATGGCGGAGTCGCAGATGGCGCCTGGACCTCGGCGGAGTCGGTGCGACTGCGGATCGAGCTGATTCGCGATCGCGACGGCGACGAGGCGGACGATCGCTTCACGCTGGTGGCGACGCTGCGGGAGGAGGACGGAGGCGGGCCGGGCAGCGTGCTCGTCCTCGAGGGCCTGGATGCGGCCGCGATCGACGGTGGTCTCGCCCTCGTCTCCCATCGCAGTCCGAACGGCTTCGCCTTCGCCGACTTCGACGCGGCGGGTCCCGCGGTCGCCTCCGCGCCGGAGCGGCTCGACGAGCCGGTGCTGGCGACGATGTACTCTCTGAGTCGCCGCGGGGGCGATCCTTCGGACAGCCGCATGGGGCACGACCTGCGCCTCACGGCGCAGTTCCAACCGGTTCCCGCCCACACCGTCGTCGAGTGCCGCCTTCAGCTCGAGGACGCCCGCGGGCGTTTCCGGGACGTCGCCGATGCGAACGTCGATGCGACGTCGTTCACCGCGACCTTCGAGGCGCCGGGCGTGATGGTCCCGCAGGGCGGCGACCTGCGCTACCGCGTCGTCGGGATGCTGGCCGAACCCGACGGCACCTTTCGCCCGTTCGCCCGCGACGGAACGCTGCGCGGGGAGCCGCTCGATCGACCATCTCGAATCGCCTCGCTGAGCTGCATCAAGCACTGGACCGGCGGTGCGACATGGAATCACGACGGCATCTGGTACCCCCACGCCGATCTTGCGGAGTCGCTCGAGGCGTTCGATCCGGATCTGCTCTTCTTCGCAGGCGATCAGCTGTACGAAGGCGATCTGACGGGGGTCGACCGCGATCCCCTCGACTACCACACGAAGTGGCAGAGGTTCCTCAGGAGTTTCGGCCATCTGCTGCGCGATCGACCCGCGGTGCTGATCACCGACGACCACGACGTCTACCACGGCAATCTGTGGGGTGCCGGAGGCATCGAGGCGAAGGCCCGCGACGGCCTCACCGCCCAGGACGCCGGTGGCTACCGGATGCCCATCGAGTGGGTGAACATGGTCCACCGCACCCAGACCTCGCACTTGCCGCCGACGCGGGTGGAAGGACCGATCGGCGCCGGCGTCGAGCCGTACACCACGCGGCTGGTCTGGGGGCCGTTCGACATGGCGATCCTCGCCGACCGCATGTGGAAGGACTCCGCCAGCGTGAAGGTGCCCGGGGGCGGCGTGAAGAACGGGTTCTTCACCACGGAGGGATTCGATCCGCGGGATGCCGCGGTCGAGGACGCGTCACTGCTCGGCAAGGCCCAGGAGACGTTTCTCGCCGAGTGGGCGAGCGATCCCCGGCCGGACGCGCCGCGGCGACTGGTCCTGTCGCAGAGCCCCTTCGTCGCGGTCCATGCCCTGCCGGAGGGCCGCACCGATGCGGTCGTGCCGTCGCTCGAGGTGCTCGATCTCGCCGAGGGCGACTGGCCTCCGAACGATGCACCGGTCGCCGACACGGACACCAACGGTTGGCCGCAGCCCGCTCGCACCCGCGCGGTGCGGTCGATCGCGGACGCCGATGCGTTGCATCTCGCCGGCGACCAGCACCTCGCGACGCTGGTCCAGTACGGCCTCGATGGATTCCGCGACGGGCCGTTCGTCCTGACCTCGCCGGCGATCGCCAACACCTGGCCGCGTCGCTGGATGCCTCGAGTCCCGGGCGGCGCACCGGTTTCCGGCATGCCCCGCGGAGGCGGCGACTTCGAAGACGCGTTCGGGAATCCCATGACGGTGTGGCGGGTGGCGAATCCGACCCGGCGCGGCATCTCACCGGCTCGCCTGCACGACCTTTCGCCGGGCTTCGCGACCGTCGAGTTCGATCCCACGACCGGCGAGACCCGCGTCGCCGCGAGACCTCGCCTTCTCGAGCAGCCGCCCTACTTCCAGTTCACCCTGCCCCACTGACCGCAGTGCATGACGACGGCCCGGCACGGATCCCATGCCGCTCGGGATCCTCCGGGCGGGGGTCAGCAGTTCTTCACCGCCCGACGGATCGCCTCGAACTTCACCTGGTTCTTGGGATCGTTGGTCACCCACCGGTAGACCACGTCGCCGGAGGCGTCGACCACGAAGGCGGCCCGCTTGGAGAAGCCCTTCATGCCGAACAGCTCCCGGTGCAGGCATCCATAGGCACGGGAGACGGTCTTGTTGAAGTCCGAGAGCACCGGGAAGGGAATGCCCTCGAGTTCGCGGAACTTCGCCGTGACGAACGGACTGTCGACGGAGATGCCGTAGATGTCGCAGCCCAGTTCCTCCCACTTGCCCCAGTTGTCTCGAAAGGTGCACATCTCCTCGGTGCAGACGGGACTGAAGGCGAGCGGGAAGAAGAGGATCACCGCCTTCCGCTTTCCAAACACCTCCCCAAGGTCGACCATGTGGCCGGGGGCGTCGGGAAGGGCGATCGGTGGGGCGGGTTCTCCCTTTCGGGCGGGCATTGGCGGACTCCTGGAGAGGTGTGATGTGGCAATCGCGCGGCGAGCGGTTCCATGCCGCGAGGGTCCGAGAGGGTAGGCGATTTCAGAATCCGGGAACCTCGCGGGCGAGCACGGCCGAATTCGGAATCATCGGCGAATGTCCAATCCGGGACTTTGACCGGGTTCGGTCTGGGTTATCTTCGATGATTGGAGGGCGGAATGGATCCGCCCGGGGTCAGGCATGGATGTTCGCCCAATCGCCCCAAGTGACGGGGCGCGACCCTTCCGAGCAGGTCTTGGTGTGGCACGCCGATACGACGACCGGCGTCCTCGTGTCACTTGAGATGTGCCGGACGAACCTTGGTGTGGGACATCACTCGCCGCGACGCGTGGCGGAAGGCAGATCAGGAGACTCGTTCATGAAGCTCACTCGCGGACTTGTCGGGGCCCGAATGGCGTTCATCGCCACGTTCGGCTTCCTCGCCCTCGTCTTCTCGACCTCGTCCGTGCATGCCCAGTCCTGTGGCGATCCCGCCACCGGCGACTGCTGCGAGGCGAACGGCTCGGCCTTCTGCGACGACCAGACCTGCTGCGAGCTCGTGTGCGGTCTCGACGCGTTCTGCTGCGACGTCGAGTGGGACGACGTCTGTGCGGCGACCGCCAACGATCAGTGCGATCTCTGCGGTGGCGGCGGCGGCGGCCCCTGCGAGTTCGAGACCTGCGGCACCGGCGGCGACTGCTTCACCGTGAGCACCGACCCGGGCTGCAGCGATGCGGACTGCTGCTGCGTCGTCTGCGAATTCAACCCCTTCTGCTGCGACGTCGAGTGGGACGCGACCTGCGTCGACGACGCCAACGCCCTCTGCGGCGGCAGCGGCGGATGCGGCGACCCGAACTCCGGCGGCTGCGACGTCGCCAACGGCACGCCCTTCTGCGACGACCTGGGCTGCTGCAACACGATCTGCGCCGCCGACCCGTTCTGCTGCGACACGGCGTGGGATCAGATCTGCGCCGACGCCGCCCTGCAGCTCTGCTACGGCGAGCCCTGCCCCGACGGCGAGTGCACCGGCAACGAGGACGTCAACGAGAACGAGCCCTGCGGCGAGGACACCAACGGCGGCTGCAACAGCGCCACCCCGGTCTACACCGAGCTCGGCTCGGTCGGCGTCGGCGACAGCGTCTCGGTCTGCGGCAACGCCTGGGCCGACTTCGACACCCGCGACACCGACTGGTACCGCTTCACTCTGACCGACTTCGCCGAGGTCAGTTGGACCGTGAACGGCAGCGGTCTCGACAACGACTCCCCCGGCGCCCCGATGGTGGCGTTCGTCATCACCGGCACCTGCCCGGCGGCGGTCATCGAGGCCGGCGGCGGACAGTGCCCGACGACCGTGTCGGCCTGCCTCCCGGCGGGCACCTACGTGGTCTTCGCAGGCCTCAACGCGTTCAACGGATTCGCCTGCCCCGGCATCTCCTACACGGCCGAGTTGACCGTGAACGACCCGAAGGCCGCCGGATGCCCCGTGCCGCCTGAGAACGACGACTGCGCCGGCGCCATCGAGATCTTCGAGGGCGACACCGACTTCAGCACCATCGGCGCGTTCACGAGCCAGCCCCCGCTCGGTGCGGCCTGCGAGAGCTTTGGAAGCACCCAGATCTTCAACGACATCTGGTTCCAGTGGACCCCGACCTGCGACACCCTCGCCCAGGTCTCGACCTGCAACCAGGCCGACTTCGACACCCGCCTCGCGGTCTACGCCGAGGTCTGCCCGGAGCTGCCCGGCGAGGAGATCGCCTGCAACGACGACGGCACCGGGTGCACCGGGTTCACCTCGCAGCTTCAGTTCGAGGCGTTCGAAGGCGTGACCTACTACATCCGCGTCGGATCCTTCGGCGCCACCGCCTCGGGCACCGGCATCCTGTCGCTCTGCGGTTGCGACATCGAGTGCCCGGAACTCCCCGCCTGCGGCGTGCCGGGCACCGGCAGCTGCAGCGAAGCCAACGGCACCCCCTACTGCGAGGACGCGGAGTGCTGCGAACTCGTCTGTGCCGGCGACCCGTTCTGCTGCGACACCGCGTGGGACCAGATCTGCGCCGACACCGCCCTGGCCCTCTGCTTCGCGGAGCCCTGCGAGGCCGGCCAGAACTGCCCGCCCGACGCCGTCGAGGAGGGTGAGCCCTGCGGCAGCGACACCAACGGCGGCTGCAATTCCGGCGATCCCGGACCGACGACCCCGCTGTCGATCGGCGACACCGTCTGCGGCACGTTCTGGGCCGACGACAACACCCGCGACACGGACTGGTACGAGTTCACCGTCGACGTCGACAGCGACGTGACCTGGGCCGTCAACGCCGACATCGACGTCGTGGCGTTCCTCATCTCGGCGTCCTGCCCGCCGGCGATCATCGCCAGCGACGACGCCGGAACCTGCCCGACGACCGTCGAGGCGTGTCTCCCGGCCGGCACCTACCGGGCGTTCGTCGCCCTGCCGGTCTTCGGCGGCATCCCCTGCGGTTCGGATTCCACCAACTACACCGCGACGCTGACCGCGGTCGAGACCGATCAGTGCGGTCTGGACAACGACGTCTGCGCCGGAGCCATCGAGGTCGAGACCGGAGACACGCCGTTCTCGAACGTCGGTTCGTTCACCGAGGGCGACAATCTCCCCGCGGAGTGCGAGAGCTTCGGCAGCGTCACGATGTTCAACGACATCTGGTTCAAGTGGGTTTCGGACCAGACCGGCGACATCACCGTCTCGACCTGCAACCAGGCCTCCTTCGACACCCGTCTCGCCGCCTACGTCGGCGAGTGCGAGTCGCTCGAGCTGGTCGCCTGCAACGACGACGGCGACGGCTGCTCCGGCTTCACCTCGTCGATGCCGATGTCGGTCGAGGAGGGCGTCACCTACTACATCCGCCTGGGTTCCTACGGGGCCGCGGGTCAGGGTGACGGCGTCCTGTCGATCGGCGAAGGCGGCGGCGGCGGCACGCCGGAGAACGACGAGTGCGAGGGCGCCATCGAGGTGTTCGACGGCGTCACCGGCGTCAACAACTTCAACGCCACCAACAGCCCGATCCAGCCGCCCGAGGACCTGTGCACGTTCTTCGGCTCGGCGACCGTCAACAACGACGTCTGGTACTCCTACTCGACGACCTGCGACGGCACCGTGACGATCTCGTTCTGCGAGGCCAACGGCGGATCGGCCAGCTTCGACACCAAGTTGGCCGTCTGGAGCGGTCCGGACTGCGACAGCCTCACCATCGTGGCCTGCAACGACGACACCTGCGGCCTTCGAAGCGAGGTGACGTTCGATGCGGTCTGCGGCGAGGCGTACTACATCCAGTTCGGTGCCTACAGCACCGCCGGCAGCGGTTCGGGACAGATGGCCATCAGTTGTGCCGGTGATGCCTGCGACGACCCCACCGACCCGGGCGACCTCAACGGCGACGGCGTGGTCAACGCCGCGGACCTCAACATCCTGCTCGCCGCATGGGGCACCGACAACGCGATCGCCGACATCAACGGCGACGGCATCGTGAACGCCGCGGACCTCAACATCCTGCTCGCCGGCTGGACCGGCAGCTGATCAGGACGAGCCTCTCAGGACCCCCACCCCCGGGCTTCGGCCCGGGGGTTTTTCGTGAGACCCCCTCGGGTCCCCCCGAAGTCCGCCGATCCTCGACGCGGCGAGAGGTTCGGGGAACCTCGGATCTCGCGGCCTCGTAGGCACCGGCGCACCGATTCAACCTTGGCGACCGTGATTCATCACCTCCACATCCGAGCTCTCGCCTCCGCGATCGCCCTCGTCTTGGGGCCGTGGCTCCATGCCCAGTCGTGCGGGCAGGGCGGCTCCTGTCTCGAGCCGGCGTTCGTCGGGGGCTGCGAGGATGTGGACTGCTGCACGACGGTGTGCGCCGTCGATCCGATCTGCTGCGCCGAGGCGTGGGACTTCGACTGCGTACAGCTGGCCAACCAACTTTGCATCGGTCTGTGCGGCGCCGCGGTCAACGGCCCCTGCTCGATCGCCAACGGCACTCCCGCCTGCGACGACGAGACCTGCTGCGAGACGGTGTGCACCATCGACGCGTTCTGCTGCGACTCCGCCTGGGACACGACCTGCGCCATCCTCGCCGGATTCAACTGCAAGACCGGCGGCCCCGGAACCTGCGGAGATCCCGAAGCCGGCTCCTGCGAGGTTCCCCACTCCACCGGCGCCTGCGACGACGAGGCGTGCTGCGACAGCGTCTGCGGCATCGATCCGACCTGCTGCAGCACCTCGTGGGACACCTTCTGCGTGGCCCTGGCCTCGCAGTTCTGCGTGAAGGGCTGCACCATCGAATGCGTCCCGGAGGCCGTGCAGGAATCGGAGGCCTGCGGAACCCGAACCAACGACCCCTGTGTGCTGGGCGATTCCTCCTCGTCGCCGGAGGCGCTCGACCCCGGCGTCGAGCTCTGCGGCGGGTTCGACGTCGACAAGAAGCTCGGCCCGGATGTGGACGTGTTCGAGATCGAGATCCCGGATCTCGGGGCGCCCGAGACCGAGGTCGATCTGACCTTCACCGCCGGCGTCGAAGCCTTCGCGGCCATCCTGCCGGGACCGCCGGGCGACTGCTCGGACCTTTCGGCATCGCCTCTGGTCGCCGTCAGCGACCTGTGCGCACCGACCTCGGTGTCGGCGTGTCTGACGCCTGGCATCTGGCGGGTCCTGGTCGCTCCTGGAACCGCCGACGAGATCGGCGGAGACCTTCTCGCCTGCGATCTCGGGACCTATCGCCTCCGAATCGATGCGGCGACGCCCTGCGCCGACTTCTGCGAGATCTCCACCGAACCCTGCGGCGTGCCGCACGCCACGCCCGGATGCGCCGATGCGGAGTGCTGCACGGCCGTATGCAAGATCGACCCCCTCTGCTGCTCGACGGCGTGGGACGAACTCTGCGTCGGCCTCGCCGAGACCATCTGTGGTCTCGAGCCGCCCGCCAACGACCTTTGCGCCGACGCCTTGGAGATTCCCCTCGGCAGCACGCCCTTCTCGAATCGGCTTGCCGACACCGACGGGCCGGAACTCCCCGAGGCGTGCGACGAAGGCTTCGGCCTGTCCTTCGAGAGCGACGTCTGGTTCCTGCACGTGGCGGTTTGCGACGGCTTCCTGAAGGTTCGGACCTGCGACTTCGACGCCTTCGACACCCGCCTCGCGGTCTACGCCGGGGGGTGCAAGGACGGCGAGGTGATCGCCTGCAACGACCAGGCTCCACTCTGCACCCCGACGGGCGCCAGTCGTCTGCTGGCGCCGATCGTCTGCGGCGAGACCTACCTGATCCGCGTCGGGGGGTTCAAGGGCGACACCGGCGAGGGCACCCTGACGCTGGAATGCACCGCGGAGTTCTGCCCACCCCCATGTCCGGCCGACCTCGACGGCGACGGCACCGTGGGCGGCGCCGATCTGGCCACGCTGCTTGCCGACTGGGGCGCCGTCTCGGGAAGCGAGAGCGATCTCGACGGCGACGGGACCGTCGGCGGCGCCGATCTGGCCACGCTGCTTGCCGCGTGGGGCGACTGCTCCTGAAGACGCCTCCGAGGCGTTGCGATCAGCCCTCCGCCGGATCGGCCTGCAGCATCCGGCGCATGATCTTCCCGGTGGCGTTGCGAGGCAGTTCCTCGATGCGTCGGATCTCCCTGGGCACCTTGTGCTGACCGAGGCGACTTCGGCAGTGGCTCCGCAGCGAGGTCTCGTCGAACACCGCGCCCTCGATCATCTCGACGAATGCCAGCGGCACCTCTCCTCGCGAGGGATCGGACATCCCCACGACCGCCGACGCCTTCACGTCGGGATGGGCGTCGAGGACCTCCTCGATCTCCCGCGGGAAGACGTTCTCACCGGCGACGATCAGCATCTCCTTCAACCGCCCGGTGATGTGCAGATGCCCCGCCTCGTCGAACCGACCCATGTCCCCGGTTCGAAAGAACCCACGCTCGTCGAACGCCGCCGAGGTCTCCTCCGGGCGCCGGTAGTAGCCCGCCATCACGTTGGGCCCCTTGATCCGCACTTCACCGTCCTCGCCCGGCGGAAGGTCCCGGCCCTCCGGATCGACGATGCGCTCCTCGACCTCGGGCAGCGGCGGACCGACGGAGTGCGGGCGATACTCCTGCGGCCGACACCAGTTGGAGACGGGGCCGGTCTCGGTGAGACCGTAGCCCTCCGCGACGGTCACGCCGAACCGCTCGCGAAAGCCGGTCGACACCGCGTCTGGCAGTGGTTCGCCGCCGGAGACGGCGTAGCGCAACGAGGAGAACGCGTCCGACGGCGCCGACTTGACCAGGCGAAGGGCGTTGAACATCGACGGAATCGCGACGAACGCCGTCGGTCGATGCTCGACCGCCAGTTGCACCAGTCGGGCCGGCTGGAATCGGGCGGTGTAGATCGCCCGGCAACCGCAAGCCAACGGCAGCAGGGTCAGCACGGTCAGGCCGAAGCTGTGGAACTGCGGCAGCACTCCAAGGAGAACGTCGTCGCGATCGAAGTCCGCCCACTCCCGGCACTGGCGGACGTTGGCCGCGAGATTCCGCTCGAGCAGCATCACACCCTTGGGTCGTCCCGAGGTCCCCGACGTGTACAGGATGACCGCCGGCTCGTCGGCGGGCACGCCTCGCATGCGGCGAGGCCGTGGAAGACCCTTGAACTTCGCCTTCATCTCGTCGAGCTTCAGCAACCGCAACGACTCGGGCAGCCCGCCGACGAAGTCGAGCATTGGACCGACGGTGACGACCGCGTCGAGACCGGCGTCCTCGATGACGAATTCGATCTCCTCCCGACGGAGCAGATAGTTGAGCGGCACGATGGTCCGGCCAAGCGACCACGCCGCGAGCAGCGCCATCGGAAAGAGGCCCGAGGTCGGCAACATCACCCCGATTCGGGGCCGACGGCTCGCCGACTCGATCTCGCGGGCCAGATGCCACGAACCGACCAGCAGTTCGATGCTCCGCCATCGGCGCTGGTCGTCGACGACGGCGATGCGACGCGGCGATCGGAGCAGTCTTCTCGAGATGGCGCGTGCGAAGGACATTTCGGGGGCTCCCGATCGGTACCGTAGCGTGCCGGCGGATTCCGAAGGCGATCCCGGCGTCGTGCCGACAGTTCCCATGGACGAGGACGCGCTCCCGGAACTCCCGATGCCCAAACCGACCACGACTCGCCGCGCCGACTTCGCTTCGCTCGTCCTCATCGTGCTGGTCGGCCTGCCGGTTGCGGTCGCCCCGTGCGGCTGTTCCACGACCCCGGATCGAACCCCCGCCACCCTCGATCGGGCCGAGTCGGCCTACCGACGCGGAGACTTCGAGCTCGCATCGCAACTCGCGTCGTCGGTCGAACAGTCCTCGACCGGCCTCGTCGCCGAGGAGGCGGCCTACGTGCATGGCCTCGCCACCGCTCGCCTCGGCCGCACCGACGAGGCTCGGCGGGCCCTCGAGCTCGCGAGTCGCTCGACCGATCCGGATCTCGCCAACCGAGCGAGGCGTTCGCTGACTTCGCTCGACGGCGCCTCGACATCGGGCGTTCGAGCCTCCTCCGAGGCGATGCAAGGTGGGTTCACGGTGCAGGCCGGTGCGTTCTCGTCCGAGTCCGCGGCCCGGGCCCGAGCCGCGGAAGTCGACTCCATGGCCCGCAGCGCCGGCTTCGGCTCCGCCTCGGTCCGGCGGATCTCGAGTCGCCGGGGAACGCTCTGGGCGGTGCAGATCGGTCGCTTCACCGACCGACGGCAGGCGGGATCGGCACGAGATCGGATGGGCCATCCCGAATGGGCGGTCGAGGCGATCGAGGCTCGCTGAGCGGACGAATCCCCTCGATCCAGGGAACCCGAGCGGCCCGCGGGGCGGAGCGGACTACAGTGACTCGGAGCGACGAGGCGGCGGCGGACCCGTGACTTCGAGAGTCCCGGCACGTCGAGCCGATCTCTCCCGCCGCCGCATCGAGCAAGACGCCATGCGAACGAACGTCGTCATCCTCGCCGCCCTCGTCGCGGCCCCCGCACCGGGAGCGCTCGCGACACCGGCGTGGGAACAGGACGTCGCCCCCGGCCTTCTCGAGGATCCCGATCCCACCGCCGCGTCGATCACCGCGTCGGCGCCGGCCCAGCCCGACGATGGACGCGGACTTCCGGCCAACCTTCTCGAGCCGATTCCCA
>Ga0208917_1001545_pt1 | contig 11438 bp, 17 predicted proteins | sample DEB08_DNA_10_FD_185500 | JGI IMG/M metagenome (GOLD analysis project Ga0208917, IMG submission 185500) | Aqueous microbial communities from the Delaware River and Bay under freshwater to marine salinity gradient to study organic matter... | ecosystem: Environmental > Aquatic > Marine > Coastal ...
TTACAAGACAGGATTAGCCCTTGGTCGTGATATCGATAAGCCAAGAAACTTAGCTAAATCCGTAACAGTTGAATAAAAAATTTTTGGTGCTTTTCAAAAAAAGAAAAATTTACGAAAAAAATCGCGGCGCGAGTGACTATTTACAGCATGTTCGGTTTTCTGTTCCCATCTCGTCTTAAAAAGCTCCGGCGAGCACACCATAAAAAACTTATTGAGGCAACGGAAATTCTCCGAACAAAGGGGACCGTCGCTGCCTCTAAGTTGTATGCCGAAGCTGAAGAACTTTTAAGACAAATCAGAGAAATCGAGGAGAATCAACAATGAAAATCACACAACAAGAACTTACGGACATCATCAGAGAAGCCATTCGCGATATCGATGATCTAAGCCCAGAAGAAGAAAAAAGAATGGATAACATTGCAGAGATGATCGAAACTGAAGTTATGACAAAAATGGACGAGGTTATCTCTATGATCTCTAATCACCTTACTGATACAATGCGTGATGAAAGAGATGAAGTCATTGTACGTAGAGCATTGGAAATGCTGGAAGAACTTGGCTTTAAGGAATTGAAATCAGAAGATGCTGAAAAGATGATCGAAGGAGACGAGGGATGAAAATCACAAAAGAAAGATTAAAACAGATTATTTCCGAAGAGATTGATCGCTCTCTCACAAAGGAAACCGAATCCATCAATGAGTGTGCTAAGTGCGGTGGTCCATGCGGCTGTACTGATATGTCGCAAGTAAACGACAACGATCGTTTGATGGATATTGAAAATCTTTTTATGCAAATCCAAGATGTCATTGATCAAATGGATGACCCAACGATTGGTCGCGAAGTTCTACAATCTATGGCAACAATGCCGGTTGGGACAACCATGGTCCCAGAAGAACCACTCGAAGAGTGAAGCAAACGAGACGATTAGGTTAATCGTCAACATCTCCTCTAAAATCCCCTGCTTTCGAGTGGGGGGTTTTTTTTATTTTTCTGCTTGACAAAGCAAGACACACAAGGTATATTGTTATCACAAGGAGGGAGATATGAGTAATCTCGCATTTGATGAAATTATTGAATTTTCTTTTGCTGGTGCAATGGTTTGCACCCTACTTACTGTCGTGGCATTGCCGTTTGTCACATTGTTCTTTTAAAATAGGGGATGCTCCGGTTTCGACGGGGTATGGAAGGATGAGAGTGCAGGTAGTCTCTTGAAATAAAAGACTTTAAACCTGATTTCAAACAATAATTGCTAACAACAATAACTTCGTAGCTGCTCTCGCAGCTTAATATGGTGGTCGCTCAAAACCATCTATCCAATTTGAGCTAAGTGGCTGATCCCATCGAAAATAAAAAGATCACAACCTCGGCTCTCATATGAGGCTAAAGATGAGATACCTTGCTAGTTTGGGAATAAACTAACTAAACCTGTGAATGACTTGAATCTAGAATTGCTTCGGACGTGGGTTCGATTCCCACCGTCTCCATATATTATTATGCCGCCTTAGCTCAGTTGGCCAGAGCAGTTGCCTTGTAAGCATCGGGTCGTCAGTTCGAATCTGACAGGTGGCTCCATTTAGGGGAATTAGCTCAGTTGGGAGAGCACCTGCTTTGCACGCAGGGGGTCGGGAGTTCGAATCTCCCATTCTCCACAAAAATTAGAGAGGTGACCGAGTGGCTTAAGGTGCTTGCCTGGAACGCAAGTGTATGTTCACGCATACCGAGGGTTCGAATCCCTCCCTCTCTGTTTTTTTCTTTTTAAGGCGTGTTATGTTTTATCGAAAAACACAAATCGCATATGTCAGGAAATATGATATTGTATCTATCAATGACTCTACTGGTGAAAAGATAGGTGCAGTTCTTGATGTTTATCATATGCCTGATTCTAAATATGGATCACAGTTTGCCGCAAGAGTTGACTGGACAGAAGAAGCAGATTCGGATTTCTATGATGTTTTTGATTTGAATCTGCTTTTTTGTTACAATAATGGAAATTACATTCTTCCATAAAAACACATATTTAGAACTAATTAAGGAGTATGATAAAGATTACCCTTAAGAACTCCTATGAGATTTTTTCTTGCCCTCTTCCAACCCAAGACTTGGCATTGAACACAAATAACAGGAACGATGCTATTGAAGCTGACCATATCAAGTATGGTCCCCTAAATCTTAACGATGAAGAGTATTGGGAAGACTTGGCTGAGCATTGGAAGACTGACGTTTCTGTTGCTAAGAAATCTCTTTGTGGAAACTGCGCTGCATTCGATATCTCTCCTCAAATGAAAGAATGTATGCCTGGTTCAGTTCAGAAAGATGGGGTTCTTGGTTATTGTTGGATGCACAAGTTCAAGTGCCATTCTGCAAGAACTTGTTACACTTGGGCAGCAGGTGGTCCAATCGAGGAAAACGATGTTTCCACAGAATGGGCAGAAAAGAACGAAGAACAGCTTTCTGAAAAGAAAGACGACCGCTGCACAAGAATCGCAAAGAGTAAGTATGAAGAATGGCCATCTGCTTATGCTTCCGGTGCTGTTGTTAGGTGCCGCGATGGAAAGATTTGGAAAGATCTCAAAGAAGAAGAAATCATCGAGATGATCGAAGAAGAACTTGAAGCGATGCTTGACGAAAAAAAAAAGAAGAGAAAGAAGAAAAAAGCAGGAACTGAATCAAGTAAAGAATCATCTCTAAGGGATTGGTTCGGCAGAAAAGGCGCTCCTGGCAAGAAAGGTGGCTGGGTTGACTGTAATACTTGCCGAAAAGATAAAAAGACTGGACGAAAGAAATGTAAACCTTGTGGAAGACAGAAAGGCGAGAAGAGAGCGAAGTATCCTTCTTGCAGACCAACACCAGGTGCTTGCGGCGAATCAGGTCGTGGTAAATCCTGGGGGAAGAAATCAGCTAAAGGAAAGAAATAATCATGCAAATCACAAAAGCAAGACTTAAGCAAATTATTCAAGAAGAATTTTCAAGAATGAACGAGGTCGGTATTAATGTGCCCGCAGGCGAAGAAGATGTCACTGTTCGATCTGGAGCTTCTATGGGAGAGATCAGTGAAGATGGTCACACTGATGTTAGTTCTGCTATTCGCTCTATGAAGCTTATTATCGAAGATGCAGGTGAAATTCTTGAAGGTCTTATGCAGATATCAAAGAACGGCGAACTTCCTTCTTGGTGGATGAACAAAGTTGCTGTTGCTAAAAAAGATTTAAATTCTTGTCGTGATTATTTCCTTGTCTCGGAAGAGGCAAAGCCAGACTTTTTGGATCTTGATAAAGATGGCGACAAAGAAGAGCCAATGAAAAAGGCAGCGAAAGAAGCTGAACAACAAAACGAATCTCTTTCCAACGAAGGCATTAAGAAGCCCAGTTTGACACCTAAAGAAGATTTTCGCAAACTTTATAATAATATGAAAGATGATATCTTTAGGTCCGATTTGGATAAAGATATTAAAACAAAGATTAGAAATATCATAAGAAATTCCGATCTTGGAAAAGAGTTTGAGCCACAGGCGATGATAACAGACCCAGAAGCAGTAGAAGCGGCTAAGAAAAGCCGATATGACAGTCCGTATTTGGGTGCCTCTAAACCATACCAAGAATCTCAATCTCCTTCCGATGATCTTCTTGAAACACTTATCAGAAAGCAACTACAAAAAAAAACTAAAATTTCCGAAGCCTTGAGTCTTCACATTAAAGAAGGCGTAGGTATCGAAAGAAACATTTTTAGACCTGGATCTGATTCTTATTTTGCTCTCATTAATGAAGCAAGAAGACAATATAAGAATGGTGATTATTCTCCTATCAACGAAGAAGAACTTGAACTTCTTGAGTCTAATGTTGGAGAGTTTGGCATTTTTGAAGGTGAGAAGGTACCTCTTGATTTCCCAACTCTCATGGAAGAAAAAGATCCCCCAATCGGAAAGCCAACAAAGAATACTGGAAGCGGAAAGAAGTATAAAGTTTTTGTTCGCAATCCAAAAACTGGCAAGATCAAGAAGATTACCTATGGTGATAGCAAGGGCGGATTAAAAGGCAACTGGAATAATGCAGAAGCCAGAGCTTCATTCGCTGCGAGACACAACTGTGCTGAAAAATCTAAAAATCCAAACAGAAGATTGACTGCTGGATACTGGGCTTGTCGAGCACATAAAGACTTCGGCAAAAATGTTCCTGGAAGATTCTGGTAATGGATTTTCCTTTTAAACAAAAAGATATAACCAAAGGCGTATTTTTAAGGGAGTTTTCAGAAAATGTGGATCCAATGGAACTTGTATGGCATCAGGATGAAAGAGATAGAGTTGTACTTGTCAAACAATCAAGAGGTTGGCAAATCCAAATGGACAATGAATTACCCCTTGACTTGGACGAGGGCAAGTGTTACTATATACCCAAGATGACTTATCACAGAATTTTAAAAGGAAATGGACCTCTCGTTGTCCAAATAGAGGAGAAAATATAATGAAACTTATTATCGAAAGCTGGCGTGAATTTTTAAAAGAAGAAGAAAACGAGGTGCCATATGAGGAGATACAAGGTATCATCGACGGAAACCAGTATCTTAAAGGAAAAATCACCGCTGGTCCAGAAACCGTACACGACTTGGGAGACAAGTACCTTCTTATGTCTGGTGTATCGCATATCGCAGAAAGACATAAGGATAAGTGCTTTCCAGGCTCGTTGTTTCTGCAAAGCGATGAGGCTGTCAAACAAGCAATTTTAAATATTGTAAAAGATATGTCTCCAGGAGCCGGGAAAGCTCTTGCTGTCCCATCTGGCGTCTCAAAGCTCGGAATGGAGAGGTTGGTAAAAGCAACCCCAGAAGAAGTAGCCGAACTAGAGGATTACAAAATGAATGACGGAACTATCGTCAAAATCAAGAGAGAAGGAGCAAATCCAGGGCAAGTTACAGATCGACTTACTGTAATAGCACCTTCGATTGGTGAAGCATCCGGTAAACCCGTCTTATCTCTTGTTACCGCATTCCCTGGCTTTATGGGCACTGGTGAAGGTGGCGACGGCGATATCGAAATCAGAGATAGAGCAGATTTTACAAAAAATGGTTATTACTTCTTGGTTCCAGAAAGCTGTAAATGAGACTTCTTATTGAGAATTGGCGCAGGTTTATAAGTGAACAAACTTTTCCTACTGATATCAAGGAAGAGGTTTTAGTTGTTTTTGATTTTGATGACACTTTGTCTTATACAGATTCCTCTTCAAAACTCAAACAAAGCAGGGGAAAAGACGATAAAGGAAACTGGATTGAGGATCCAGAGAATGATGAAACAGTAAGAGTCACTAAAGACCAAAAAGACCAAGATGAACTCAAGACAGATATGGAAAATAATCCTGAAAAGTATGAAGGAATGTATTTTGATTTCTCGGACTTTTCAGATATCCAAGACGCAGAACATAACGAAGAGATGGTTGAAAGGTTGATTAAATATGATAAAGATCCAAATGCCCACGTCATCGTTTTGACAGCAAGGGATCCCATTGCAGAAGATGCTATCCAGGCATACCTTAGCGAAATTGGAGTTGATACAGATAATCTTTTTATCAAAGGTGTTTCCGGAGGATCAAAGGGTGATTATATCTTAAGCACCGTTGAAAACAACCCTTCAATCAAAAAAGTTTTATTTTGGGATGACTCTGAAAGAAATGTTAACGATGTGAAGAACAAACTCAAAGACACCGACATTGAGCTTGATGTCACACTTGTAAAAAAATCAGTTGAATAAATAACTTGACTTCTATTCCTCATCGGTTATAATGTAAAGACCGACAGGAGGAAGAATGAAAGTCTTTGTTTACGGCTCTCTGAAAAGAGGTCATTACAATCATTATCTCTTAAAAGACCAGAAGTTTCTTCGAGAAGCCAAGACAAAAAAAGAATTTTCTCTTTATGATCTCGGAAGTTTTCCCGCAATGGTGGAAAACGGCTCTTCTTCTATTGTCGGAGAAGTTTATCAAGTTGATAAGCGAGCTTTAAAAGATTTAGATCGTCTTGAGTCTCACCCTCATTTCTATCGAAGAAAGGAGATTCAGCTTGATAATGGTGAAAAAGTTCTCACTTATTTACTGAATGAAGAATACATTCCTGCCTCTAAGTCAAAAATTATTAGAAACGGAAAATGGTAAAACTACTTAAAGGCGTGACCATAAGGGGGGACTTTGAATGAAAATCACTAAGGGCACCAAGATTGGCGTTACTTCCATGGACGACACCAAGATTTGGTCTAATGGACTTTATCAGAACGCTTATCACTTGGCAAACATTTTGAGCGCCGCAGGATACGACTGCGATATGATTACAGAAAGCAAGGATATTGCTAAAAACAAATTCCTTGAAAAAGAAATCGTTTTGCTCACCGACGATAATTTGGGCGATTACGATATTATCTTTGAAGTTGTTCACACCCTTAGAGATTCTACAGTCCCGAAGTTTAAGGCAAAGGGCGGTATTGTTGCCGGTATCCAATACGGAAACGAGTTTATGATTGACGTTATGGCTGATTCCATTTATCGTCCGGAGAAGCCCCCTCGTGTCAATAAACAAGACCGTGATGCTGTCTTGATGAGTCCTCACTTTGACTTTTCTCAGCAAGCAATTTCTATTATGTACGACCTTGATGTTAAGGTTTGCCCTTATATCTGGTCTCCAAAGTTCTTGGTTATGCACGAGAAAGAAGAGGAACTTAGATTTGATCCTGAAAAGGAAATGAAGTCTATCGCCGTTATGGAGTCTAACCTTTACTTCGTTAAGACTTGCCACATTCCTATGCTTGCGATTGAGCACGCTTATCGTCAAGATCCAGAACTTTTCGAATATGCTTACATCGTCGGTTCCAAGATTCTTGAGCCAAGCAAGGGCTTCATTCGCTTCGCAAACCTTCTTTCTGTCAAGAAGGATAAGAAAATGTTCTTCGAGCCACGCTATCGTTTCCCATTCCTCATCAAGAGAGGATACTCCGATGTTATCGTGTCTCACCAGCATTATAACGGCTTGAACTACCTTCAGCTTGAAGCAATGTATCTTGGAAAGCCATTTATCCATAACTCTCATTATTTCAAGGATAATGGTTATTACTATCACGACTTCAATGCGAAGGATGCTGCTGCTCAAATCAAAAATGCTTTCGAAAATCACAAGAACGTCTTTGAAGAGAAAATGGAAAAGGACCGCGCAAAGGTTTACGAATATCACCCAGATAATCCTAAGAACATTGAAGGATACGCTGAGTTGGTTGAGTGGCTTCTTGAAAAAAGAGCAAAGGAAAACAAGAAAAGCAAACTATTTATTCAAGGTAAACAAAAAGGTTCTGTAAAGGCTAAAAAGCCGAGAAGGAAACTTCTTTAACAAAAACTTTGAATTATGAAAAAATGGTCCCAGTTCTTGGCTGAAAGTCAAGAAGAAGTTCTACAAGAGTTCAACAAAAAAGATCTTGAAGCCGTCCTGAAAGACGGCGATAAATTCACCGTGTCTTTCGAAATCGAACTTGAAGCTGATGCTGAACAAGAAGACGATTACGGCGACTACTATGGTGATGATTATTATGAAGCTCGCGAAGAAGCAAGAAACGAAGCGGCAAGAGAATATTTTAACAACAATGCCGAAGATTACCTTAGAGGCGAAATTCGCGAAAATGGATACCTTGAAGACCACTGGGACGAGACCCCTTCTGATGGTGAAGAGATTTTTGAATGGTTTGCCGAAGATAGAGGATTTAGCCCAAACAAAGATAACATTGTCAGAATTGCAGTCGATGTTGAGGCTGGTGATTCTGATTTTGCAAATAAGCTCATCGAAATCATAAAAGGCGGTGGAAAAGCCAAAGAGTTTGTTAGACAACTCATTAATAATAATCTTTCAGAAGTTATACAAGTTCTTGGTTGGGACGAAAAGCAACTAACATTTGACTTTGAAACAGAAGGTGGTAAATCTCAACTTCCAGATAATGTCGTTGATACAATCGTGAAAAGCAGAAAAGCAATGGCTGCCCTTCTTTCTCACTTTGTTATCAATGCTGCGAAACTTCAAACAAATGAAGTATTTCCAAAGTCTAAAAACCCTTATCCAATCGCCACCTTCGTTGAAAAAATCCTTGGTCAATCATTCGAAGATTATAGCGATGCTGCTGAAGAATATATGGGGGACAAGTGGGAAGATCTTGCCGATAGCGGTGCTATAGATTATGAAACTATAGACTCCAACTTTGCTGGTCTTCCTTTTATGAAGGCAAATACCTGGGCTTCATTTATTTTTAAGGCTCTTCTTGACTCCGCAGAGAATGCCATTGAAGAAAAGGTCGAACAAAAAGCCGAAGAATTCAATGAAGCACCCGCAGATCATTTGGAAGAAATGGGATACGAAGAATATCAGTATTTCAACGAGGATGTCTGGCGAGAAGAATGGGAAATGGAAAATCGTCGCACTCGCAATGATGAATATAGCTGCGATGTAGATAGCCTTGAAGAAGCGTTAGAAGAATACTTTCCTAACTTTATGGCAAAATATGCCCCCAATCTTAAGTTTGAAAAAGATCCCTCTCTTACCTGCGGTATTGAGTTTTCTTCGGATAACCCTCCTTATATAACAGGACTTGATGCAGCCCTCGAATATCTCAACGATTTCTTTGAAGAATACAACAAGCAAAGCTTTTTCAGATTTGATGACACCACAGGTCTCCACACAAACATTGGTATGGTTACTGAAGACGGCGAGGAAGTCGATAAATATAACTTCTTTAAAGCACTTATGTTTTTGAATCATACTTTTGCGACTGCCGGCGTTGGCTTCCCAAGTAGAGAGTTTTCGAGATGGACAGGAGACCTCAAAGGTCCGGCTCTACAAAACATCGCAAACTATATCAAAGATTATTCAGGTCAAGGAAGATCCGCAGAATCTAAAAAAGATTTTATAAAAGATTACCTAAAAGATAATTTTGAAGAACTCGAAGATCTTTTAAATGCTAACATTTCAAGAACAGCCGACTCTATCGGACCAAAGGGTCTTGGTTTTAACATTGTCTACACCCCAAGCAGAAATTATATTGAGTTCCGCTATCCAGGTAAGGAAGACCCAACACCAGAAACAATGAAAAAAGCTCTTGAATATTATGCTTTTATTATCAAAGCAGCAACAGATCCCACCTTCAAGAGAAAAGAATATATTAAAGACCTTGTTGGGTTTATCAACAGCATTGAAGGCGAAAAGCCACCAAGTTCAAAAATCAGCTTCGTAAAGAATTTCAAGAAAGGTCAGCCTGTTCTCATCAACAAAGGAAGCGACACAGCAGCGAGATCGATTCTTACAAAGATTTATGCTATGGGTATGGCTGCTGATGATGGCGAGACAGCCAATATTTGGAGATATTCAAGATTTGCAAATGTTGGAGTCTTCAACTATCTTGATAAAATTGACGATTCTCTTGCGAATATGCTCAACAGAGGATATATTGCTTTCTATGACGGATTATCAGAAAACAAGAAAAAAGTCAAGATAAAAGCAATAAGATACCGTTCTGACTCATTGACGAAACCCTTTAAGGTTATGGATTACGAACTTCCTATTACACAATTCCAAGAATGGGTAAACTCTGGTATTGCTCAGCCTTACAGAAAAGATGGAAGAAAAGGTAAGGCAATCGCAAAGGTTGCTAAACTTTTTGTAGACAATGCTGAGAATCCCCTTGAGATGTATAAAGCGATGAAGCCAAAAGAAAACTCTGATTAAAAGTTATCTTTTAGCATAAGAAACTCTACTTATAGGCGAATAAGGAGATCTCTTATGAACTTTTTGGACAAGATAACCAGGACTGCTGCGGCATTATTGGTTGCCTCCCTTATCGTGACCTTTATCAGCGCTTGTGCTAAAACTGTCTCCAATATGGAAATCACTCAGGTTGTTACTCAGCGAATCAGATTTATGGTCACAGAAGAGGCGGAGGTTCCTGAACCTTCTGAGCCCTCTTTCCCAGAGGGATCTTTTGGACCTCCAAGAAAGCCTATGGAGTTTTCTTTCAAAGAGAGAAACTGTGTAGATTGCGGAAGATCTAACGGAACAGAGTCAATTATCAAGTCCTACGGTCCTGATAAAAATGTCTACATGCCTGTTGAGATCGAAAGACAATACTGAGACAACTCAGATTGAGATTTGAGAGACTTTTCTTTACTTTACCGCCAACTTTATAACCTTTTTTCAAAATAGATACAGGAGCGAATGAGAGACAAAAAAATGGATATCTTACTTAAAAATAAATGGATTATTTTCTGGGTAGTCCTTTGTGTCATCAATGTTGCTCTGCTTGCATTTGCTTTAACAAGAGCAGATATATATTCTTTTATTTTTTCACTTGCAATGTCTTTCTATTGCGGTTATATGTTAAATATGGAAAACTACCGCAATAAAAATGAAAATAGGTGATTTAGTAATATACAGAAGTGCCATGGATACAATGCCTTTCCGTGGCATTGTTGTTGATTATCTTCCTGGTGTCAATATAAGATACGGTTTTGAATCTGAATATATTTTTCTCAACAGTGAGTTGATAAAGATACACTGGCTTTGTCCGCCCGATCTCGGACCCGAGTTGGCAGTTCAGAAATTAATAAGATTAAATCAAGAAATAAACCAGCACGTAATTATAAAAGAGTGGATGAAACTCACATCTGAATATAGATGGTATTTTGCTGAGAATTTCGAAATAGATGATGATTGACGACGATATAAAGTATAACCATTTTGATCGCGGTGATCTCGTTTTGTATCAGCCGATATCTTGGGCTAATCGAATTCAAAAGCTCCACCCTAGCGAAGCTCGATATTATGGACAAAGAATAGGCATTTTTCTTAACTTCTATTCTGATACTCTTTATGATTTATGTGTGATTTACGTCTTCGATATAGGTAAAAACATCTCTGTATCCTCCAATGATTTGGTATTACTCTCAAAAAACGAACCTGCCCGAGTAGTTAGTGATGAACCGGAGGGCGAAGACACTTGAGTGGAGATAAGAAAAGCTATGAAGATCTTCTAGATATCTTCGAATCTCTCGTTGGTATCGCTGGTGTCGACGATGACCAGCCAAAAGATTTTGGTCTTACAACTCTTATTAATTTGCCAGATCCAAAGAAATCTGAAGCATATCTTCTCAATCCTGTGACCAAACAGATGGTTATGGTACCAAACTACGCAGAAGTTATGATTCTTTCAAAGCCAGACAAGTGGGGCAAAATCTACGTCAAGTGGGGTGAGATTTACCTACTTATACCAGAGGACTACGTAGTCAAAACCGGTTATAACTGATGTTGAAACTATTTAGATTGATGAAGCTGATTCTCAAAAAGAAAAAGAGGATTAAGGGCGCGGATTCTATGATGGATTTCATCAGAAAGAATCCGGAGCAAAGAATTATTATTGATTCTCCAAAAGGTTATAT
>Ga0208917_1001547_pt1 | contig 11436 bp, 11 predicted proteins | sample DEB08_DNA_10_FD_185500 | JGI IMG/M metagenome (GOLD analysis project Ga0208917, IMG submission 185500) | Aqueous microbial communities from the Delaware River and Bay under freshwater to marine salinity gradient to study organic matter... | ecosystem: Environmental > Aquatic > Marine > Coastal ...
CTCGCGACGCGCTGCGCCGCCTTCCGCGCCTTGTTCTTCCATAGTCCGAATACCAGCGGCACGACCAAGGCTTTCAAGCTGATAGTCCAAAACGCCCCGAGCGCGAGACCCTACAGACTGTAGTGCTTTGCCAGCTTCGCCAAGGATGGTTGGGCCGCCCGTAGGTCGCTGCGCTTCTGGTGCAACTTGCTCAGGAGCCACCTCGTCAACGTAATAGAACTGACCGTCATTGGCGGGTCGCGTAGAGACTGTACGACCGTCACCAGTCTGCAGCGTTTCCGGCAAATCGGCGCGTCCCTGAAGGGAGGCAAGTTTCTGCTGAAGGACCGGAGTAACGGGATTAACCATCGGAGTTCCTTGTGAAGTCATTGATTAAGCGACTCGCGGTCGCTAAGTTCAGGACGAGCAAACCAACGAGAGCATGGACAAATGCGGGCTTTGATCGCTGCAATTGTCGCTATTGCGATGAGTGATGTCGCTTTTGCGTTAAATTTTGTCACACTGACGCCCGACGACGCGCGTGCAGATAGGTGCGACACGCTGATTACAGGCGTTATCGAGATTGATTCTGCGGACCAACTCTCTGATTTCGTGTGGAAGAAGTACAAGACCACCGGCACACGACCGCTGATTTTCTGCCTAAACTCTGAAGGCGGCTCGCTTATTGGCGCGATGCAAATGGCAGAGTGGCTTTGGCATGAGGCACCATCACACATGGAGGTTGCTGACGGCGACCAATGCCTGTCAGCCTGCGTGATTGTGCTGGCTTCAGGCCGTAACGCCTACCTCAAACGTGTATGGCGTGAGGTCGCTGACGGTGCTGTTGTGGGCATCCACGGCTTTTACATGAACACAGAACCCGGCGTCAGAGATCATTCTTTCTCTGACGCGGAGTTGGTTGAGCTTGGCAAAGCTGTTTCAGGCCGCTTGGTTGAACTGATGAACACGTTTCAGGTCCACCCCATCTTGGCGCAGACCATGCTAACCAGCGCGCCGGATGAATGGACGTTCATTACCCACGAAAACATGTGGTGGCTTAATCCTGGTCGCTATTGCTATGAAGGCTTCCGGCGTCCACCACACTGCGATACGCAGCCTCTAAAGCTGGCCGTGGACAGTCTGGACTAGAGTGCTACACCGCCAAAAATCAAAGTGTTTACGGGATCCACGTTCGATAAGGTCTCTGCAGAAAGGACGCCTCGAACATTGAGCAATGCCTCTTGGAATGCTTGATTCCGGCGTTCGTTGTATTCCGCGACTTGCTCAGGCGTTGCATAGTCGGGCAAATCGCCTACAGCATCTTTCGCCATCTGACGAGCAAGCTCAAGAGCGCGGAGGTCTACGTTTTTGTCGGAGTGCGTTCTACCGCCAGTCGCTGCTTCGCGCAACTCTTTAACTATCGCCAAACGCCGATCAAACGCAGCCTGCTCGTCGGCAATTTGCATTTTTAACAACTCGACCTCTTGGTCACGTCGATCTTCACCAGCTTCCACCGCCTGTTGACGACGGCCCTCAATCCCTGCCCCAAGCGCCTCTAGCCCATAGGACAAAGATTCCAGCGTGTTTGCACCTGGGCGGCTTGCCGCTCGCATCATCGCAACGCCAGCACTGAACAAGCTGTCTAGCGCTGCTTCCTTCGCGTTGAAGTCACCCGCATAGTCAGTGTTTTGAATGACGCGGTAGGCTTCTGCGGCATTGATCGGCGTCTTGGATAAGCCAAGATCATCCATAACGTCCGAGGCAACCTTTGCGGTAGAGAAGTCCACCTGCATCACAGGCGGATTAGATGATGTCGCCGCTACGATTGCGCTTGCATCGTCATTGGGCAGCGTTGGCCGCTGCGTTGGGATGGGCGGCGTTGAGGCTGCAGCCTGAGCCAAAATTTCGGCTTCGGCACGGGCGGCCGCATTCTCTGCGTTTATGCGGTCAGAAGTCCCGTCGCCACTCCAAATGTCTTGCAGCGCGTCCACGCCCTCTGAAAGCGTAATGTTCGTGCCACGGCCTTCATTGTAAGACTGCTCTTGCAAATCCCGATAATCCGCGAGGTCTTGGCGCAGGTTGGGGAACAAGGCATCGAGGCCCGTATTTGGGTTCGCCCTGTCGTAACCGACCGGGTCTAACAGCGGCGCGGCAACGGAGTTAGCATACATTCCGGCGGCATCGAAAACCTGCCTCGCGTTGTCTGCTGCAGCCATTGTTTGATTCATCATTGGCTGCTGGTAGGCATCTTGTACCCGTTGGCCAAAGCGCTGAAGAACGCCGCTTAGGCCACGCGCCGGGGGAGCGGCCTCTCCCTGCCCTTGCTCACCTCGGAACATGGCAACGCCAGAGGCAATATCTTCATCACTAAATTGGCCTGCGCCACCTTCCGCCGCGATATGGCCCTTTAGTATAGCGAACATTTGCTGGTCATTATTCGGGTCAATCTTTGCATCCGGCGACAAGCCGGAAGCCGACAAGAAGTTGTCGAAGTAACCGTTGGTCAAGTAGTTCTGACCGCTGCCGCCATAGCCTTTGATGTAGTCTGCAAGATCATCGCCAGCATTAAAGGAAACCCGCTTGGCAAGCGCGCTTGCACCGTGGCTTGGCGAAGCAAAAACAGCCGTTTTGTTGCCAGCCGTACCTTCATAACTACCGACATAACCGGGCATGTCGCGCACCCATGCAGCGGCATTGATCCCGCCGGGGTTGTTAGCGCGGTACACAAGCGGTCCAGCTTCAGGGCCAGTCGTGACGCGCTCCATTATGTCCGCATATGCTGTTTGGTCGGCAGGGGTGCGCGCCAACGTGTCCGCTTGTTGCGGTGCAACACTATCGGGCGAAGGTCGAGGCGCTGGGACTGGTGCTTGAGCCATGAACGGGTTGGTAATTTGGCCGGCCACGCCTGTCGCCATGTCTGCTAACGCTGGGTATTGTTGCGCGACCGCGGCGAGTGGAGCTGCGCGAGCGCCAAGTGCAGGTGCCATTTTCTGAGCGCCTGCAACAACAGGACTTACAACAAGCCCAGCTTTGCCGACTGCGCCGGGGAACATAATGCCGGTTGAAGTATCGCGCTGCAGCATGTCTTGCCCACGTTGCGAAAACTCATCTTCGGTCATGTCACCGCGAGCTACCGCAACCAAATTGCCTGCGCTGTCGTACAGGTTTCGGCCTTGGTTAATCATCGCGCCAGTCGCGCCGCCCAAAAGAAAATCGTCCACGCGTGGCAGCACGCCACCAGCCATTCGGGTAAACGCGTTACCAGTCAAAGGTCCATCAACCATTCCGGCCTCCTGCTAGTGTGTTCCAAAGACCAGCGCCTGCTGTGAGTGCGCCAAGGACTTGCCCTAAGCGGTCGGGATCTTCTTCAGGCTCACGTGGCTTCAACACGTCGGACTGCAGACCAAGCGCAACCGCGTTCTCAGCCGCATTCAGGCCAAGCATACGGTTCCAGAAGTCTTGGTAAGCGTTGAAGTCGTTGGTGTAACCAGCCTGCTCGATGCCGCGCAGAACGCCGCCCGTAGACATGAGATTGTTGATTTCCTGCTGTGTCAGCGCGCTATCCATGCTCGCTAGCGAACCAAGCGCTTGGCCCACGTTCAGGCGACGCGCCAGATCGGTGTTGAACTGGTTGCGGTCAGCCTCGCTGTAAGCAAAGCGACGGTCCTCATCACGGTTGAACTGATCGCGCGCGTTCTCAAACGCTTCCGCATTCGACTGGTTGATGTACTGCAGCATTTGCTGGCGCATGTTGCGGCTGTTCTCCGCTTCAGCAACACCAGTCCGCGAGCCGCCAAACGCACCGACTTGGATCATCTGATCGCCCAGCGCTGCTTGGATGGCCTCGTTTTCACGTGAAATATTGTCCAACGTGTCCTGCTGCACAAACTCCAAGTAAGGGTTCATGTACCCGCTCAGACTAGCTTGGTCGAAGAAGTCATCACGGCTGCCATAGCTCGATGGACCCTCACGCCGTTCGTAACGGGCATCTGCGCCTGTCGTCATGTCGCGGGCATCGTTCAATGCGTCAGCAGTCCCGCCCACAGCGTCAGCAGCCACGTTAGCCGCCAGCAACTCATTCTGAGCAGCGTCAGCAGTCAGTGGGCCTTCATAGTCCTTATAACTGTTGGTGAGCGTCCGAGCGCGCTCTAGCGCCTCTTTCTGTGCGTCAATGATGTATTGCGGCGTCAGGTCGGTGCCGTAAGCGATTTCATTGCCGCCGCCAGAACTTGAACCACTGTCGTTGTTGCCAAAAAGGTCGGGGAGAAACGCCGCAAACGGCAACAGATTGGCCGGATTAAACGAGTTAGGCAGCGTCGGGTTGGGATTGTCACCCCCTACAGGGACCGACCCTGCCGGGTTGTAGTTTGGGTCTACGTCATCAGGGTCATAACTGCCGCGAGTGGTTGGGATCCCGTCGTCTACATTATTAGGCTGGCCGCTAAAATTGTAGTTTGGGTCAACGTCGTCGGGATCGTAACTGCCGCGAGTAGTGCCGTCCGCGCTGCTGCGTGACGTGCCAGTGCCGTTGTTGTTGAACAGGTTCTCATAGCCATAGGCACCAAGACCAGCGAGGGCACCAGCACCAATGGTCGAGTAGTCGATCAGGGCGTTGCGCTCGTAGTCGCCGGTGATTTTGTTTTCGCCCCAATCATAAAGCTGGTTCGCACCTGTCCAGCCGCCACTTCCGCCAAGGATCGCCCCTGGAACGCCTCCAAGCGTAAACCCGCCGACCCCGCCTAAAACTCCGCCGAGCGCATTGACCCCAAGGTTGCCTAGGTTATTCCAGAAGCCGCGATCATCTTCCCACAACGAGCCAGAACCATCGCTGCCATCAAGGTCAAATAAGCGGAAACCGTTATCTCTTTCTTGGTCGGCTTTTTCTTTGGCTTGCAGATCAGCAAAATGCCGATCCGCCGCTGCCTTGTTTGGGAAGGTCATGTAAGGCGCGCGCGAGTCTGTGTAGGAGTTGGCGTTGGCCTGAGCCTGATTGTTGAAAAGGGCATCCGCCGCCCCTTTGTTTGGGAACTGTAGGTAAGGAGCGCGCGGATCGGTGTAGGTCGTTGCCGGCTGACTGAGGAACGGCGCGCTGGAACTACGTGTTGAGGGCGTGGTGGTCCGTTGTTGCGCAGGCCGGTTAGCCGATGGCCGTTCTGACAGCAGCCCTGTTGGACTGTTGCCGCCGAACAACGAGGCTTTTGTGCCTATCCTGTTGCTTGACGGTTCGCGCCGCGCTGGTGCGTTAAAAGTTACTGCGGGTTTTGCAGGCTGAACCGCTGGTTTTTTTGCCGTTGTTTGCGTGCTGGGCCTGCTGTAACCGACGCTCGCGGAGCCTGATTGCCAAGGTTGCTTTAACCAAGGCGAGTTAAAGGTAGCCATAGTTGTTACCTCCGACCAAAGAGGCTCGCGCCTCCCCGTTTTGACTGGCCAAAAGTCCTCCCATTTTGAGCAGAAGCAGGCTCGTAATACGCAAGGCTACCCACAGACGTCGTTCCTGGAAACAGTCTAGTTTTGCTTGAACGGCCGGGGCGATTAGCGTACTCGACCTTTGCCCTAAACTGCTCAGGCGTCAGCTTTTTTGGCTCGTACATAGGGCCAAAAAGATTCGCCGTCATAGACAGCGGCCCCTTATTTGGGTCTCGCGGCAAAAGCTCGCGTCCTTGTCTTTCCGCTGCTGCCGCAGCGTTTCGATACTTCCAATCGTTGTACTGGTTGACGTCCATCAAGCTGTCGCCAAACTTAAACATCGGGGTGTCGTTGTTTTCGCCAGTCATAACGAATGCCTGATTTAAGTTATTTTGCTGTCGTGCAGCAGCGTTAGCATTAGGTCGGCGCTTAGGGTCTACTGCATTTCCTAAAAAGAACTGCGGGGCGGCATAATCACCGACATTTCCGTAACCCGTTACTTGTCGTCCCGTTTGGGAGTTGTACACCTTGCCGTCACCTGTGCTGTAGTTGTCATAGCCAATGGCTACGCCATTGTTGATTAGCGCACTTACTTTGCGGTTGAACGCCTCTTGCTCGGGCGTCCCCCTGCGGCTGGCCGCGTACTGGCCTCGCGCCTTGAACTGGGCTTCTGTGAGCGGCGTCGGCAGCACCATAGGGCCAAACAAGGAAAAGCTTGATTCGCCCGGGCGCTTTGGCTCGCGAACTTCGCGGCCTTGTTTCTGCGCCATGTCGATTACCTTTTGTCGCTGCATGGCGTTGTACTGATCGACATTCATGGCCTGACCGTTCATCGAGTAGGTAATGGTCGGTTCTTGACTTCCCTCCGCATAAGAAATGCGAGGCATCGCGAAACGCGACGGCGCGACATTGGACGCGTAGCTTAATGCGCCTTGCGTTGGACTGCGCATCATCTGCGGACTATTGCCGGAACGAAAGAAGTAAATTGGTGTCCGTCTGTATGCGTCAGGCTGGACATTCCGCTGTTGGGTCGGCGCCTGCTGTGACGCTTGATTGCGCTGGTTCTGAAGCATCTGCAGAATGCCCATTAGCTGATCGGAACTGAACTGAGCGGTATTGTTTGTAGGCGCGGCTGTCATTGCGCTTTCGCCATACGTAGGTGTGCTAGACACAGACGGCGTGTAGTTTGAGAACGGGTTGGTTTGGGTGAAGCGTCTCATGCGGCAGCTTCCTTTTCCATGCTAAGGTATTGCTCAAAAACGTCGGGAAGGTACTGCCAGGCACCGCCAACAGCGGACAGGCCGCGTTCTTCGTAGTATCGGTTCATGCGCTCAGAACTGCGGACATGCAGGCTCGTTACACGCAACGGCAAGCGCGCTTCATCGGCAACGGACTTTGCGCAATCAAGCAGCTTTGTCATGCACTCGCCCCGATACTGCGATGGCGCATGAAACAGAATGTCGGTTAAGAAAGCGGCTTGCGGGTTCCACCAGTCAGAAGATGGGATCAGCACAAGCGCGCCTATAACTTGCTGTTCGTCATTCAACGCCACAAAGGTGTAGCCAAGGCTTACCGCGCGCCCGAGCGTTAGAGCGCAAGCGTTGTGATCGACCGGGATCTGCAAAACGTAGTCGCGCTTATCTTCAGCTTGGCGGTTGTCGGTCAAGACGACCAAGGCTGGTACATGGTCTTGTGTGGCGGTGACAATCTGCATGTTACTGACCGCCCCCCAAGACGCCCATGACTGGCATAGGGGCCGGCATTGGCATCGCTGGTGGTTGCATTGGCGCTTCCGGCGCATCGTTCATAAACGGCGCAAGAGCAGCGCCCAGCGGCGGGTCAATCATCGCTAGAATGAAAATCGCTTTCTCATCGAGGACGGAATCGAGGTACGCCAACTCACTGTCGCCCATTTCGTTTAGACGGCGCGTGATCGCGCTCACCGCCTCCATCTTCTCAGGGTCTTTGCTCGGATCGTAGGTGTCGCTCACCTTATTCTCCTTGAAGGTCTCGGATTAAAATTGCCAGCATTGCGGCAACTTCAGCCAACGTGGCTGTGTTAGGGTCAAACGTGCGGTTGATCGTTGCAGGCTCGTCTACAAGGAACTCCTGCAGCGGCTTCAGCGGCTGGTCGGTTTCGAGACGGCGCACAAGCCGCTCAATGTACTCAGAGGATACTGGCTGCCCCTTCTCGGGGCGCGGAAGGGACTTAGCCATCTATTTGCGCCCACTCGGCGTTATGTCGAAGCGTGGTGCGCCCATGTGCCAGCTTGAGCCAAGACTTTCGCTTTCGACGGTCAACTGCATGAACCGCCCTCGCCCACGCAATCTGTGCTGTGCATGATCTGCGCTAACCACAAACGGCCCAACCTCAACGGGCGTTTGTTCCGACCAGCGCGAGAAGCCGTAAGTGATGTTTACTGAGCCGGACAAATTGCGGAAGTCAGGCAAAGCGCGCTGCACCATCATAAACTGCTCGCCGTCGCTAATGTCGATTAAGCCTGAAGTGACGTAAGCCTCCATTGGGCTGGTGTCGTCATCATTCCCGGTTTCGTGCTTGAACAGAGTGCCATCAGCGCGCAATGCGATTGGCTCAAACAAAGCGCCTCGATCCAGCATGGCTGTTCGTGGCACGTCACCAATCCACCATGCCTGCTCGGTAATGCTATAGACCACGCATCTGTTGTTATCGCCGGACGGTGAGTTCGTGTCTTGATAGAACCACCACACCTCGTCATGCTCAGCCAAGTACGCTGCAGAAATCTTGCGCACCATTGCTCGGTCGAGGTTGTCAAAAACGAAATCTTGCACCGAGCAAGGCAGCACTTGAGGCGTGCCGTTGTAGACGAAAAAGTTGTTCTGGCTCATCCAGAAGGATATACCGCCCACGTTGACTGCAGCGTTACGCCCAATCAAGCCGCAGTGCGTGCCGCGCTTTGACAGGCTGAAAACCGCGCCGCCACCGATGTACTCCATGGCCCATGCTTCGTTGTCCGTCAGAACCAGAAGCTCTGTATCAGTCTCAACTGCACCAACGATCTCAACGCCGCCTGGAATCCGCAAGCCACCCGCGCGGTTCTGCGCTGTGCTTGTCCAGTCCGTAAGCTGCTCACGGTCACACCAACGGATTTGAAGCGGGTCAAAACTGGACCCGCCTTCAGGGATAGTACCAAACATTACAAGGTGACGCTGTGCTGTAAGCACGATCCCTAAGCCGTTTGTCACGGGGGCGTTAGCGATTGTCGTAGCTCGCGGCGGCTGGCTTACGCCGTTCCATGCGCTTGCGTCCCACTGGTAAACCTTGCCGTTGCTCAATGTTGCGATGAGGTCTTCGCCCCACGCGTCGAGCGACCACAAGGAAAACCTAACCCGGTCATACCCGGCGGTAACACTTAGGCTCGCGTAGTTCCCAGCCCCGTAGTCCCCTGCGCCATAGTTTATTGGGTTTGTAAGGGGTGTTTCTTCAACTGTGCGGGCCAAGTAGCTGACCGTAATTCCGCTTTCAGTTTTTGTGTCAGGGCTGGCAGCAGCCATTTCGACTTCGAACTCATTGCCCGAATTGACAGCGCTGACCTTCAAGTAGCCCGACAAGGCTGAAGCATCGGAAAATGTTACTGTTCCATCAAAATAAATGTAGTCACCAATTTCTCTGCTGTGACTGGTGTGTGTTATCGTTATGGTGGCGTCAGTGGCGGTGAAACTAAGGTCAACGCTTGGCTCGCTGTCCAGAGGCGTGATGTTGTATGCTGTATCACCAAAAATAAGATACAAAAACGCCTCGGTGCCGACGCCGATCAAAGACCGACCAGACAAGTCTTGCCAAGCAAACATTGATCGAGGCGTGCTGTCGAGCGTAATCCCTAAACTTTCCCAGCCGCCGATTTTCTCTGGGCGACCGCCTACAAAACGGCAGTTATTGCCATCAACCCAACGCCCCTCCCCCGCTACCTCTGTGATTTCTTTTACAATGCCAGGCGCGATAGGAAGCTGCTGAAACATGCGTAGTCCTTTGCTACTCGCCGCTGCCACCGCGGATCTGCATTGCCGCTCCAAGCGCTAAAGCGCCGAGCAACGCGATTGTAAGCGCGCGAGTGATTGTTTGGCCGACGGTGCGCTTGGCTGAGCGCCACGCGCCGAGCAAGCCTTTTAGATCATGCACGTCTGTAACGGTGTCTGGATTGTTCGGGTCTAGGCCAAGCCGGTCCAGCGTCTCTGTAACAACTTCTCGCGCCAGCTTGCGGATTTCGTCATCAGTCACCGTTGATTTTCCTTATATTGTTTTAAAGCCAAGTCCGATGCGGTGTCACGGGCGAAACGCCCCACGCCGCATCAATGGCTTCGGCTTCGTCCCGCATGTAGTCGCCACGAATGCGCAGGTTGATATGCCAGCCATCGACCGGGGCCATCTCGGGGTATTCCATGCCTTCGTCGTCTGTCAGCATGTTGCCCGTGGCCTTGTGGATGAGGCCGATGATGTCAAACGCATGATCCGCCGATCCTGTGACGAGGTAAGCATCGCCATCATCTTCCATGACGGGTTCACCTGTCTCGGCGTCGAACAGCTTCTCGCCAGTCTCGGGGTCAACGGACTGGACCTGTGGTTGATGGTAGAAGGGCTGAAGCGCTTCGGCTGCTGCCGCTTCGTCGGTGAAGGCGTAGTAGAAGTCCCGCTTTGGAGCTTCTTCGATGATTTCTGGTTCTTCGGTTGTCATGCCGTAAGCTCCTGTAACTGGGTGTTGGTTAGGCGGCGTGGGTAGTATTTGAGGGACTTGATGTGGCCGTTGAGGTAGCGACCGCCTCCGACTACCGATCCGATAGCAAGGGTAGTAGGAAGGTCTAACGTGTAGGATGGGGTTGCGGTCAAAGCCGTTGCTCCGTCCAAGGATGTAGCAAGGTCGTCGTCTGCAAACGTAGCGGCCATGACAGCCATTGTGTTCTCGGTTAAAGCTTCGGAGTACTTTAGGTTCGTGTTGCTCTCATTATCACGGAACGCCGCTTGACCACTTGAGTTCAACTGAACTGAAATATAGTCACTGTTAGCTTGGTTGAATTCCCAAACCCGAGGGTAGCCGGTAGGCCCATTCGGGGAGAAGCCAACCATATCAAACTCCACCACAACAGTCCCAGCATCCTGATTGTACCCGAACGCACTCACCGGGATGCTCGCAACGTCCGCCCAGCGGGTAACCTGACTGCCCGAGGTGGGGATGTAGGAGGTGGCGAAGGAGCCTGCTTCGAGTTGTGCGCCCCAGACTTGGAGGTCGCAGGTATTAACGCCATCATCTCTCAGTCCATGAGTAGCGGAAAGACCGTTCCCAGTGAAAGTGTAGCTAAATAGCTGCCAGTCAGACGTAGCTGTAAATTGGTTTGAACTTGATGGGCCGCCATTTCCATAAAGTCTAAAAAACTGGTCAGTTCCTGTGTTGGATTTGACCCAGCAACTTACTGTATATTCAGCGCCACCTACTGTTGTTATTACTTGACGCAAATAAGAAGTGCCTAAAGATGTAAACTGCGCTCTATCTGCGGTGGCAGAACCGTCAGGCGCAATGGCTGTATTTGGAGTTACAGTAACATTAGGCTTAACCCAAGCCGGATTATCAAACTGCTCACTATGCGTCAGCAAGTTCGTCCGCTGTTCCTCGATCAGCAGCCCCTTCAGTGACCCGTCAGACCCGTATTCGATCCGTGGTTCGTCTTCTGCGGCAAACTTGAGGAGGCCGTCGCTGCCTAAGTAGGACGACCCCGAGGTGGTGTTTTGTGATTGCAACCGAGCGAACGTAATGATGTCGGTCGCTGTGTCATAGACTTTCGCCATGTTATTCACTCCATGAAAGGTTGTAGAACGAGCCGCTCGTGCCATCGAACGTCAGGCTCAGGGTTGGCTCAGTGCTTGGGTTGGTCGCCGTGACCAGTCCAGCATCCCCGATGTCACCAGCGAACTGCCGGAACGTCCCGATGGTGCCCATGAAGTCGTAGGCGATCTGGAGGTCCGTGTTGGACAGGTCTGGCAGTGCCGTGGGGGTGGTGTCCGCAGTCAGTGCCACACCG
>Ga0208917_1001552_pt1 | contig 11415 bp, 5 predicted proteins | sample DEB08_DNA_10_FD_185500 | JGI IMG/M metagenome (GOLD analysis project Ga0208917, IMG submission 185500) | Aqueous microbial communities from the Delaware River and Bay under freshwater to marine salinity gradient to study organic matter... | ecosystem: Environmental > Aquatic > Marine > Coastal ...
CAACTAGAGCTGTTTGCTTTATTAGAACCGCCAACGCCAAATGCAAATTCAACTGTTTCGCTAAAAATCATTTCTGGTATATTATCTTTTGTACGATCGCCGCCATTTGCAAAAACAATTCGTACTTCAGCATTTTTCCATTTTTCTTTTACCATTGCTTTTACTTTTTCAATGGCACCAATGGCTGAATCATCATCGTCATTAAATGTAATAACCTTATCCACCATTTCAAGATGACTGATAATATTAACTCGTTCTTCCAATGGCATAAATGGCCGACCTTTTTTACGAGTCAACCATTCATCCGAATTAACACCTACAACCAAATAATCACCCAATAGACTAGCATGATTTAAGTAGTAAATATGACCACTGTGTACTGGATCAAAACCACCGGTTGCAATAACTACTGTTTTAACTAATCTCAATTTTTTACCTCGTGCATCATATACTCCCAAATAAAATTAATGCCTTTACTTGTTTTCATTTGCCGTTTATAATGGTTAGGATGTACCCACCAATCCTCATATGATTGTTGGTGATCTATCGCAATATCATTGGCACATAAAATATATCCTATATTTTCCAAATGTTCTCTGGATTCAATTTTAAATTGATCGCCCCACCAACAATTGTTATGCTGAAACTGAATAACAGAAAATTCATATTGATTAAAAGGAATCTTTTTTAGAACATCTAATGATGATCCTTCACAATTAATTCTGAGAAAATCAATGTGTTCTTCCATACAATGAGTTTTAAATAAAGACATATAATCAATTTCTTCAGCCTTACCATTAATTATAGTTGAATTTCTTTTCTGTGCATGTTTATAACACATTTTTTCATTAATGTCAATGGAAATGCCTTTCCATCCAAATAATTCTTCTAGCAGTGCTGTATTATTCCAGGTAAATGGCTCGCCAGACCCTACCTCTACAAACGATCCTCTTTCCTTTCCATCCAATACAGAAAGAACAAACATATCCTGAAAATGTCGAGCATAATTTTTTGTAATTTTACCGAGACCACGGAATGGAAATTTATATTGATCTTTTCTTTCACGAGTGTATTTTAATGAACTTGGGTAACCTACTGTATTCAATGTACTGATAACTTTTGTTTTTAAATCCTCATCCTGTATATCGGAATTATATTTTAAATCAAATAATAAATTTTTACCATCATCCAAGCCATTGTCTTTCCAAACAGCAAGAGCATTTAAATATCTAATTGAATCCATGCCGGGGTATTCAATGTCAAGATCTTCTCCGTCTGATAAAGATAACCCAATATTTGTATACATCAACGAAGGCCGCCATTCGTCTCTTTCTTGGTGCCATTTTGCTAGAAAATAATATGCCTCTGGTCGATTCGGTAAAACACTAATAGCATTTTCCAAAATACACTTTGCGCTTTGCCATCTGCCTTTTGCTCTATGATAAATTTTACCTAATTGAATTAAAGCTTTATATTGAAGCTCTTTATCCTCATATTCATAATCAGCTGCTCTAAGATAGAATGTGGCTGCCGCGGCACCTTGTTCAAGGCGATCATATTCTTTTGCCAGTAAATACATCTTTTGTGTATTATGGGTATCAAGTACTACATCATTCAACAATTCTTGTAACATTATCTATCCTTTAGTCATAAAGTCAAAAAACACCTGTCGTGGCATCCTAAGTATATATGAAGCATTATCAACCAAGCCAAACGAAATTAGAATATCACCACCTAAAAACGTGATACCAGTTGCAAATTCAATATTATATTCTTGCCCAGAGACAATATCGGTATGGGTTCCCATAAAATGGAACTCTTTTGACGAATAAACAATATTCCAATCATTATCCCATACGATTATACGGTGAGCATAATTTCCATCCTTTCTACCAAATGTATCTCGCCATAAATTTGTTTCATGTGTAATGGCCATTCTTTGATTTTCATTAATCCGAATGACCTGCGAGCCACCTCGAATGTCTCTGGGAAAATTATATTTCTTTTCCTCATCAAGAACTGCATCGGTCGTAACTCTATTTTCAATATCGTAATGAATAACTTGTGTGGGATTACACCATTTTACAAAATGCCATGGCATATCTAAAACTGGCATCCAGTTCTTTTCACAATAACTGGAATCATCTCCTGGTGCTGGAATGGGATTACGTGAAACCTCGGTCCATATTCCATCCTTAAGTTCTATCTCACACATTTCCATTCGACCGGTGCCTTTATCATCGTAGCAATCTCGGCGAACCCCACAAAGGAACATTCGATCATCCCAATTAAATAATCGAGCATCCTCTAGTCCAACAAAATTCCATGTGGGTGTAGTGTCAAGTGTCATTTTTACACGATGCGAGGACAGAACATTCATATTCTCATCCAATTCACACATTACATTATGTGTAGACAGCGATATATCGTTCTCCGGGTGTATATAAACCAAGGGACCCCATGCATGGGGAAATTGTTTTGTCTCGCTGTGGTAAAGAATGTAGTTTATATGGCGAACATTTAGATATATTTTTCCTCCGTATTGAAAAATCGAAGGATTCATAATACCTGTTTCTGTGCCTAAAACTTCTTTAGGGAGTGTGATGGGGTGAATGCTTCCACCCCTCTTTAAGGCATAGGCGGCTAGACCACCCGATCTCAAATCATGCATAATAACCTCAAAATGTAGAATATTTCAAATTACCAAGGTACGGAACGAGCTGTTATATCCCTTGCTGCTACCTTTCTAGCCAAACTGTCATTGATTACTTGTGTTCTTTTTTCAGAATGTGAAGCTTCAACCCATGCAATTACATCGGTTTCTACAAGATCATCAAATGCAATAAAATCACTTTCCGCAATATTTTCAGCGGAAAAGGTATCGTTACCCATAGTTGATACCTTAATGCCTTCATCGGTCGTTAATGTTTTTTGCCACCTAACCTTTACAACCGCACTTTCAAGAACAACACCATCAGCGTTTATCTCGTCTTTGGTAGAAAGATTAAGAATTTTCCATGAATAACTCATGTTACTATCCTACCTTATTAGTTATGGTGTTGCTTCTGGATCAGTATAAGTGCCATCATCTTCGTCTGGATTAGGCATTGGAGTTACCTCTTCATCAGCAGTAGACCAAGGGAAAGAACCTTTTACAACTTCTGTAACTACATTTACCTTGTCATTAATTTGCCTTTCGATTTGCTCATCAATGTGTAGTTTATAAGTTCTGTCGCTGTTGACACGATTCTTAATCCAAGTCAAAACATTTTCTTCTGTCAGTTGTTCAAATGCAGTAAAAGATCCTGCTGGGACAGATTCAGCTGTAAATGGTGTAGCACCACTAAAAGTACCATCAACACCATCTTCGTTAGCACCTGTACATTCCCAATAAGTCTGAACAACAGCATTAGGTAATGTTTCACCATCGGTATTTACCTGGTCACGAACTTTAAGACCAGTAACCTTCCAAGTATATGTTAAAGCCATTAGTTATCTCCGTTTAATATTTAATATAAGTTATTTATTAATCTTCAACAGCATTTGCAAAATGCGGTGTCGATTTTAAAAAGTTGTAGGCCTGAATAAGTTCAGACGGTGCTCCATCTGATGTATCCAGCATAAAGGTTGGCTCATAGCCTTTCCAAAGCTGACCAAAATTAGAATCCATTGGAGCATCTGTCGGATTAGAACCAAGATAACCAATGGGCTCAGAGCCGTTTTCTCTTGCCTCTTTTGATACATATATAGTAACGGTTACCTTAGCAAGATAACCAGCCTTCCACTCTCTTTCATTATCTGGTCTTTGCTCACCACCATTTGTCAAACCATCCTGTCTACCGTTGTCAACTGGGTCCTTAATATCATGAACTCTTTTTTCAACATCAACTTTGGAAATAATGTGATACGCATTAGGTACCGTAAGTCCAGTATTGGGTACTTCAAAATCTAGTAATAGTGCCATTATTTATTCTCCATTAATTTATATACCATTTCTTTCAAAATGTCAATCTCTTTTTGTTGCTCTTCAAGCTTTTGTTCCTGTCTATTTATCAATTCCTGTTGATCCTTTGTAGCCTCAACTAGAACACCAACCAACTTATCGTAGGATACACCATAGCGATCATTGTCTGGATCATATGTGACAACTTCTGGAACAACTTCATTGACCTCTTGAGCGATAAGACCCATATGGCGTCTATGCTCTTTAGTATCAGGATGCCATTTCCAATCATAATAAACACCACGTAATTTTAACACCTTTTCAAGGGCGTTGTCAATCGTTATAATGTTTTCTTTATGTCTTTCATCAGAGAAGGCCACAATGTCACCGGTTGCATAAATATCGCCAGAAACATAAAGTTCATATGTAGAGGATGTTGTTGAGGAAGCAATACCCAAACAGTTATTATCTGGGTGATAGAACCAAGCCCATCTTCCAATATCTTCATAATAAAGACCACCATAACCGCCGCCTGTATTTCTAAACATCCAGTGAATGTCATTGGATGCCTGTGACATTGCAAATCCATAATAGTTATTACGGTTACCAAGTAGGTTCATTGAACCATAGTTTGTCGATGTATTTGGATAAACGTGCCAACCGTTTGTACTCGAATAATAGCCAGATGTATTGGTTAACTGCCAAGCAGCTTTATATGTATAACCAGATGTGTTATTATTGAACGTCCAATTTAATGTATTGTTATTATAATCTCTTTCAATACGAATACCACCATAACCACCATAGGCTGCCATGGTAATACCAGTATGATATTGAAGCACTAAGTCAGGATATGGAGAACTCCACCCACCATTTTCCTGGAAACCCCAACCATATGGCCAATCTGATCTCTCAAAGTTAGTACCTGAATCACCACCATTATATGGAGAATCAAATACGTTGGCATCAATGCGATACATACGAGATGTGCCATTTGGATCTACATAAAATCCATCATCATTATGATCATAGAAAATTGGTGCACGGAAGTTACCTGATGCATAACCTGTACCTTGAACATCTAGCTCATAACTACCGCCTGAGGTATCACCAGTACCACCACCAGTTCTAACTCTACTAGCAACAACAAGAACACCATTTGTTGTAAGTGACATTGCACCCTGTGCAGTAGTATGACCCGTGTCACCCCACCAGAAACCACGATCGTCCTCGTCATTAAACTGGAAGGTCATAGCCCAATCATTTAGGTTACCATAGGTGATACTAGATTGCATACCGATGGCATAGGATGAACTATCATAAACACGGATTTTATCTCGAGTAGAGTTTGAAGGCCCATCAATACGGTCAAAGTCCATTGTGGAAATATTTGAATTTCCAGCTGGATCCATATAATATGAATCATCATTGGTATCGTAGAAGATAGGAGCACGGAATGAACCAGCAGCATATCCGTTACCAGCCATATTGAACTGGAATCTCCACTGGTTGTCTATTGTGCCAGTAGATCCACCGTGTTGACCAAGATACAAACCAGAACTGTTGTCGTTATTATTGTTTGAATCGAGGTTCATCAAAATTCTGTGATATGAGTTAATTCTTATATCATCGGATGTATCACCACTTTCATTTCTTGATGAAATACCGTGGTGACCGTTATCATTACCATAAAATGTAATAAAGTCGCCGCGATCACGAGCATGGAATGCATTTGCGTTTACGACATTAAGTAATGAAGTACTTGCAGGATCACAGTACCAATTTGTATCATTAGAATCAACAAACCGACCTGCATATAGATAACCACCAGAATCACTATTCACATCGTGCATTGGAACAGTACGCCAAGAGCCAAAATTATTGCCCCACGCCTGGCGGAATCTTAGGTTACCAATTGGTCCACCGACCATCTGCCAACCATAACGGTAATCAAAAGCACTTGGACTTGCGGCCTGAGTTCTGTCACCACTATTATAGTGCCAAGCCTGCATACCAACCCAGTGTGAAGTACCCGAAGGCTCATTAGCTGGATCACTCCAAGAATCAATGAAACCTGAACCCCATGTGGCAACGGTGTTCATGTCAACTTTGCCCCAGCCCATAGAACCGGTCCAGTAGTTTGTATCACTAGTTTGTCTTGGTCTTGCTCTGTAGTATTCGCCTGAGTTTCTTGTATGTCCAGGCAATGCCATATATGCCATGGTTTCGTGATGAACACCACGGAATCTTGTACTATTATCGGAAGCACCATTAAAGAAAAAGGCCGTATTATCTGTATCTCTAAAGATAGGAGCACGCATATCATTATTGGCTTCAAAATAACCATTTTGTGTACGAGCCTGCTGACCACCGTCATAGTAAAGAATGGTACGAGCATTTCTTTCTAGATAAATTTGCCATTCATCATCTGGTGATTTGAAGCCCCAGTGACTATCATCATCAAAGTAAATACGACCAGTTATGGTAGAGTTAGCATCACGGAAAAGAATCTCACCGTGATCTGTATTATTAGAACGAATACTTAGAGTATCACCATCATCGTCATAAATATCCCAGCCGTTATCGAACTGTAGGAAGTTCATAGTAATATTGGCAAGACGAGATGTTCCGTTTGGATCTAGGTAATAATTTGCGTCCTCGTCCGCATAATAGTTATAACCATAGTGATGATCATTCCAATTGGTTTTATTGTTTCGAGTGTAAACCAGTGATGCAGCGCGAGTTCTGCTAACTGTATTAAACGAGGTAACAAAATCAACTGCCCAGCCCGCGCCCCAGTTTGTTGAAATACCAGAATAACCAATTTGTACATCAGTGACATGAACTTGTGGATAACTCCATGTTGTTCCAGTTTCACCAATCCATACTACATTTCTGCTTCCATCATGCCCAAAGCGGACGTTTAAGTATCCGCGGCCCGAATCAGTTTCTTGTGTAGCATATTCATTATACCATGTTCTATTGCTATCACTGTAATTATAACCACCAATATGGAATACATGAGATCTACCAGTACTATATTCATATACCTTAACTGTAAACCGAAGCATGGTATTTGAACCATAACGGTTGGCTGGTAATCTAATTCTTATTGCACCAGTTACAGTACTTGCAGACGTGGTATATGTGCCACCTTCTGGTGATGTAAATCTTCTTTCATTGTAATCATAGAGATTGAGTGCTCTAACATAATTAAAGTTTGATGTACTTGCTGGGTCAGCTTGATAAAAACTATTGCTACGGTCGTACAAACGATTGGCATATAGATCACCATACAATTCAGCATAAGACTGACGAGTACGGAAAATCCAGTTACCATTTTCTCTTAAGAAACCAATATCATTTGAATTATTTGCATATACATAACCACGAGTTGAATTACCAGTTGTGGTAAACATAATCTCGGCTGTTGACTGTGTGGAATACAATCTCCAGCGACGGTTGCTATCTGAATACCAATGCATTGCAGTTGCTTGGTTATATAAACCTTCGCCACTATTATCATTACGGAACCAATTCCGAGCATAGAATTCAGTTGCACGAACACCAGTTCCCATATTTGAGAATCCAGCTGGATCAACGTAGTAATTACCATCGTTCCGATCGTACATGATTGGTGTATCAATCCGTGATGAAATCAATGTCTGACCATTACCACGAATGATCATGTTCCAATCACCGTCTAGGCCGCCATCCATAAAGCGAATGTCTTCGCCACCTGATGTTGCAATTCTAAGGTGACCATCGTCGGTGTCACGTGCCTGGATATAACCGCGAAGGTTACCACCTGATGTATAGAAATGAGCAGTACCACCACCAATTGCATAAATGTTATTATAGTTAATAGCATTCATACGAGATGTCGATGCAAAGTCACCGTAATAACTAGGATCATCAGAATCATAATAGATTGGTGAGTATACAGCACCTTGAACATTAATATTACCGAAATAAGATGTTAGGTTGTATGGATTACCACCAGCAACAGAACCAAGTGTTCCGCGGAAACCTTGACCTGAGTAGATGGTATTTGTAGAGTTTGCCGGAGTACCCGGCTCAACTTTTGTACCACCGCTTTCAGTAGTAATGCCATCCTGACGAATCCATCTCCACCATAGACGTGAATCCCAGGTACAACCATTCATTCTCAACCATAGGTATCTGTCGTTGTCAATTCTGACCTCTGGTGTGATGCTATCATGTGGGTAATCCGACTGATGTCCAACAGACATTGTCGAGTTGTTAAAAGAAGAAACAACAACAGTACCTCTTACAAAGCCTGAATAGTTAACATCATCCTTTGCATAATATTGAAGAATACCTTTTGCACCATTAGTATTTGTACGACCAACGCGGATCCAATAGTAGCGAGTACCTGCGGCCGAGCTGTATGCATATGTACTTTGGTTATACCATTGACCGGTCCATGGCTGATTCTGATCATAACCACCTAATGTTAATGTATTCAGATATGATCTGTCACCTGGCTCTGCCCAATATGATGTGGAATCTCTGTCTGTAAATCGTCTTGCATAAATTGTATTTTCGGCATACACATGTCTGTCATTTTGCAGCCAGAACATTGAATGGCTATTGCCAGAGGACCAACCTTGGCCGATACCATAGTGTGGATTAGTTTGGTTAGGTGAATAACCAAAATGCAATGATGTTGCATTTGTACCAGCGGTACCAATGACCCAGTGTTTAAAGTTACCTGTTGATGCGTTAGCAGAATCGTAAGCAACAAATCTTAGAGTAGGACCATGCGTAGAGTTATTAATACGAGATGACATAATATTCAACTGAGGATATTGTCCTCTTAATGTTATATCAGGTCTTCTACTTTCTAGCAGTGTACCATCGGTGACATTCGTTTCGTCACCAATTCTTAATGTAGCTGGTGTGCCACCCGTACTATTATATCCTGCGGTTGGAACTAATTGAATTCTTTGTAGTCTTGATTGTTCGGCAAAATTACCATAAAATGCATCATTATTACTATCATAATATATGGGTGCATAAACATTTCCAGCAAACCTAGTTCTAAATGTACCCCAGCCAATATTTCGGCCGATGTACATATCATCTGTTCCGTCATAGAACATAAATGATTTAACGGCATCACCAGAGTCGTGCCCCACAAATTCCCATGTCTCTGAGAAGTTTGCCATAAGTCCAGCGCGTATATCTGATGCCCAAGTGCCAGCACTGAAGTCATAATTGGTATCGGTACGACCAATATTTAATGCACCAGGTTGCATATTTCCAACTGAATAATTGGAGTTAGCAATTTCACCGTAAACTCTCATAGAGAGATCAGCATTACCATCCCAAATATATGCATTATTATCTCTATCTACAATTTTACTTACGTTGACCTGGTTCATTACCGAGGTGCCAGCAAAATCACCATAGAAACCTGTACTATCTCTATCTCTAAATACTGGTGCATCCGCATTTCCGGTGACATCAAGATCACCAGTTACAAAAATATCATCAGAACGGATACGTCCTTGTGTATTTGATCTCTTCAGAATCGGCGGGCCAAACTCACGAAGAGCACCACCACCAGAATGGTTCATCAAAACACGAATACGTACAAATCTTACACCACCACCATCTGAACCATTATAAGGTGTGTGCGATGTCGGAATTGTTGTAAAGCCACGATATGTATTCCAACCAGTACTTGTATAGTTTACAGCACTTGCCACAAAGTATGTGGTGCCAGTATTACCTGCAATTGGTCTCTTGTCTTTATCGAATCGCTCAATACCATAGTAGAATAAACCACCAGAACCAGAAACATATCTGATTGCCATTTCACCATAAATTTCTTCACCAGGCTCAACAGCAATATAATCTGAATAGAATTGACGGTATGCAGATGTTCTTACGACATAGCTCGATGCGGTTGGTGAATCGCTGCTCTTAGAATATTCGCCAGTTTGAATATTAATACTTTCAGAACCTTGTAGAACATTAACAACACGGCGATCCCAATATTCCGATCCGTCAAAGAGTGTATCATCAGCAAGACCTGTTCCATAGTGCTTAAGTAGACCAAGATCTTCATTACCACCATTAATCGCAAAACTACCGGCAGATAGTGTACCTTGGAAATATGCATTACCGTCATCAAGGTCAATAGAAGCTCTTAAGTTTCCACTACCAATGAACACAATCTCGTTTGGATTAGTTGTAGAGAAATGTGATTTGTATGGGTTATCATTACCCGCCCAGAAGATACCCCAGTTAGTAGCAGTTCTCCAAATCCAGTGTGAATAATCCTGAGCATCAAGGAAGATATTATTATTACCGTCGCCAGATGTTTGGAAATTAGCTCTTTGAATATATCCAGGAATTCGTAGTGCTCTATCTGTATTACCAACGTCAAGATCCAACCACCAAGATGTAGAAGATGGTGGATAATAAATTGGTGCGCGCATCTGGTTGGTTGCTAAGAAATAACCGTTTTCAGTTTCTGCCTCTTTTGTACCATTAAAATATAAATCGGTTCCGGCATTTCTAGTAAGGTACATCGCCCATTTATTGTCAGTATCATTATAGATACCAGCTTCAGATGGACCAGATGACATGAATACCCAGTCATCATTAATTGCGTAACCAGCCCAACTGTTTGTATTACCGCTAACTCTAATCGAACCATATTCACCAGTAATACCATCAATAAAATATGTGGCACTATCAACTTCAAATTTTTGAGCTCTCATAATATTTGTAAGAGAGGTTCCAGCAAAATCACCGTAATAATTTACATCGTTGGAATCTACAAATTTTGGTGCTCTAAATTCTGTCGGTGAGAAAACATGATCGTAATATGTTACGAGATTATCTCTTGTATTATATGGGCTGGAGGTTTTCTTAAATCTGTGAACAATTGATTCATTACCATCAAAATCATTCTCGGATTGAATAACAACCGCACCAGTATTTGTACCGGCTGGACTCTCGCCATAAATTTTCCAACCATCATTGTCGCCGTTCGTTTGGCCGATATAATAAGTTGGCTGAGTAGATGTTGTGGTATATGATGTACCCACTGGGTTCTGAGGCATCGTAATCCGAGCCATAACAGATGTGCCAGAGAAATCACCATAGAAATTATTATCATCATAATCGTAATAGATTGGAAAATATGCATAATCATTTGCACTATAAGCACCAATACCGCCACCGTCAAACTCTGTAAATTGATTAAAATAAAACTTAGCTCTATCTGTTTGGAAATGAGAATAACTTGTATTCATCGGGCCAATATCTACATAACCCGATGGTGTTGTTAATCTCCATGCATTACTTGTTTCTGGTGTCCAGGAATAATCATTATTACTAATATCAATAAATGAATTACCGTAAATATTATTCGCACCAAAATGTTCATATGCATTACCTGGATTATTACGAATTACAATCCGTCCGCCAGATTC
>Ga0208917_1001553_pt1 | contig 11411 bp, 3 predicted proteins | sample DEB08_DNA_10_FD_185500 | JGI IMG/M metagenome (GOLD analysis project Ga0208917, IMG submission 185500) | Aqueous microbial communities from the Delaware River and Bay under freshwater to marine salinity gradient to study organic matter... | ecosystem: Environmental > Aquatic > Marine > Coastal ...
AAAACCTACTGGTGGCAAAATTAAAGTATAAATTGACTGCATAGGAGATATGAACTGTGAATAACAATTTGACAGAACAGAATAGTTGGAAAGTTTTATTTTATGAAAACGTAGATGAGTTTTATGAAGGGTATCTATTTGGTTCAAAAGAAGATGCATTGAAAGCGGCACTTGAATTTTGCAAACAAATGAGTCCTAAAAAAAGATCAGAACTTATTAAAGTAAATGCCGATAAGCTTGTTTTGGGAGCAAGAAATTCAACAGAATATGTTGTTATTAAACCGCCAGACACAAAACCATCAGAAAGATTAAAGAAAAAACGAATGCAACGATGATAAATTTAATAGATAAAATCTGTTTGAATGTTATAAATAAATGAGAAGCATTCTAATCATCTCAAATAAACGGATTTCGGACAATCATGAGTAATATACCACTACTATTATTAAGCAATACTTTTGGTGAATGGTTAATAACAGTTAATAATTTATTATCAGAATATAATGATTCTACATCAAATGGAGTATCAAATACTTTAGCTATCTATGATGGAAATGGCTCTTTATCATTCAATCAATTAAGTGTGAATGACCTACAGATAAATTCAGGTCCAACAATAGATACCATACGTACAAATTATCTACAAAATAATGATACATCCATTGCAACTACTAAAGCTACTCTTGATTTATTGCGTGGTACAACTTCAGTACTTGTTCCCATCAAAGCAAAATCACTAACTTTAGGTAGTGTAACAGCAGATAGCATTCTCACTAGTTTCAATTCAACATCAACTAATTCATTAGTTACTTCACAATCTGTATATAATTTACTTACAGGAACAACAACCTTAAATCTCCCATTAAAAGCAGACTCTATTCAATTGGGTTCTGGTCCTGTTATATCAAATGTGAATAAAAATTTCAACTCATTTAATGATACCAGTGTAGTAACATCAAATGCAGTTATGAATCTACTTACAGGTTCAGCGATTTTGAATATGAATCTTGCATCACTAAAGTTGAATTCAGGAACGCAAGTAAACAAAATAGCTACTGATTTTAATAGTGTTGATGACACAACATTAGTTACTGCAAAAGCAGTTTATAATCTATTTGGTGGTATTGACAATGATATTGGAACAATTGAAGGAAGGAGTATAGATTTAGGCTCTGCATATATTGCAAATAATTTTGCTGAAGATTTTAGCAGAATAGATGTTTATTCTCTTGCGTCTACGTTTGCAGTTTATGATTATCTTTCAAGTGGTAACTATTCGTTGAATATTGTTGCCAACACGGCTACACTGGATGTTGCACAAATAAATGATGTTTTAGCATCTAATGTGAGCGCAGAACTTTTGACACTGAATAATTATTCTGTAACTGATATTGAATCAGATTTTTCAATTATTGATGATCATCGACTAGTCACTGCAAATGCCATCTACAATATGCTAACAACTGGTAATTTAGCAGTGAATGCAGTTCTAGCAAATACAAGTATTGTTGAATTAGAAATTGGTGGACATTCTGTAAATGCAATATCTAATGTATTGGATGCTGCAAACACAAATAACTTTACCCTTGGAACAACACAAGGAATTTACGATTTGTTATCAGGTGGTGTATCCACTGTTCCACCACTTCCAATTTCTGCAAATTCATTTTCATTTCCAAACGGTGCTGGAAATACAACAGTAAATTCTATAGCTACAAATTTCTCTACTGTAAACGATAATAGTTTAGTCACTGCAAATGCAGTTTACAATTTACTAACAGATGGTCAAGTTTCATTAGCAGTTGATTTTGATTCAATTGAACTCACAAATGGTATCACTGTAAATGCGATATCTACAACTATTTCTGGAAGCGCAATCAATCATCACACACTAGGAACTACACAAGCCATCAGTGATGCGATTACAAATGGAACTGGAACTATCAGAGTGAGCCTTGTCGAAACAAATGACCTTTACACATATCAAGGAAGTGTAGGTAATTTACCATTTGGACAGTCTGTGAGTCAAGGCTTTTCTAATTTAAATAATATAGGAAATTTTGTAAGTCCTTACCTTTATACCGCAGCAATTGAATCTTATGATAGAAGAGGTGAGATTTCAAGTTCTGGTATTCTATTAAGTCCAAATGCAACAACTACAACTGGTGGTACAGTACCTGCAGACTCATTAGGATTGTATACAGATGGTGTGCTTAGATTACACATACAAAATGATGGCACACTAAATGCATATGATAATGATTTTGTAACTACAGGAAATATAAGTAGTACCACTAGTGATGCACATGTCACAACACTCACAGGAAATACAACTTCAACTGGACAATTAGTTTTACACTGTGAGGTAAACACACACGGTCAAACAATAGTACCTCAACCTCACTCTGCTGGTGTAACAAATATTCTTACATTGCCAGCTGGCTCAAATCAAGAAATTGTTGGTACAACATCTACACAAACACTATCAAATAAAACACTCACTGATACTTTAATAAGTGGTCATCTCACACCTACTGCTGATGTGACTTACGATCTTGGTAGTGCAAACAATAGATTTAGAGACATATATCTTTCATCATCATCTATTTGGTTGGGAGATGAGATTAAGCTTGACACTTCATCAGGTACTGCAAAATTTAAAAAACGTGATACAAATGTTTTACCAAATATAATTAATCTTTTAGGTGGAGATTCTGCAAATGCAATATCTCATGTAAATACTACATTTAATTACAATCCAGCAAAAACTACATTATCTGAATTAACCTCTAATGATTTACTGAGTTATCTTAAAACATTTAATAATTACCAAACTGCTACTCTTTATGATTTATTTCCTGCAGAAGGTTCAGTATATTATAATGAATCAGATTATTCAGAGATACTATATCAAACAACTGCGGGAACAATTGCTGATACTGTAAATCAAGATAGCAACTTAGTTTTAGTAGATTATAAAGAATCCAATAAAGTTATATTGAAAAATCCAACTGGAAATATAACTTTGTTAGTTGATAATGTTACTGATGCGGAAGGTATTTCTTTAGACATTGTTGCGCATGTATTACAAAACACCGTAGCATATGATATTACTACTTTAAATATTAATGGAAACAATGCGGTACAACTTACGTCATCTGGAGCAAATACCACTCCAAATGCATTGAATACTTTTGATGTGAAAGCGGTTTATTTGAACAACAATTGGTATGCTACTGTCTTGGTGAGATAATATCTTCTGAAAAAAACAAACAAAAAAAGCCGAGGTTTTTACACCTCGGCTTTTTTATTTACTTACATTGACAAGTATCACTTGTACAATCTTCACAATTACATTCTCCACATTTACAATCCTCACATTTACAGTTTGGATTATTACACATGGAATTCTCCTTATTAGAACTGAATACTGATCTTCAAGTCTTCAGTTTGGTTTTGTGAACGAGAAACCATACTTCTGTTTTCTACATAAAGAATCTGTCCAGAACCCGGCATCATGCCTGGAGTAGTTGCTGTATTTGATGTTACACTGTATGCAAATACATTGTCATTTGCGACAGAATGTAAGGTTAATGATTCTATTTTAATATCATTGTCGGATAGGACTGTAGCGAAATCACCTCTTGGTTTGATGACACGAATTCTTCTGGAAATTGTATCATGGTCTACCAACTTCGCTGATGCAATCATTTCACCCGTTGCATATGTCTTACCGGGAACGGTATTGGAAGCAATTGGTGTAGCAGAATTTGCATAGAATGCAACCGTCATATCAGGCTCAAAGAAAATACCATTTAGAGTATTAGCTTTTTGAGCAGAATCATTTACTAAACTAATTCGATAACATTGGTCAGTTTTGTAGTTTCTAAACCATTGATAATAACTTGAGTTAGTAGCAGTTGGTTTACTTAACCATAATTCATTTAAATCGGCTTTAGAATCATATGAAAGTGGATTCTTTAGAATTCCAATCTTTCTAAATTCGTTACCAACAGTAAATTCATCAGACTCAGTACCTTCAAATCTTGCATTAATCATAACATTGAATCCACCCAATTCTGATACAGGGTCAAATCCATGACCACCAACAGGAGGAATACATGCATGAACTACTGCAGTATTTGCAGCGGAATTAAGTGCTGCGGTGTAAGTTGACACATCAGGTTTAATTGTTGTTGTATCAATTCTATAGTTATATTTTCCTGGATGAACTACTCTACAATCAATAATTCTTCCGGGATTTTGTCTTAGATATACACCATTTACATCATCATAGAATGGTTCTACAATTGCATATGCTTGGAATGCATCAGCAGGTGCAGTAACAGTTGTACTTTGATGATTTGGTGTAATTTCGACTCTTGGATGTACTTCAATAACTAAATCAGTTGGAGAGATTGTAGCACCTAGAGTGTTGGCAATATCAGCAGCAAACCAATTTGAGTCAATTGTAAGAAATAAATCTGTACCGTTGTGTTGAGCAGCACTTATTGGGAAAACATATTGTTTAAATGGGTCACTAACTGTTCCGCTACGAATTACAACTCCATAATCTACTAATACAAAGGGTGCTTCAACACCCATTACCGCACCCGCTGCGCCACCAGTAAAATCAAATGAGTTGAATACATCAGCACTATTTACATCTGCGCCTGTTGTATTATTTTTTGCAACTTCGGGGTCTGGCCACATTGGTGCTACTAAATTGCTTCCAGTACTTTTACAATCAAAGGTCAAAACATTTGTTCCATCCCAAGTCATTTCCACATTATTTGCAGCAAATTGATAGTACCCATCACCACCAGTTTGTCGATAACCGTATAATACACCGGCACTATCTTCTACTGGAGTTTTTTGTACTTCAACATTTAAAATACCACCTGGAATAGAAACTTCTTCTACGTTATATTGATCAGAAAAGTCATTTATTCTTGAACCATTTTCTTTTCGTATTGTTCTTACTGGAATGTAAGAAGTAGTTACGAATTTAAGAGCTTCACCAGCATCAATGGTGTAATAGTACTTCCATTGATATCCATCGTTGAATTTACCTTCAACAGTATCTTCAGTTACCATGAAGTCTTCACTTACACCACCTTCCATCACAAAGTTTAATGGCTCACGATATGATGAATAATCCCAAATATATTCATCGGTTCCATCAACAGTTGCTTTTACGAATCGACCAATACCTTGTTTAATTGCCTTATAAACTCGGAAGCGATTATTTACAGTATGAATCAAAACATCATCATCAAATTGATTATCCGCTCGGTCATCATAACCATCATATCTTAGACCAATTCTCCAATTTCTAACACCTGCTTTAATCTCATCGGCTCTTTCTCTTTTAATAACATGAGATACTTCGTTACCAGAAACTTTTTTAGCAGCAATCATATCATCCCAATGACTGAAGTGGGAGTCTTTCATGCTGTCAACTGGATTTGGAGGATTGTTTTCATTGATGTTTGGGTCAATGCTGCCGTCTGGAGTATCAGTTGGTCCCCATGCAGTTACTCTACCAATGAATAAATACATTTGATCATCCATAGCATAATAAGGAATGTAATTTAATGTATTTGCACTGGGAACTGCTTGAATTGATAAATCTCCCGTTGCGGTATCAACAGACATTGCATCATATGGAATATAACCACCTACATCATGCTCTGTTCTTTCAATAAAACTTTCTCTAAATTGTTTAGCGTTACTTACACGAAAACTGGTATGCACTAGTGCTGGCATATTTTTTCTCCTTAGTAATTAAATTTAAATCTCTACTCTTACATTGTCAATAAAATCAGGTCTATCTATATTCGGGTCATTATAATTATTTGCAAAGTACGATAATGTGTTTTCTCCAGTATTTAGCGCACTAATATCCCAAGTATATGACTCACTTTTTACATAATTCATTCTTAAACTTGAGCGATTAAATCTTCTATAATTATTTCTTCTTTTGACCTGTTTATAATTATAATATTTAATTGTTTCATTTAAATAGTTATCAAGAAAATTATTTAAAAGAAACTCTTGTATTGTTATTCCATTATTTATATTGTTAATTTCAAATCCATAGTCATCTACTAAATTATCTGCCGTATTCACATAGCCAGTTGTGTTTGCAACTCCAAATGTTTCATTCATAGCTAAGAATGTATCTTCATAATTTACGGAGGTATTAGTAAGAGCAAATTCTGTTTTTATTAATTTACCATTCCTTTCAAACTCACGTATATTATATATAGGTTCAAAAATATAATTACTTAATATATCAGCAGTTACAGACGGTATTGTCTCTCCCAAATAGTCAGCTAATTTAAATTTTTCTAAGTCAGATATTTGATTCATAATATAATCATCTATAATTTTATCTGTTTCAAAATGTATATTTCGATTAGTCACTTCATTCAAAATTTTTCTAACATTTGAATTATAAATTTCTTCGGTAGGTATACTTATATTTTGATTTGATATTCCTTGAAATGCAGACTCTAAATCTATTTCTGGTGTGAGAACTTCTAAATCCGCATCATCTGAAGAATGCACTACATGATATTCTAAATGACTTTTTAGAGAAGGTCTTATATTAATTGCATTATCTACTAATTTAACATTTAATTTGTCCTTGATCAATCCATCACTAAATTCTTGTGTAATTTCATCAAATACACTTATTGCGGTATCATCGGTAAATGATACATAAAACTTGCTCAGATTGAACTCTGTATCAGATACTGTAGAAGTTGCATCTAAAAATGATGTATTTGAGAAAATAGTTGTAGTTAGATTATCAACAGAAGTAGTTGATTCTAAAAATGCTTTATGAATTATATTGTGTTCATCATGTGCATCTGGTATTTTTGTAACATCTTTGTAACTTTCAGCAATTTTATAATTTAAAAATTTATCTATTTTTTCATTATATTTGCGAACAAAAAAAGTATCTTTAGTTATTTTCTTATAATCAGAACTAAAATCTCTTTCATATTCAAAATTCATTTGCTCAAAATCTTGCTCCATATATTTTTCAATGGTTGCTGTAGCATCCAAAAATAATGTATTTGCAAATGTAACTGTGATTAAATTATCTACACCAGTACTTGAATCAAGAAATGCCTTATGTATGAAATTGGGTTCATTATGTACTGAAACAGAAGGTATATACTCATCACTTGACCGAACTATTGGTTTGTTTAACATTTCATCAACAAGCGGTGAATAAAATAATCTAGTTCCAAAAATTTTATCATTTAATCCTACAATAATATTCCTGTTCAAGAATTCATTTTCATTTTCAAATGCCATTTGTTGAAAATCTTGTTCCATATATTTTTCAACAGTTGGTGTTGCATCTAAGAAAGTAGTGTTCGCAAATGTAACTGTTGTGAGATTTTCTATTCCTGTAGTAGAATCTAAGAAAGCTTTCATAATATAATTAGGCTCATTATGTACTGAAACAGAAGGTATATATTCTTTACTTGATGGAATAATAGGTTTATCTAATATATCATCTATCAGTGGTTTATAGTATAATCTTGTGCCAAATATCTTTTCATCTAAACCAATTATAATATTTTTATCAAGGAATTTTCTTTCATATTCAAGATTCATTTGTTCAAAATCTTGTTCCATATATTTTTCAACGGTAGCAGTAACATCTAAAAATGTTGTATTTGCAAATGTAACTGTTACTAAACTATCAACGCCTCCCGATGCATCAAGAAATGTCTTTAGAATGTAATTTGGTTCTGGAAATACAGAGCCAGTTGGTATATAATTTTTAGCAAAGTCTGATATTTCCATTTTCATATCTTTGCTTTGAATTTCTCTATAATACCATCTTGTTCCTATGGGTTTGTCAGCTAAAGGAATTACACGGTCTTTGTCTAATATAAAGTTTTCTTTTTCAAATCCCATTTGTTGAAAATCTTGTTCCATATATTTTTCAACAGTTGCTGTTGCATCCAAAAATGTTGTATTAGCAAACACTACAGTGGATAGATTATCCACACCTGTTGTTAAATCAATGAATGATTTAAGAACATAATTTGGTTCAAAAGTTATATATGGAGAAGGTAGACCATCACCATCCCAATTTAATAATCGTTGTTTACTCACATGCTCTTGTAGCTCACGATTATACCATTTAGAAATCAAATTGTCTAAAGAGAATATTTTATTTTTATCAGGTATAAACATATCAAATTCAATATCATTATTTTCATATGTTTCAGAGGTTGCATCTAGAAAAATAGTGTTCGGAAAATAAACTATTGTATCTTTAGTCATATTTGATAAAGCTTTATCTTCCGTAGGTCTAAATGCTTCAATTTCTGCCATACCATCAATAGTCATTCTTGGTATAGTATAATCTTTTGTTTCTCTTAATATTCTTTTATCATATGATTTGTCGATTTCAAAAGATAAGAATTTTCCATATATTTTTTTATCATATAAATTAAATATAGAGTTTCTATCTATTAGTACAGAATTTCTTTTAATTTTAGCTTCATAATCATCAACGGAACTTTCAGCACTTAAAAATACAGTGTTTGGATAGTAGACAGTTGTGTTTGGTTTTGCAAACACAGGATTACTACCGAATATAGTTCTGAACATTTCTATGTTTGTATCACCTTCAATAGATACGGATGGAATCATATCACCATCATAATATTTTAATAAACGATTTAAGTATTTTTCTTGTATTTCACTATCCAATATTTTTACATACAAATCATCAGTCAAATCAAATACACGATTTTTATCAAGAATTGATTGGTCAATGATTACTTTAGCTTCAAAATCTTCAACCGCACTTTCTGCTGTTAAATACGTTGTGTTTGGATAATAAACTGTAGAGTGTATGTTTATTATAGGATTTGTATCTCCTGCTGTATCATTCAATGTTTCAATGTCCATAAATGTTTTCACATCTATAAATGGCATTGTATCACCAATGTATCTAAATTTTCCTTTATAATAATCTTCTATGTTTACATCTACCCAGGGTTTTATAATATCACCAATATCAATATATCTTTTTCTAGATTCTATATCAAATGCATATTTTATTTTTGCGTGATTTTCGGTGAGTGCTGATTCTCCAGACAGAAATACTGTGTTTGGAAAATAAACTATGGTGTCAGTTTGATTTAATAAAGGTAAATTTTCCTTTATAGGCTCTAGATATATGTACGGTTCATACTTTCCTTTTACAGATGGAAGTAAATCTCCCATCCAAGTTCTTTGAACAGCTTTTATATAAGGTTTGAAGTATATGTTATACCAATCACGTATTCTTTCGTTATAATCAAAAAATAAAAATCTATCTAATATTGGAACAAATGAAGTTTGATATGCATCGGTTTCTAATGCCTGTAAATTTGAACCTTGTATTTCATTACTCAGAGAAAGTGTAGAAATGGCATCTGCTCCATCTTTATCACTAATATTGTTGGAGTTAAAACTTAAATCAATATAAAGAAGATATGGTGTTGTGTTGAAAGGTTGTACAGAATAAGTATAATCAATTTGATGATCTCGTATCAAATTAAATGCACGTTTATCAACATAATTATATGATGATGTTACAAATTCATAATCAGAAAAATCATATGCAGTAGAATCAAAAGTTACATTACTGTCAAGAAGTGTGCTTTCTGTATCAAATCCAGCTAGATTAATGGGTATGAGGTCATCTTCTTCTGTTGAGCGAACTTGAAATGGAGCAGAAACATACTGCAGATATTGCAACTCATGGTCTTCATCTGTTCTTGTAATGAAATTCTTTAGATGAACATAATTTAAAACAGAAGGAACTTCTAATTTAACATTAAACACAGTTTTATCAAAAATAGTGTCTCTTCTTCCTTTATATACATTATTATAATCAAATAAAATATCATTACTATCATAGCCATAGTCAATACTATCAAAGAAATAATTTTCTTTTAATCCATAACCATATACGCTCTCTTCACCATGAACGGTATATGAAACAGTCGGAGTTTCACCTACTGTCTGATCTAACTTATATTCTCTGTGAATGACATATCTAACGTCTGGTGCACTTGGTTCTAGTTCTGTTATGTGATGCCAATTAATAACATCTCCTTGCTCAAAGATAACTCCTAAACCATCTCTGTCTGAAAAAGCACCAATATCTGCAGAAGATATTAAAGCACCGATTCTGTTCTTTTGTTTATCTTCATATTTGTTTAATATAGTAACAATTGCTTTGGGGTCAAATTGATGGTCAGGACATAATACATTGCTTATTTCTGCAATATCAGCAATTGTTGCTAATTTTAATGTAATTTGTAGAAGTTGTATTTGAGAATTTGTCTTTGGCTTTTCACCTTCCTTTAATGAAGAAATTGCATTTGAAAAAGAAAGTATTGTAGCTTTATTTCTTGGATCATCTGCGTATCGTTCAATTCTAAAATCACAAGTATCCTTATCCTCATTAATTATTTTAGCAATTGGTGTTTCACCAGATTCTTTAGATGAAGGAATTTCTATAGAAAAACTTTGATTATCTACGTTGATTACAGTATGAAGAGGTACATCGTAAATTACTTCTGGTTTAACTAAACCAAATCCATCTAATATCAATGCGTTTTCTGTATCATCACTACTATATTCATTTATATCCACAAATAAATGTGTGATGTTTTTAGGACGTTCTGTTCCAACAAATTGAAAATATTGACCATAGTCACCAAAAGAAAAGTATTCTTGTTGAGTGAAGTCAACTCCAATTTCAGGTTTTGCAATAACTAGATGTTCAAGGACTAGGGGGTTGATTCTCGCTAGGTCCACCACTATCGATGGCTCTTGGTCGAAGGGAAGGCTGTCCGCCTTCCGTGCTAGTGAACTGAAAAAAAAAACTTCGGTCGGTGCCACCTCCGGATATGGATTGATTACATTTGTGTTGCTATTGAAGTCAAATATAATTGTATTTGAAGGAGGTTGTATGGTTTGCATAAATGAGAAATCTAGTTTTATACCTTCTAGAAAATCATCATTATGCAAAACTTCTTCTATGGTTTTTAATTTTGGTATTGTATATTCATTATTAATCGCAGATACCATATGCACTAAATCTAAATCAGGCTCCCCAAATTTAGAAGGCATTCTCACTTCATATTCAAATTCATCTATAAGTACACAATATAAATTTCCTGTATAGTTAAGTTTATATTTTTTAATATTATTTTTAATACGTATCTTATCGGATAACACACTGTTATTTGTATATGCGTTATCTTTATTTGCTCCATAGAAATAATTAGGTGTTCTTCCTATGTTTAATTTTTGAGATTTTATTTTTGAAAGATTATCATTCTCATCTGATGTTACTAATTCTTGATAAGGTGCAA
>Ga0208917_1001562_pt1 | contig 11381 bp, 15 predicted proteins | sample DEB08_DNA_10_FD_185500 | JGI IMG/M metagenome (GOLD analysis project Ga0208917, IMG submission 185500) | Aqueous microbial communities from the Delaware River and Bay under freshwater to marine salinity gradient to study organic matter... | ecosystem: Environmental > Aquatic > Marine > Coastal ...
GGAGTTCCCCTTACAGGTTCTAATGGAGAGTACATCCTTGCACCCGAAGTCGAAGGACTCTTCAGAGATGTCTATCGTAACGTCAGCAATGATGTCTTCGAAGAGGAAAAGATTCTCGCTATCCTACGAAGAGGAACCTATAACGAGGAAGAGAGAACCTTCCTTAAGGAGAAACTTACAATCCACTCTACTCAATACTTAACTTGGATACAATCTTTAAATGAATAATTTTTACCTAAGGTCATATGACACCCGAAGAGTATTACCATATGGAGGATTACATCGAAACCGAACCTCGAGATTGGGAAACTCTTTTATTGTTGAAGATAGACCACTTATCGTGGGTTCTCTCTTGTCATCGTGCGGGGAAGATACGAACTCAAACCATTCAAGGGTTAATTCCGTTAGAATCCCTGTATGGATGTTTAGAGATGTTGATTGAGTTAGAGGAGTACGAACACTGCCGGACAGTTTGGGATATTATTTTGGAATGTTATCCCTTTGATATGGGGAAGTGGATGCGAGAACAGGATTTCTTTCGTGCAACTATCTAAGGAACGTAGGTTCCGAGCGACGTTAACCGACACCGAAAGGAGTTTTTTTCGACTGAGGTAATACTTAATATGAAGATAATAATTGAACTATGATACAATACGAACAAATCAAACCAAAACCCGTTGGAGAATGGAAGGTAGGAGAAGGAGATTATTTTATCTCGTTTGCCCTCACCCGAAAACCGAATTTCATCCGAAGGTTTTTTGCATGGGCCTTCTTTGGTCTACGTTGGATTGATTTTCCCGAACCGAAGGAGATTAAAGATATCAAACCTGGTAAGGGAATTCAAGTAAGTACTCGAGTTCATGGTAAACCACAAAGAAGATTCAAATGAGAGTATTTCCCCACAAGAGTAGATTAAAGTATCTTGCACACAATCCCACGGGAGAGTTGGTTAAGATTTTAACAAAAGAAATTAAAAAAGGTTATGGTAAAGAAAAAAGCAATAATCGTTAGTGGATACTTCAATCCACTTCACAAAGGTCATTTAGAGTTATTCCGTCAAGCAAAAGATAGAGGGGATAAACTTTGGGTGATTGTTAACTCCGATTTACAAAGAGAGTTAAAAGGTTCAAAAGAATTTATGGATGAGTTAGAGAGGTTGGAGATTATCCAATCTATTCGTTATGTAGATTATGCACTCATCTCACAAGATAAAGATTCTACCCAATGTCAAACCTTAGAAACCTTCGCACAAATGTTTGGTGATAAATATGATTTATACTTTGCCAATGGTGGAGACCAGAACAATGATACGATACCTGAACGGGGAGTTTGTCAAAGAGTGGGTATTGGGTTAATAGATGGTCTTGGTGATAAGGTTCAATCTTCATCTTGGTTGTTGAAATGAATCCATTAGAAAATCTTATTGTAGAATCAGTAGAGTATATTGGATTCCTAGCCACTGCGTTTATCCTCCTATCGTTTCTGATGGAAGGTAACCGATTGAGGGTGGTAAATACCATAGGAGCTTCTCTATGGTTGTTATATGGGATTATATTGAATGGGTATTCAATTATAGTTCTAAACCTTTTTGTTATATTAATTCATTTATTTAAGTTATGGAAGAGTTCGAAGAAATCGATTACCAATCAATTACCCAAAACCGAAAGCAATTAGAGAAATTAACCTCCGATAGATATTGGAACGAATTCAACGGGGATTGGAAAAGTTATCTACAAGATGTATTCAAGTACGATGATGCTCCATCACCTGTTGATAAACCATTTAGGATAAAGATAAAAGAAAAAGAACATCCATTTGTGAAATGGATTTAACTTATATTTATATACACAAACGGAGTATAATATGAAAATTAATATTAAAGGAAAGAGTAAGACGTATTCAGTAAATTTTTCAATTTTACCTGGTAGAGGTGAAACACATTTTAGTGCCATAGCAAAGACATCGAAAGATTTAGATGAATTACAAGATGCACTTTTAGATGGTGGTCAAAGTGATGATGTTCTTGGTAAGATTATCGCAACTGCAATCGAGAAGAAATTAAAATTACCTGTTGAGGTTGATTATGGATATCAGGGAGCAGGATTTGGATTTAAATTAGATTTATACTCAATAGCAAAATCACTAAAATAAAAGGAATCATTATGAACGAATATGTAGGAACTCTTTTTCAGAGTAGAACACAAACTCACATCTTTCACTTACAAACCTCATCTTACGCAAAACACATTGCGTTAAACGAATACTATGAAGAGATTGTAGATTTGATTGATTCATTGGTTGAGGCATATCAAGGTAAGTATGAAATCTTAAAGGGATATAAGATGGTAGAATCTCTTAAAGATTTAGAATCAGAAGATGATATTGTATCTTACTTAGAGAAAGTTGCTAAGTATTGTGAATTGAAAAGAGAAAAACTTCCTCAAGATGGATTCTTAACAAACATCTATGATGATATAGATACTTTACTTCGTTCTACAATTTACAAACTAAAGAGATTAGGATAAAAAGAAACCCCACCGATTGAGTGGGGTTTTTTATTTAAAACTTAGGTTCTCATTTCATATCCAACTGCCTGAGAAAAAGATAGATGTGATAGTAACATAAAAGTTACTAATATTAGATATCTCACCTAAACAAATATTGTATCGTTAGAACTATTATAACCGATACTCCAATACCTAATAAGAGTTTTAAGAAATCCCAACCAATCATTGGGAACACTTTTTTCAGATTTTTTGTTTTAGTTAACGATGAGTGAATACCCAACTCTCTACCGGCTAATAACCCCACAAACACAAATGTGGTACTCATTGGGATATTGTTTAACTCTTTAAAGAAGAATAAAACAAATGCGTAAACCAAATCAATAATAGTAGCACTTCTAACAAACTTTGTAGATGATTTATCATTAATCATTTTTTGAATCTTTCCACCGCCTTCTCTGAATACCCATCCTAATACTAATACATAGAATAGAACAATTAAAGATGTTCCTAATAGAGAATGTTCTCTTGGTAAAAATACTGCAATATTTGCATGGTCATGTTGTAACCATTGAATCCAAAGGAATCCGGTAGAACCCCATTGTGCTATCCTCCACCACTTATCCCACTTTTTGTTTGGTTTAGATTTCTCATTAATAAATTTGGATACAACCAACCATACTAAATAAGCAAATACAGCAGCAACTGCATATCCCATAAAACTTTTCATTAACATACTTTCCATCACAACCGAAGATGCGAATACCGAAAGAACTAAAAATGATGTTGATACTGGAATACCAAATCTGGTTAGAGTCATTAAGGCTAGGGGGGCAAGGACATGATACCATTGAATCGATTGATATGGAATCTTATCTAATCTACCATAAGATACATCACCCGAATAGTGACCATAAAAAATAACCCCTGCTAAAATAACAGAGGCGAACATCCATTGGTAATACCATTTAACTGATTTGTTAGAACCTATCCAAGTTCCTAAAGTTTGAAGGGAATCATTTGCTATAACCGAATAACCAGCTAAAACAAAACCCAATAACGCAAGTAGTTCCATATTTTGGAATTTTAAGTTAATTTACCAATAAATACCCTTATATACATTTAAAGGGTGTTGTTTAATATTACCGAATCGTTATCATTAAATTATCATTTAGTAACAAATAAAAAAAAGGGGAAACCTTTCGGAATCCCCTTTTAGAATTTATTGGATTTCTCTTAGAAGTTGTACTTCAATGAAGCGTTCCAAGTTCTACCGAAACCGAACCATACTGAGTTTCTAACATCGATACCATTCCAAGTAACTGAGTTCTCATCAGCGTGAATGTTAGAGTTAGATTCTGCAATATAAGTTGCATCTAATAAGTTATTGATGTTTACTCTCGCAGTAAACTTACCAAATCTACCAGTCAAACCAGCATCAACTAATCCATAAGATGGAAGTTTCAATGCACCTGCGTTATCAGGTTGTGTAAAGTCTGAATCAGTAATTGAGTAATCAGCATATAAACCATCAACAAAACGATAATCCAAATCTAAGTTGAATTTTCTACCTAACTTCTGGTCAACACCTACAACTGCAACGAATTGTGCTGCATCACCAACTTTAGCATCTTTTAGGTAAAGTGTACCTGTACCGATTGATTGTTGGTTTTCATCAAACAACTCTGCTTCGAAATCTTTAGTATATCTCCAATCACCGATTGATAACATACCTCTTAAACGAGTAGCATTTGATACTTGGTATTTACCTTCAAATTCGATACCATTGTGTACTACATCGATATCTCTGAATTGAGCGAACCCATCAACACCTTGTTGGTTAGTAAGAGAACGAGAAACGAATCTATTACCCCAAGTAGTTGTGTATGCGTTGATGTTGAAGTTGAAGTTACTTCCTAAGAAACCATAACCCAATTCAAATGAACGAATCTCTTCGTTTTGTAAATCAGGGTTGATTTCATTTGCGAAGTTAGGGAATACTGCATCAAACTGAGGTTGACGAGAAATGAAACCAGTATTAAAGAATACATTTGATTTCTCATCGATGTTGAAGTTAGCACCACCCTTTACATAACCACCACCTTGGTTCTGAACATCTGATTCAGGATTGCCAGGTTGGTCAAAGTAATCGATTCTTTGGAATGCTTGATTTGATAAACCAGCTTGTACTACCGCAGTTAATCTATCACCACCATATTCAACCAATCCGTTAACACCTTGCCATCCAACTTTACCTACATTGTAGTAATCAATCTTAGGACCATTTAAACCTGTGTTCTTAAATGGAGATGCATCAACAGTTGTATTGATGATTTGACCATTTGAGTTTTTGTTACCTGTTGAGTAGTAACCATCTAATCCTAATAAATCATTAAGAACTCTGTAATGGTAACCTGTGTAACTTCTTAAATCAACACCAATAGATGTTTTGAATTTACCAAATTGTCCTTCTAAATTAGAGATACCACCAACCCAGTTGTGTGAGTTCATAGATGCTCTTCTTACCAATACTGAACGATTCACGTTAGAATCTCTGAATCCATTTGAACCAATAAGTTGTCCTTGGAATGCTGAAATATCACCAGTGTAACCTTCAGTAGTTGCTTGGTTAGCTGCAACGATTGCATCAAAATCGATGAATCCATTTGCATCTCTTGAACCTCTACCATTTTCTAAGTAGTGTTCGGTAAGGTCTTTTCTGAATGGAAGAATATCCATATCACCATTTCGGTAGTTGTTACCTCTTGGACCTGTACCACCACCTCTACCGGCAGAACCATATAGAGAAGTATTCAATTTAAGGTTATCGGAAATATTCCAATCCCAGTTGAAAGTTGCTAATGGTTTGTTGTAGAAGTTTCTACGAAGGTTGTATTCTTCACCATTAAGTGTACCACCATTGGAGTTCCATCTTTGGTCGATTCCTTCTTCACCAAAGTTTTGGTAATCTCTAATAGATACCCAAACATCTCTTTGGTGGTGCCATTGACCTGCACCTAAAATAGAAAGGTTAAGTTCGTGGTCTGAACCTTCTGGTGCATAACCAACTGCTCCGAAGTATGTCCAACCTTCACCTGAAGTATTGTAAACATATCCGTTACCAACCCACTTAGATAATAAGAAAGATGATGCCCATCCTTTATCGTTTTTACCTGTGTTGTAAGTAACACCTGTTTTGGTGTATCCATTGTTACCAACCATTTGTAGTACTGAACCACCTTCAGATTTCTGAGCGGCTTTAGTAAAAATGGAAACGGTTCCCCCAACTGAAGGAACCGCCAATTTCGATGCACCTAAACCTCTTTGAATTTGGATACCCGATGCTACATCTGTCAAACCTTGCCAGTTAGACCAATATACCCATCCGTTCTCCATATCATTAACGGGTTGTCCGTTAATAAGGAAAGATGTATTTCTTTGGTCGAATCCTCTAAGAGAGATTCTTGAATCACCATAACCACCACCTTGTTTGGTAGCGTACACCCCTGGAGTTTTGTTCATAATCTCAGGGAATTCAGCATTACCAACTTTAAGTTGAATCTCAGATGGTGAGATTGCAGAAACTGCTACAGGAGTTTCTCTTACTTTCGCTACATCAATTACCCCTGATGTAACTACCACTTCACCCAATACGTTTGATGCAGGAAGAAGAGAAATTATAATCCCATCTTTTGCAACAACAGTTTGAGTACCATATCCAATAAAGGATACTTCCAAAGTAGTACCAGCATTTACGCTAAAAGAAAAAGAACCTTCAAAATCGGTACTAACACCGTTTGAGGTTCCTGCTTCAATTATCGTAGCACCTGGTAGGGGTTCATTTGTTTCGGCATCTACCACCGTTCCGGTGACCTGTGCGAAACCTGTTACTGATGTAAAGACCATCAGTAATCCAATCAGAAATTGCTTCATAATTGTTTTTTTAATTGTTAATAAATAATACATAAATGTAACCTTTTGTTTGAGATATGGGTCGTAATCATATCCCACCATACGTATCACTCTTCGAAATATTCCGAAAAATAATTAGCACAAATATACGAACTTTTTTTCACATATCCAAATAATAATAGACAAAAATCTTTTTAATATTGTTTGGAATTCTCAAAATTTTTTCGTATATTTGTTAAATTATATATTTATATATAAATATACAAAACTAAAAGATTTGGAATTAAGACCTAATCAAATAGAGCCCGTAAGAAAGGGAATTGAATACTTTTCTGAAAAGAAACCCGTTCCTTCATTAATCATTGCACCTACTGCATTTGGTAAATCGATTGTTATTGCTTCGATTGCTAAAGGAGTAGGTGAACGATTGTTGGTAATACAGCCATCTAAAGAATTATTAGAACAAAATTATAATAAGTTTATCAACCTTGGTGGAGAAGCATCTATCTATTCAGCATCACTCGGTGAGAAGGAGATTGGTAATGTAACCTATGCTACAATTGGTTCCATCGTTAACATTGCTTATAAATTTAAAGAGTTAGGTATAACAAAGGTTATCATCGATGAGTGTGATAGGTACCCACGAGAACCAAATGGAATGTTACGAAGATTCTTAAATGGTGCTGGGATTATTCATACGTTGGGGTTAACTGCTACACCTCTGAAATTACAAACCAATATGGGTGATGATGGAAGACCTTTCTCTAAGTTAGTAATGTTAACTAATCGTTCTAAAAAAGGTAATTTCTTTAAGAAGATTATTCACGTTGCCCAAATTGATGATATGGTTGAGAATAAGTTCTGGTCAAAACTTCAGTATGTATCCTATGATTTCAATACAGGAGATTTAGTCTACAATACCACGGGTGCAGATTTCACTACCAAATCAATTAAACAGGCATACAAGAATCAGAACATTGGTAATAAGATTCTCAAGAAAGTTGAAGAATTATACACTCGTAGAAGTATCCTTATTGCGGTTCCAACTATCGATGAAGCAGTAGAACTTGCAGAGAAGTTACCAAATGCAGCTGCAGTGTATTCTGATATGCCCACACAAGAACGTAGGGAGATTATTGAGGATTTTAAATCGGGTAAACTCCGAATCATAGTTCAGGTAAACATTCTGTCAGTTGGATTTGATTATCCTGAATTAGATACTATTATTATTGGAAGACCTACTGCATCTTTAAGTTGGTACTATCAATTTGTGGGTAGGGTTACTCGTATTCATCCACAAAAGACTGAAGGTTTGGTTATTGATTTTGTAGGCTCGGTTCCAAAATTTGGTAAAGTAGAAGAATTATATTTTAAAGAAGACGATGGAAGATGGGAATTATTTGGGGAAGATAAAAAACTCCTAACAGGAATTCCCATTCGGGAGATTGGTTTACATATAGAGGGTCAACCATCACCACACGAAATAGCTGCGAAAGGACCAAAGGTAATCATGCCGTTTGGTAAGTATAAAGGTAAGGAAGTTAGAGAGATGCCTGCATCATATCGAGATTGGATGTTGGAGAATTTTAATTGGACACCTTGGAATCAAAAGATTAAAGACGAAATACTACGATTAAAATCTATTGGTATTTAATACTTAGTTATATTTATATCAAACACTCAATGGGTAGTATCTAATACTCGTTGTAACCAATCGTTACCTCAATCAAGTTTATTTTATTGGTTATACAATCGGTTACTGTAATGTAACTCAGTATTGTATGAATACATTCAGAGTAATGGTGGGAGTAGTTCTATTCCTACTAATGGGGGTAACAAATACCTTCTCACAAGAAATTAAAATAGGAGAAGTTACTAACGAAATCCGTTTAGGACCTTTCGCTGGTAATGCTAATCTTGCTATGGGAGTTCGTAATATCTTAGAAGAACTCTTAATAGATTTAGATTATGATTTATGGGAGGGTGCAGATACTCAAGTTAATATTCGTTTAGTCTTTTTCGATGTAAAGAATATTGGTAAGAGTATTGGTATCTATCATAACAAAGTCTCAGCAACTCAAATTATAGCAATTGGAGAACTCCAAGAAGGAAAGAAAGTAAAGAAGAGAGTTACGAAAAAGGGAGTGAGTAAGGAGATATCAAACTCAACACTCGTAGTTGCATCCGATGGTAGTTTTAACCAACAAACTGCCTCCAGTGCTTTAAAGAAAGTATTGGTTCAAATAGTTGAGGATTTACTATGAAAAAAATTTTAACTCTTTTAGTATGTGTATTAAGTACACTAAGTGTGTACTCACAAGAAATTAATATATCGTTAGATTATGCAGGGTTGATTAACGAACCTGTGCAAGGACAAACAACACCAGTTACCGATTTGGAAATTGGTGATGAGTTTTATTTAGATGTTACAATTGGAAATACCGATAACTCACAAAGAATTGTAACTTATGCTGATATTTGGTTAACCTTTAAGAATGATGCATTTGAATATTTGGGAGTTGATAACCCAAATACTAATGGTAACTGGTACACCAACCAATGGCCATCGGTTTACCAATTTAACAACTCTACTCAAGAAGGTATTACTGTTGATAACTTATATGGACAATATTATCAGGGTTCATATTGGGAGTATGTTGGGGAAGAATCACCTCATGCCCCAATGGTTATCACATCACAAACAACAGGTGAATTAGATGGAGTTGTAGCAAGATTAAAGTTTAGATACAAACAAGTTCCAAACGGATTTGATTTCAGTCAATCTGCTATGTTAAGAAAAGCAGCTGTTAGAGATAATACTACTTCATATAACTTTACCACTATTACCGCATTTCCAAATCAAACATTTGATAATGTTCCACCATCTACAACTGTAACTGCACAATTCAAAGTTTTATTCCCTTCTAGTTTAGACCCAATATTATTTGATGGTGGATTATATACACCAGACCCAAATGACCCAAATACTTGGGTTCAACCACAGTATGCAATATATGAAAACCTATCTTCAACGGGAACATTAGATATTACTCAAGGTTTCAATAGAGTTGATGATTTTGCGGTTGTTGTAAATTGGGATGGTTATGTAGTTGACCCCGATGGTGATTACACAATTCCATTTTCTGAACAATATGATGAGATTGTAACTATATCGGATGTTGCCCTTGCGTTTGCTGAGTTGAATAATGGTGGTATTGGTGGAAATGAAACGGGTAATGAGTTTAGTTATGGTATCCAATTTATGAACGCTGATGTTAACCAAGATGGTACATTCAATTCCGATGATACCTATCAGATGTTATTGCATGTAATTGAGGGTACAAGTTATTTAACAGACCCAGAAGCTATGGTTTATGCATCTAAGTTCTATCCAAAAGCACAATATGATACGATAACAAATGAAAACTATCCTCAAATTGTAAATGGAACTACATTGATGACGGAGTTGGATAATAAAGATAATACCACATTACAATTTAATTTTGAAACAGCAATAACTTGGAGAGGTGATGTAAACTTATCACATTCTACCGAACCCGATGTTAGTGGAGCAGACCCTGCTGCAGCTCAACAAGCTAGAGAGTTTATTCCATCGTATGCTAAAGCAGTGAATAAAGAGGAAAGACAAATAGCTACATCTCTAGTTACCGAATTGGTAAATGGTAAAGTTATAGTAACAATCACTATGGACCCTGGTACTCAAAAGGTAATTGGTACACAATACAAACTTGGGTTTGATTCAAATAGATTATCATTTGATGATATCAATTTTAAAACAAATAATACATCTACCAACTTTAGTAACTTAAAAGGAAATAATATTAACATAGGTTCTTTAGTACAAGTTCAAAATCAGTTCTTAGATGATAATACAAAATATACATTAACTTTTACACCGAGTACCCAAATTCAAAACACTTTGGGATTAGTTATTCTTTCAACAACCGATGCGGTTAACGCAAAAGGTGAACAACTTAAAATGATTATAGAATAATGAAAAAGATATTGTACATATTACCACTTTTATTATTATGGAGTTGTACTCCTGATTTACTTGAGGTTGAACCGATAGGTGAAATACACATAGATATTTTTGAAGTACAAAATACCGTTGTAAGTGATGGTGATGAATTTTTTATAAACTTTGAATCTAATGGTGAATATGTTTTATCATTAGTAGATGAGTTTACAAATATAACTTATACAAACGAAAAGATTGAGGGTAAAGCGGGTTCGAATTCGTTACGAATTTATACCAGAGCATTACCCAAAGGAAGTTACAATTTCTTGGTTAAAGATAATCGAGATAACATTATTAAACAAACAACAATAAAATTATGAGTGAAGAAGCAGAAAACAATGGTGGATTCTTTTCAAATATAAAGAATCAAATTGCAACTGGTGCTGGGGTTATCTTAACTGGTATCGGTACAATGTTTATGGATGAAGTAAAATCATTTATTGGTATTGAAGATGAACCACAAGCGGTAGAACAACCTGCAGTTGAACAAAAGCAGGAAGTTAATGTAAGTGGACCTGAAATCATTATCAATATTCCTGAACAAAAACCTGCGGAAACTAAAACTATTATTAAGGAAGTTCCTGCAAAGAAAAAATTAGAAAAAGAACAAGAAATAGATTGGTAAACAAATTAAATTAAATTATATGAAAAAGTTTTTAAAATGGTGGAAAGTATGGGGACAGGTATGGGGTTTCCTACTTTTGGTTTTTACAACATCTGTTCCATTTCTAAATGATACTGCGAGAGAATATACAAATGACAATGTATGGGCTGGTATCATTTGGTTAATACTATTTTTTGGTGGTGCAGCTTGGTACGCATGGCAAATGAGAGTACATGGTTGGAAATTACCTGAGGATATTAAAAGAACTCATTAGGAGGTAAAAATGAATTTATTGGATACATTCGTATTAACAATAGCA
>Ga0208917_1001565_pt1 | contig 11362 bp, 10 predicted proteins | sample DEB08_DNA_10_FD_185500 | JGI IMG/M metagenome (GOLD analysis project Ga0208917, IMG submission 185500) | Aqueous microbial communities from the Delaware River and Bay under freshwater to marine salinity gradient to study organic matter... | ecosystem: Environmental > Aquatic > Marine > Coastal ...
GATATGTGCGAAAGGGATTAAGGATTTGGGCGCGGCCTATTTTTATCACCTGACCCGTCGTCGATTAGAAAACGCGCTACCCATGTTAGTTGAACGCTCTTTGGCACAAGGCTGGCGGGTAGAGTTGCGCGGCACGCGCGCCGATGCTTTGGCGAAATTAGACGACCATCTGTGGACCTATAGCGAAGAAAGCTTTGTCCCCCACGCGCGCGCGGGGCAAGACGGGGCAGATGCTGCGCCCGTGATCCTGACGGATCAGGCGTTATCAGGTTATGACTGCATCCTCTGCGTAGATGGGGCGGAACTGAGCGCGGACGAAGTCAACGCCGCTGAACGGGCCTGTTTGATATTTGATGGGCATGATGATCAGGCCCTGACACAGGCACGGGATCTGTGGAAATCCCTGACAGGTGCGGGATGCTCTGCGCAATACTGGTCCGAAGAAAGCGGAAAATGGGAATTGAAGTCCGAAAGGTAGGCATATGCGCACAATTATGTGGGCTACTCCTAAGCTGTCCTTGAATGACAACGACAGGGCCCATGAAAACTATTTCGTAATAATCAACTGATCAGGCGTTATTTCCAAGCGGCCAAATCGGTTCAAAAATTCCATCCCCAACAGGGATGTATCCAAATTACCCCCATTGACGGCTGCGCGGACGTTGCGTTCTTCAAACTGGCCGAGAGCGACGCGGTCCAATCGAACAGGGGCGGTTGCGATGATGCCGTTTGCAGTACGCGCCTGACCCGAAAACTGCAAACGGTCCATGTCAAACCCCGCACGTGATGCATCCTCGGGTGTCAGGACTGTTAATGTGGCGCCTGTGTCTACCAATGTGTCAATTGGCGCGCCATTAATGACGACCGTTGCGTGGAAATGACCGTCACGTTGTTTTTCGAGCACAACATTACCCCGTTCATTCACGCGTGCGAATGATCCCGTGCTGTTGCGGGAAATATCCTCCCAAATGCCATAGAACATGACGATCCCGCCAAAAATCAACGCCCAAAGACCAAATTGGCGCAGGGTTTTGCCCATCTGGCCCCGACGCGTCAAAAGTAAGCCACCCAGAAGCGCGGCCAAAAGGATGCCGTAATAGACCAGTTGTTCCCAATCCCCTGTCGTCACACTGCGCCTCCGTTTGCAGGAAGGAAGGCAAAGAATCCTTCTAAGATGAATTGTACAGAGAGTGCGGCCAACAACATGCCCAACAGTCGCGTTACCACGTCAATCCCCGTTTTCCCCAAAAGCTTTTCCAATCCATCTGCCATGGAGAAAAAGATAAACACCGTAATCAGTCCTGCAAGGGCCACCAGCCCTGCCGAGGCCAAACCAATTGGGCCGGGCGCTGCGCCCGCAATCAAAATGATTGTTGTGATGGAGCCTGGACCCGCGATCAGGGGGATTGCAAGTGGAAAGACCGAGGGATCATCAGCCTCCTCCTCTGATTGATCCTCACGCCGTTTTGTGCGGCGTTGGAATAACATATCAAGAGCCGTTAGAAACAATAAAATACCGCCTGCAACACGGAACGCTGGCATGGAAATCCCCACAAATCCCAAAACGCTTTCCCCAAACAGCGCAAATAACATCAATACGAAAAACGCCACGCCAATCGCACGGATCGTGATTTTACGTCGGGCTTTGGCGGACATCCCTTGGGTCAGGGCAACGAAGAGCGGCGTTAATCCAATGGGATCAATAATCACAAATAGCGCCACGAATGATGTGATCAAAAAATCAATGTCCATAATTTAAACCTCATTTGCTGCTATTAAAAACGTGGGCTTCACATAGGCGATTCTCCAACTGTCCACCTGTTGATGCACGCACTAATGTAAGCCCGCCATGTTTTTGCGTTTGTCGATTAAAACGATATCTCCTCGCGGTTGTATAAAGTCTAGATACCTCGAAAAAGCGTTTTCCCTTTCAATCGTGTTGGTAATCGTATGAAGCGTGCAATCAAATGGGATAATGTGCAACCGCTCGGTCGGGAAATAGGTGCACAGATCAGCAACCTGTGCATCAATGTTGAGGTGCCATCAAGCTGCCACATTTTTCAATTGCTCAACTCCAATGCTGGACAGGTCAATCCTAATAGCGCGATGTCCCATGTTTGCCAGTGGGATTGCATCCCGCCGTTGTCCAACATCCACGTCGAACACAGTTTACCCCAGTTCCAGATTTTGGAAAAAGGCAATGACGTCTTCGAACACAGGGCCAAGCGCGTGGTCCTGAGCACTGTAATATTCATGGTATTTAACGGGCATCCCTATCCCTTGTTTTTAGCCGTATCCAATTTTTCCAATGCCGTAACCCATAGGGTTTCTGCACGTGACATCGCCTCCTCGACTTCTGCAAATTTTTTGTTCCAAACTTCAAGATCTGCGATGTTATTATCACTGTACAATTCTGGATCGGCCAGTTTTGCAGACAGCTTTTCATGCATCTCCATCAGCTTTTCTAAACGATCTTCGCATTTGCGCACCTCGGCGCGCAAGGCCAGAATTTCATCACGGCTGGCCCTTTTGATCTTGGGCTTATCACTTGGTGCCATGGTGGTGGGTTTGTCCCCTGACAAGAGCTGACTGCGATAGGTGTCCAAATCATCGTCATAAGGAGTTACGCGCCCGCCTTTGACCAACCATAACCGATCCGCCACAAGGGACAGCAGATGCATATCGTGGCTGACCAGTACCACGGCCCCTGAATAGGCGGTCAGCGCTTCAACCAATGCCTCGCGGCTTTCGATATCAAGGTGGTTGGTGGGTTCGTCCAATATCAACAAATGCGGTGCATCAATCGTTGCGAGCAGCAGGGAAAGCCGCGTTTTTTGTCCCCCAGACAATCGCCCCACCTCGGTATCTGCCTGTTCCGCGCCAATGCCAAATCCCCCCAAAATCGCGCGCAACTGTGCAGGTGTTTTTTCGGGGCGCAGGCGGCGAATGTGATCCAGCGGCGTTTCATCGACAAAGAGTTCATCGACCTGATGTTGTGCAAAATATCCGATGCGCAATTTATTTGATGTCACAACGCGTCCAGCCATCGGGTCAAGGCGGCCTGAGATCAGCTTAGACAGGGTTGATTTACCTTCACCGTTATGCCCCAAAAGGGCGATGCGATCATCCTGATCTATGCGCAAATCAAGGCGGGAGAGGATTGCGGTATCCTCATATCCCACGGTTCCGTTTTCCACGCGTACAATCGGCGGCGAAAGCTCTTCTGGGTCAGGGAAAGAGAAACGGCGCAACGCGGCCTCTTGCGGGCGGGTGATGGGTTCCAGTTTTGAAATCATCTTCAGGCGCGATTGGGCCTGTTTTGCCTTGTCCGCCTTATATCTGAAACGATCTACATAGGATTGCAAATGCGTCCGCCGCGCATCTTGGCGTTTGGCCTCGGCCTCGGCACTGGCAAGGCGCGCCGCACGGGTTTTGGCGAACGTGTCATAGGCTCCTTGGTAAAAGGTCAATTTGCGATCCTCAAGATGCAGGATCGATCCAACGGCGCGGTTCAACAGGCCGCGGTCATGGCTGACGATGATTACGGTGTGGGGATATTTTGCCAAATAGCTTTCCAGCCAAATCGCCCCTTCAAGGTCCAAATAGTTGGTCGGTTCATCCAGCAACAACAGATCAGGTTGTGTAAACAATACTGCGGCCAAGGCCACGCGCATCCGCCATCCACCTGAAAACGCAGAACAGGGCATCTGTTGTTTTTTGGGTGAAAACCCCAATCCTTTCAGGATGGATGAAGCGCGTCCTTCGGCAGACCAGGCATCAATATCGGCAAGGCGGGTTTGAATTTCGGCGATACGGTTTGGATCATCGGCACGCTCTGCCTCGGCCAGCAACTCAGCGCGTTCGGTGTCTGCGGCAAGAACTGTGTCCAAAAGAGAGATGTCGTTTCCAGGAACCTCTTGTGCCACGCCGCCAATGCGGGCCTGTCGTGGCAGTTCAATTGACCCAGTTTCCAAGGACAGTTCCCCGCGGATCAATCGAAACAGCGTTGTTTTGCCTGTCCCATTGCGCCCGACCAAGCCCACCTTATGCCCCGCTGGAATGGTTGCAGAGGCATTCTCAAGCAGAGGCCGCCCCTCAACCGAATAAGAGATATCATGGAGTTTGATCATATCCGACGTGTCATCTGCATCTGGGTTCGTTCGCACAGTTAATGACCCGATTTTGACATATTTGTAAATGCCAAAGCCCAATTGCGTGACGTGTGGAAATGGCACTTTCCAAATGAAAGTGGGCATGCTATTTCGCGCCCAGATTTAAATCAGGCACATCGTGCATATCGTAAAAGGAAACATCATGGCGACCGAACGTACCCTAAGCATCATCAAACCAGATGCAACCGCGCGCAACCTAACAGGTAAAATCAACGCGAAATTCGAAGACGCGGGTCTTCGCATCGTTGCACAAAAGCGTATTCAATTGACCAAAGCGCAAGCGGGTAAATTCTATGAAGTGCATGCAGAGCGTCCATTCTATGACGAACTATGCGAATTCATGGCCTCTGCACCTGTTGTTGTTCAGGTTCTCGAAGGCGAAAGCGCAATTGCGAAAAACCGCGAGGTTATGGGTGCAACAAACCCAGCCGACGCAGAAGCGGGCACAATCCGCGCAGAATTTGCACAGTCAGTCGGTGAAAACTCTGTCCACGGTTCAGACGCACCAGAAACAGCAGCAGTTGAAATCGCGTATTTCTTCTCTGGCCTAGAATTGGTGGGCTAATCACCAAGCTGTTTCGGATCGCTTTTGCGATCCGATCAAGGCGGAGTGCGCTGCACTCCGCCTTTTTTGTTTTATCTTTCCGAAACCTGCAGGTGGTGTCGCTGTTTCAAAGTTAATTTGGGTTTGTTAATGGGCGTTTTCAGTTGTACCAAATGCGCTCTTCCGATCGCTCATAGGCTTAAACGTTGATATTTCGATTAAATTCTTGAAACCAAAAGACCTTTGCACAATGCGATAACTCAAAAATCATGTCCCACCCGGCGGCACCGTCGGGTAGCGCCTGCCTGCCCCTCGGCAGGCGCTTTTACCCTATCAACACTTTGAACCTTTGGCCTGTTGCTCTGAGCGATTACATTTTCACATGCCACTCTTTTGCGGCTACTCAGGCAGGCGCTACCCTGATCGCGCAGAGAATTCATTATTCCGCAGATGTCTTTAAACGTTTTTGCATGAACATTCCATGTTCATGGCAAGGGTATATTGGAACCCTTAAAAACGTGCTTTCATAAACAAATAGCGATCCCAAAATGGCGATGGGGTGCCAATGCCATCAATCACTCGTTCAGGGTGTTTGATGATTTGTTTTATGGTCCATTCGGCTTGATAGCCTGACAATAGCGCCCATTGGCTGGGTTTTGCAATTTGGCGTCGTACGGGCAGGGTGCGTTGAACCATTGCTGCGCGTTCTGCGAGTGTCTCTGCGCGTCCGTCATCCAAGGGGCGTTTGCCTGCGTTTTGCAGGGCTGGTATGGCCTGCATGAACTGCGCAAAACCAAACGCCGCACCGAGGCGGTTCACGATATCTAGATCACACGGGCCAAGCATGCCTGCGCCAACCGCATATAGGTTGCCAGATGTGTTTAATAAATAGCTATCAAAGGCCTCTTTATCCGCGAACGGATCGGCGTAAATATCCCAACGACGCGCATCCACCAAATCCTGTAACAGGCGTGCCTGATCAGGGGTGATGTAATACGCAAGCGGCGTCACAACCTCGTGGCGGCGCACGACATCACCATTTGCGATTTCGCCCAAGGCATCGTGCCACCATTGCAGACGCATTTCGGCGATCATCGCCTCCTTCGTCACCCATGGGACCCGCGCGACCTCTAGGTTGAATGCAAACAATGTGAACAATGCTGGGCGCAGATCGGAAGGCGTGGCCATAACTGCACGAAATCGCAATGGATCGCCACGTTCCACCAATTTCGCACAGGCGATGACGTCCTCAGAATACATACGGATTAGGCACCCTTTTGCGTGTCATGCAGGATTTTCCACTGCATCGCCTCGATCAGGGCCTCAAAACTTGCGTCCACAATGTTGGGGGACACACCAACGGTCGCCCAACGGCGCCCCTGCGCATCTTCGCTGTCGATCACAACGCGCGTGACGGCCTCGGTGCCTCCTTGGGTGATGCGGACCTTAAAATCCACCAAACGCATGTCGGCTATCATGTCTTGATACTGCCCTAAATCCTTGGCCAATGCTTTGGCCAGTGCGTTGACAGGGCCGCGATCTGATCCTGTTTCATCCATGCTTTCGCTGACAGACAGGCGTTTTTCATCGCCCACTTTCACGACCACAACGGCCTCAGACAGGCTCACCATTTTGTTGTATTTGTTTTTGCGCCGCTCGACCGTGACACGATAGCGTTTCACCTCGAAAAAGTCGGGCATTTGTCCCAATTCACGCCGCGCAAGGATTTCAAAACTGGCCTGCGCGGTGTCATAGGAATACCCTTCGGCCTCACGCGATTTGATGACATCAAGGATGCGACCCAAAGCTGGATCGCCCTTCTCAACGCTGATGCCCGCATCGCGCAAACGTTTGATCAGGTTGCTTTGACCCGCTTGATTGGACATGGGAATGATGCGTGTATTTCCAACGTCACTTGGATCAATGTGTTCATAGGTGCTGGGATCTTTTAGGATCGCGCTGGCATGTAATCCCGCCTTGTGCGCGAAGGCAGCACTACCCACGTAAGGCGCCTGACGCGATGGAACGCGGTTCAAAATATCGTCCAACAGGCGCGATGTGCGTGTCAGCGTTTTCAACGCATCCTTGCTAACCCCAACATCGAATTGGGAGGCATAGGGTTCTTTTAGCAAAAGTGTCGGAATCAGGGATGTCAGGTTTGCGTTCCCACACCGTTCGCCCAGTCCATTTAATGTCCCCTGAATTTGGCGAGCGCCCGCCTCGACCGCGGCCAGTGAATTTGCAACCGCGTTTTCCGTGTCATTATGGGTGTGAATGCCCAAACAATCCCCCGGAATGCCCGCGGCGATGACATCGGTGACGATGGATTTCACTTCACTGGGCAGGGCACCGCCGTTTGTGTCGCACAACACAATCCAACGTGCCCCTGCGTCCATCGCGGCCTTTAGGCAGGTGATGGCATAATTTGGGTTCGCCTTATAGCCATCAAAAAAATGTTCCGCGTCAAACAGCGCCTCGCGCCCTTGGGATACACAATGCGCAATCGAGGCGGAAATCGTTTCCATGTTTTCATCCAGTGTGATGCCCAAGGCCGTGGTCACGTGAAAATCATGTGTTTTACCCACCAAGCATACCGCTGGTGTGCCTGCATTCAAAACCGCGGCCAACACATCATCATTTTCGGCGGACCTGCCCGCACGTTTCGTCATGCCAAATGCAGTAAACTGGGCGTTTGTGTCTGGACGTGCCTCAAAAAATGCGCTGTCGGTTGGGTTTGCGCCGGGCCAGCCCCCTTCGATGTAATCAATGCCAAGATCATCTAACGCCCGCGCGAGTGTTTGTTTTTCATCGGTGGAAAACTGCACCCCTTGGGTTTGTTGTCCATCGCGCAGGGTAGTGTCGTAGATGTATAAACGCTCTTTACTCACGGCGGTTCCTACTTTTCTTGGCCCGTTGACCTTTGGGCTATATGATCCCGTCCAATGCGGCAATGTCAAATCCTGCCGAGGGGACAAGTTCCACACCTGTCTTACTCATCCGCACCTCAAGCCCTGCGGCCTGATAGGCGGATTTCAGTCTGTCGACCTCGCTGAAATCTTTGGTGTCCATGGCAGATTGACGGGCGGCAAACAAATGTGCTTCGTGTGCAGATAAATCCACGGCCTCTGCCCATGCGCCCATATCGGGTGTCAACAACCCAAGAAGCTCGGCGCCTGCACGCAGCCCCGCAACATCACCTGCGTTTGCCAATTTGTGCAGCTCTGCAATCACACCGGCCGTGTTCAAATCATCACCCAGTGTGTCCAAAATAGATTGAGGCAGTGTGCCTGCCGCATGATCGGCAACCAATCCACGCCATTTGCGAAGGGTTTTTTCCGCCTCTTTCGCCTTGGCATCGGTCCAATCCATGGGTTTGCCGTAATGTGTTGACAGAAACACAAAACGGATCACTTCGCCAGCATACCCCTGATCTAGCAGGTCGCGCACGGTAAAGAAATTGCCAAGAGATTTTGACATTTTCTTACCTTCGACCTGAAGCATTTCATTGTGTAGCCAGATGTTCGCAAACCCTGCATCGGGATAGGCACAGCAGCTTTGGGCAATTTCGTTTTCGTGATGGGGAAACATCAAATCGTTGCCGCCACCATGAATGTCAAACCATGCGCCCAGCAATTCATATGACATGGCAGAACATTCAATATGCCACCCAGGGCGGCCACGGCCCCACGGGCTGTCCCAACCGGGCAGGTCATCTGTCGAGGGTTTCCAAAGGACAAAATCCATAGGGTCGCGTTTATAGGGGGCTACCTCGACCCGGGCGCCTGCGATCATATCGTCCAGTGATCTTCCCGATAGTTTTCCGTAATCCTTGTAAGAGGACACAGAAAATAAAACATGCCCTTCGGCGGCATATGCATGGCCGTCAGAAATCAACTGTTCAATCATCGCAACCATATGCGTAATGTATTCTGTTGCCCGCGGCATATGTGTTGGTAACAGATTGCCAAGCGCACCCATGTCATCCAAATACCATTGCATTGTTTGTGCTGTGATTTCTGAAATATCGCGTCCACTGGATGCGGCGCGTGCGTTGATTTTGTCATCCACATCCGTAAAATTACGAACATAGGTCACGTGATCAGTGCCATACACCTGCCGCAATAGGCGGAACAGCACATCAAACATGATCACGTTACGCGCGTTCCCGATATGGGCGCGATCGTACACGGTGGGCCCACACAAATACATGCGCACATTGTTCGGATCAATCGGAGCAAACACCTCTTTATGGCGGCTCATTGAATTGTGCAATTTGATCGTCGTCATTTGGGTGTCCTTTGCCATGGGCATACACAGGGATAGGCGGGACTTAGCAATTTCATTTAGGGAATGTAAACAACCTTAAATCCAATCTCGATAGATTGAATTAGCAACAGCAAATAATGTGTGTGTCGATGGTCATCATGCACAGATAGCTATCAGATGACCATGAGAAATTCAATACAATTCCAGTTTGACTTTTTGAACCTTCCGTGGCCCATTCGTGGGAACAGGCAAGGGGTGACAGATGCAGCTTTCAAAACGTATTCAGCAAATCACAACAGATGGATCCGATGGGTGGGGGATCCTGTATAAATCCCGCGCGATGATCGCCAAGGGGCGGGATGTGTTGGAACTGACCATTGGGGAACACGATATTCGCACCGACCCCAAGATTTTGGCAGCGATGCATCAATCGGCCCTTGGTGGGCACACAGGATACGCCAGCGTACCGGGCACACCTGACTTGCGACGTGCCGTTGCCGCGCGTGTTCAGAGACGCACGAGTGTTCCGACCAGTCATAAAAATGTGGTGATCACCCCTGGGGGGCAGTCAGGTTTGTTTGCCGCGATCCTATGCGCCACGGATCCGGGGGATGGCGTGATGCATCTGGACCCCTATTATGCAACCTATCCCACCTCAATCCGCGCGGCCAGTTGTGTGCCAATGCCAATTAAAACGGGTCCTGAAAATGATTTTCAACCCAGTGCTGCTGATTTGGCCACCTGCCGCGATGGTGCGCGTGCATTCCTGATGAATTCGCCCAATAACCCAACGGGCACCGTCTATTCCGACGCAACGATGCAGGCGATCGCGGAATATGTTCAGCACAATGAACTGACGCTGATTTCGGATGAGGTGTATGACACTCAAATTTGGTCAGGCACGCATGTTTCTCCGCGTGCGTTACCCAACATGGCCGAACGTACTATTGTGATCGGTTCCATGTCCAAAAGCCACGCAATGACAGGCAGTCGCATTGGTTGGGTCATCGCCCCAGAAGAGGCAATTGAAAATATGATCGATCTGGCGACCAACACAACCTATGGCGTTGCGGGGTTTGTTCAGGATGCGGCCCTCTTCGCCTTGTCCCAAGGAGAGGTCTTTGAAGATGAAATCGCCGCCCCATTTAAACGACGGCGCGAAATTGCCCTGAATATTTTGCAAGGGTTTCCAAATATTCCGATAATTGCGCCGCGTGGGGGAATGTATCTGATGCTGGATATCCGCAAAACGGGGTTAAGCGGGATTGAATTTGCAAATCGGTTGCTGGATGAACGATCCATTGCCGTGATGCCCGGGGAAAGTTTCGGTGAATCTGCGGCAGGTCATATTCGTGTAGCAATGACAATTGCAGATGGTCGTTTTGGCGAGGCCCTGCGCGGTCTATGCGAATTTGGCGAAAGTCTGATGCATGGTTGACCCCATATCTTCAATCCGCAATTTGGGTCCTGCGCTTGAAAAAAGCTTTGCCCGCGCTGGGATTGCGAGTGCTGAGGAATTGCGTGAAATGAGCGCGGATGCTGGGTATCTGCGTCTGTTGCAATCAGGGTCGCGGCCCCATTTCATTGCCTATTATTCGTTGGTCATGGGGTTGCAGGGGCAATCATGGAATGATTTGGATGACACTGAAAGGGCTGCCTTGCGTGGGCAATTTGACGCGCTAAAGGTGCAAGTCACCACGCCCTCGGCCCCGGCAGGGATTGAGGCGGTTTTGGATGAAATTGGCGTTGGAACACGTCGCGAGAAATAGGTTTAGGCGCGGCGTTTCTGCATGGCGAGCCATATCAAAGCCCCGCCCGCAAGTGTTAAAAACGGAATCATCGCGATATTCACGGCGGTCCAACCTTCCACTGGGGAGCCACCAGAACAATTCATCAATCCGCCAGATGACAGCGACGCAACCGTCACACCGCCAAAGACGAAAAAGTCATTCATGCCCTGAACAATGCCTTTTTCTTCGGGATTATGGGCCGATGCCAGCATCGTTGTGGCTCCAATAAAGCCAAAGTTCCAACCCACACCCAATAGGATCAAGGCAAGGAAGAAGTTTTCGACACTGACCCCTTGCAGCGCCACAGCGCCCGCGCAGCCCAATATAAACAAGCCCGCTGCAACAATCTTGGCGGTACCAAAGCGCGCGATCAGGTGGCCTGTGAAAAACGATGGAACAAACATTGCCAATACGTGCGCGGACACAACATCAGCGGCCGTGTTTTGTTCAAACCCACATCCGACAACGGCCAGTGGTGTTGAGGTCATGACAAGGTTCATCAAAGCGTAAGAAACCATCGCACAGATCATTGCGACTGCTACAGTGGGTGTTTTCATAATTTCCCAACGGCTGCGATCAACAGGTGCATC
>Ga0208917_1001566_pt1 | contig 11361 bp, 10 predicted proteins | sample DEB08_DNA_10_FD_185500 | JGI IMG/M metagenome (GOLD analysis project Ga0208917, IMG submission 185500) | Aqueous microbial communities from the Delaware River and Bay under freshwater to marine salinity gradient to study organic matter... | ecosystem: Environmental > Aquatic > Marine > Coastal ...
CCTGGCTCAATCTGCCAAGTCTAACAGTGCCTATATGGCTATTAAGGCGGCTCAATCAGCAGTCAAGGATACCGGTAACCTTCCTATACCCTTACACCTGAGAAATGCCCCAACCGAGCTCATGAAGGACCTTGATTACGGCACGGACTATAAATATTCACACGATTACGAATCCAATTTCAGCTTCCAGGAATACCTCCCTGATAAGATCAGCGGCAGCTGCTATTATCTCCCTGGCGGCAATACCGCAGAACAAAGAACAAAAGAAAGCCTTAAAAGGCTGTGGAAGGGCCATTACGGAGATTATTGACCCTCCAGGTACAATTTTTTGACTTCGGCATAATCTGGAAGCTTTTTGATATGCCATTTGTCAAGAATTTTTCCATCCTGCCATAATACGACTCCTGGATTTGATCTGACGATGGTCTTAAGCAAGATATCATCTGCCATACCATATTGTATTCCCAATCCAGTAGCTTCATCAAACTGGCCGATGGCATCGGGATCAGATTTGCCAATCGCCATCATGACGGTATAGCCGTCAGCCTTGGCAGCATCAGTAAACGGTTTAAGAACATCTGTATGTTTCTTAAGATATGAAGTACTCCAGTTCTGATCAATATACTCCTCCTCTGTTTCTATCAACTCATCAAAACTCCTTACGGTATACTGCGTATCCAGCTCGAGGGTTCCTGTATCAAAAATGGATACCGTATCAATAGAAAAGACGGAATCCCTTACAATTCTGGTCATCACTTTCGGATCACCTTTAAGCATATAGTTCACTACAAGAAAGTAGGGCTGTTCACTATACAATATGTCATCAGTAATATCATACCCGTCGAGGTCCGTGATCTGAAAGTCACTGATTTTAGTCGGCTTGATAGAGGGTTCTCCTTTGATCTGCTCCAGCACAGAATATTTGCCCATATAGGCACTTAAATTGCCCATATATTCAGCATTTGATACGGTTAGGGTTTCACCAGTTTCCTTATTCTCGAGTTTCCAGTCCGTTATCTGTACAGCAGCCATGGCGTCCTGCTCAGCTTCCCTTATAGTTCTTACATCGGCCCCTTTCTTGAAAGGACGAAAGTCCTTTTGTGGCAAATCCCATACATAATTGGAAAAGCAATAGACCACAAGCACACTAACAGATAGACCGACAATACCATTTCTAACAGGTACAGAAAACAACTGATGCATATCCCGGTTTTTCCAGACAAAGAACAATGCCGGTACCAGGAGGAAAACATCCTTAAAAAAGCTGACCTTTGGTTCCAGTTTGATAAAATCACCGAAGCAACCACAGTCAGTTACTTTCATATTATTGGCATTATATTCCGCCCATGACCCGAATTGGAAAAAATTGGCTTCGGCAGGAACATACCCTGTCAAATAGGTGAAGCCTGTAAGCACCGTAAAAAAGGCAACCAATAATAAGAATGCCCAGCTCGCAAATTTTTGGCGTGCCCCAATTATAAGCATGACGCCCAGTACGATCTCAAATACAATCATAATAAGGGCAAACCAGATGGCATGCTTCGAGAAATATGGAAATACAGGAGCAAGGAATCCGAACCAGGTGGCTTCAAAAGTTGAATAAAACTCATCAAAGTACTGTTCCATTTTATAGGCCGTGCCAAGAGGGTCTACAGCTTTCACCCAACCGGAAAAGACAAACAGAACACCACAAAAATTCTGGATCAGGGTCATCAATAGAGATTTAATCCTTGATTTGTATGCGAAGTAAAGTACCGCACTAAGAATGACAGCTGCAATCCCGATATTGATCAATAAAGTGCTTAATGTCATTGTTCCGATTTTTTAGATTCACTTAATAATATGAGAGCAAACACAGAATAGTTCAAGATATCCTGATAATTTGATTTCAAGCCTTCAGAAATCAAGGTCTTGCCTTCATTTTCTTCTATTTGTTTGATACGCAGAAGCTTCATCAGAATAAGATCTGTAATACTGCTGACACGCATATCCCTCCAGGCCTCGCCATAATCATGATTCTTATTAAGCATCAAAACCCTGGTTTCATTAACGTATTGATCATAGATGCCAAATAGTTCATTGGCATCCATATCAAAGGAATCGTCGACAGGTGGCATTTCCAACTGTACCATCGCCATAACACTATAGTTGACCATAGCCATAAATTCGCCTTCTACCCCTTCATCGATTTTTTGATCTCCTTTCTCCTGGATGCTGCGAATACGTGACGCTTTAATAAATATCTGATCGGTTAAAGATGAGGGTCTCAAAATCCTCCAGGCCGTACCATAGTCCTTGGTCTTGAGACTAAAGGTTTCGCGGCATGCCGCAATGATTTGATTATATTGTTCTTCTGTCGAAATCAATACTTTGTATTTTGCGCAAATATACATTGCGATTCATGAAATTACTGCTTTAAGCGCTGTCAAAACTCTGAGAATCATCAATTGTATATATATAAGATTTAGTGTTTTAATGACAATATTTAAAAATATTGCAATGTTTACCTTCCTATTATTGATACAAAGGTGGGATATCCAATAACAAAAAGCATTTAAAGAAATTCAAAGCAAATGTTAATAGCTATTCTCATCTTTTGCAATGTCATACTACAGGTTCTTTTCAGGCTACTTCCTCATTATAATGTGCGTAACCTAAACGCCATTACAATCAATTATTGCACCTGTCTTCTGCTTGGCTGCACCATTACATCAAAATGGCCTTTTAAAGCATCGGTATTACAGGAAGGCTGGTTTCCATATGCTTTTACCCTCAGCATAATATTTATCATATTTTTCAATGTCAATGCCTATTCCATACAAAAGGTGGGCATGGTCATAACCAGTGTTTTCCAGAAGTTATCACTTGTATTTCCGGTAATTCTGGGGCTACTATTCTTTGGCGAAAGCATAAGACCCCTGACCTATGTCGCATTTCCCATTACTGTATTGGCGATAATGCTGACCCAGCTTCCATCCGGATCTTCCGGCTCTGGCCTTAAAGCCTTCAAAAAATACTGGCACCTGCCATTTCTTGTAATTCTTGGGAGCGGTATCATTGAAGTGGTACTATTCTATATACAGGAAAAAGGCATCACTGGTACGGACAACAAAGAATTTACGACCAGCCTCTTTGGCATGGCGGGCATGTGGGGCCTCCTTAGCCTGGCCTTAAAAAAACAGCTGGATTTCAATAAAAATGAATTCATTACAGGCATCGCCATTGGCATACCAAACTTCTTCACTATATACCTTATCCTCAGAGGGCTTGAACTAGGTTGGAAAGGAGCTATACTTTTTCCGACCAATAATGTGGGGACTATCCTCTTCACCGCCCTAGTGGGCATTTTCATTTTCCAGGAAAAGCTTTCTCGCGCTAATTACCTGGGTTTAGTGTTTGCTCTGATTTCGGTTTTGCTATTTTCGTTGTCGTGAGTCAACAGGAAGATCAATATCACTCCATTGCGGGCCAATTTGAAGCCGAATACAAGGATAAGGGGTCTCGGTTTATTGCCTATTTGCGTGACATTAAAGATGAAGAGGCTTTCCAGCAATTGATGAATGATGTGAAATCCTTACATCTCAAAGCAAGGCATCATTGCTATGCCTTCCGTCTTAAAGGGGATGAAATACTGGAACGTTATAGCGATGATGGCGAACCATCAGGTACGGCAGGAAGACCTATACTCAATCAATTGATAAGCCATGATCTTGAAGATGTGGCCTGCATCATTGTCAGGTACTTTGGTGGCACCAAGCTGGGTACTTCGGGACTGATCAAAGCCTATAAAACTGCGGCCCAGCTAGCCATTAGAGAAGCAGATATTCTCACACTCTACCAGACTGATGTATTGCATATTGATTTTGACTATGCCATCATGGGGCAACTCATGGATACTATCAAGAAATTTTCATTCAGCATTGCCGCATCAAACTTTGATGCAAAACCATATATTCAACTTGAGTTGCGGCTGCGTTTGATTCAAAATGCCCCCAAACAAATCCTGGCCAGCTTGCTTAATAGAAATATTGAGGACATCGATGAAGAGACGAGCATCGACGGCCTACGCTTCAGATTTCCTGAATCTATGCAATAGCCGGATAAAGAAATCTCTTATATCTTGAAAATTACTGTCGTTCATCGCCCTGTAGCTGAGAAATACTGCCAAAGGAGCTATTACGATATTAGGCAGCCAGGCTGCAAAGACCGGCCCTATCGCCATTGTTTTGCTGAGCCGTTCGCCCATGATATTCAGAATAATAAATAACATGAAGAAGATTATAGCAACCAGTAAAGGATAGCCATAGCCTCCTTTTTTAACAATACTTCCCAATGGGGCTCCAATAAAAATGAAAATAATACAAATAAGGGCCCACGAGTATTGCTGATGCAATCTCAGCACATAACGTGCTTTGCCGTATTGGATACTTTGCTCTTCTCTGAATGCACTCGAAAGCCGATCTTGGCGCTTTTCCGCTTCATATTTTATAGCCTTTGCCAGGTATATCCTATCCTTCCTGTTAAAGCTCTCAAGGAGTGATGTAAGCCCCGATATGTCCTGTTCCGCTTCCCTGTCAAAATCCATATAGGCCGGATTCTTTGTTTTCGTAATATACTTCTCCTGCTCACCTGACTTCTTGATAGCATCCCTCATTTGTGCCGGCAGGTATTTATCATCTTCATCTTCCTTGGTCGAGACCTTGGACTCTGGCGCTGGTTCCCGGTTAACAAGCTCGCTATAATTATACTCAAACCTCTTACTGTTTTTAATTAGAGCCTTGTCGATCGAATCTATGGCTGTCCTCAATTGGGAAGCGTTCAATAAGTCGTATTCCTTACGATGCAGGTTCAGACTGGAAGCTTCAAGGTCGAACTCTGACATATCAAAAACCTTGGTCCATTTTTTAAATTCAGTCCTCATGAAAGGTTCAGAGTTGTCGTCTAGCGTTTTCTTTGCTTTATCAATTTCACGGTATTGTTCACCATCTTCAAGCTCCATAACAAAATAGTCATCATCAGGGCTGGCATACATCCTCCCCTTGCTGGCTACCAGCATATTCACCTTACGCCTGTCAGGGACAGTATGGTCATAAACAAGGACATCCCTGATCTCACCAGTGGACTCCTCTTTATCGCCTACCCGTATGACGAAATTTCTAAAATCCTTGCTGAAAGTACCTTCTGCTATATTCAGGGCCGGCTTTTGCTTTCGAATGGCGTTGAACCTGTAAATAAACTTGTAATTCGCTCTCGGCTTGAGATAGTTTGATGCCAGCAAAGAAAAGCATGCGGTCAGGATCGAGATGAGTATTCCCATCGCCATAATGCGTATCAGAGAAATACCGGAGGATTTCATGGCGGAGATCTCATATTTCTCGGCGAGATTTCCAAAAACCATCACCGAAGCAATCAAAATTGAGACCGGTACAGCCTCTGGAATGATCCTTACTGAAAAATAAAAGATCATTTCTAGAAGTACACCCAAAGAAAAGCCTTTCCCTATGATATCATCTATATACTTCCACAGAAACTGCATAACCAACACAAACTCAGCCACAAAGAAGGCTAGCAGGTAAGGCGGAATGAAGTCCAGAAGTACGAGTTTATCAATCTTCTTCAAGGAAAATCAAGCTTTTTGATAAAAAATCATGATTTAATGTAACATTTGATAATGGCTGTCGTCATGATGGTGTAACAAAACTTAAAATGGCTTTATTGCCCTAGATTTAAAAAAAAATAAATCATCTGACAATCGCTAGGTAAGTTTAAGAAATGCAGATCACAGAGTTTAACCATATCGTCCACAAGATAAAAGATAAAATGTATCGCATTGCCTTCCGTGTAGTGCGAAATCATGAAGAAGCGTGTGACGTAGTGCAGGAATCTCTTGTTAAAATCTGGAAAAAATGGGACAAGCTTTCTGAAGTTGAAAACAAGGAAGCTTACTGCATGACATAAAATTTGAACGCCAAAATTAGTGCTATTTGCTTAATCCTACTCAGACTTGATCCAATTGACAAAATTTTATCATATTGTATTTATTATTGCAAGAAAATAGACAGGCCTTTGATCTCAAAAAGAAGCATACAGCAAGTTCTTGACACCGCCAGGGCTGAAGACATCGTTGAAGACTATGTCAGCCTCAAAAGACGCGGGTCAAACCTTATCGGCCTCTGCCCTTTTCATGATGAAAAAACGCCTTCATTTACAGTTTCCCCTTCAAAGAATATTTATAAATGTTTTGGCTGCGGTAAAGGTGGTGGCCCGGTTCAGTTTTTAATGGAACATGACCAGATGTCTTTTCCTGAGGCGGTACGCGTATTGGCCAAGAGATACAATATAGAGCTCGAAGAAGAAAGAAGAGAGGACCAGGAGGCCTGGGAAGAACAAAAGAGGCAGGAAGAAAGCTACATGATCATCAATGAATTTGCCTCCGATTTTTTTAAAAAACAGTTATTCGACACGCAGGATGGCAAAGCCATAGCACTCAGTTACTTTAAAGAACGTGGCTTCCTTGAATCAACCATAAAGGATTTTGACCTGGGTTATGCCCCCGACTCAGGGAAAGTGCTCACCGAGAAAGCAGAAAAAGCTCAATACAATAGCTCCTATCTGAAAGAGATTGGCCTTAGCTCCGAAAAAGGCTACGATTTTTTCCGCAACAGGGTTATGTTCCCCATACATTCTGTATCAGGAAAAGTGATTGCCTTTGCCGGGAGGACAATGAGTACGTCCAAGAAGCAACCCAAATACATCAACTCTCCGGAAAGCATCATCTACAACAAACGCAGAGTGCTCTATGCCATCCACCTTGCGAAATCAGAAATCCGCAAGAAGGATAATTGCTATATCGTAGAAGGTTATACCGATGTCATAAGCCTGCATCAAAATGGTGTAAGGAATGTAGTAGCTTCATCGGGAACCGCACTGACGAGCGAACAAGTTCGTTTGGTAAAAAGACATACGGACAATATTACATTCCTTTATGATGGAGATGCTGCCGGCGTAAAAGCTGCTATGCGTGGTCTCGATATTGTGCTTCAGAATGATATGAATGTCATGCTGGTATTGTTGCCGGAATCTGAAGACCCTGATTCCTATATCCGACGGGTGGGCACTGAAGCTTTCGAGCAATACATTGCAGAGAATGCCAAAGACTTCATCTATTTTAAAATGGCGCTGCTGCTCGAAGAAGCCGGCAATAATCCGGTAAAGAAAGCTGAGCTCATCAAGGATATCATTAAGTCCATTGCCAATGTCAGAGAACCCATCAAACGTTCTCTCTATATAAAAGAATGCAGCCAAAGCCTTGAAATCCATGAGGAACTCCTCATCAGGGAGGTCAATAAAATCATACGCGAAGAAATACGCCAAAAGCGTTTGGAGAAAGAACGCGAGGAGCGTGTCGCTCTCGGAGAACAAGCCTTTCGTTCTGCTGAAACACCCGTAGAACAAGCTCGTCAATACCAGCCAAGTCCAAAGCTTTCAAGAAAGACACATGTCTACCAGGAAAAAGATCTTGCACGTATTATTGTATGTGCCGGAGACAAGCTAATATCGACAGAAGATGAAGAAAAAATAAGGGTTGCGGACTTTATATATTCTAATATCCTGGATGTCATCGACCATTTTGATGAAGCTATGTACAGGAAAATCATTGAAGAGGGATTCAAAGTCTCTGAATCGGAAAATCACGGGCAATCCGGTATTTCCAATTACTTTATTAATCATGAGGATCCAATGGTAAGGGAATTCGCTATTGACTGCAACAGCTCACCCTACGTATTTGCCAATTGGGAAAGCAAGGACGTCTACCTGCAAACTCAAAAGATGCCCGAGGAAAACTTTTATAGAGATAGCCTGCAATCCATACTGCGCTTTAAACTCAAGAAAATTTCCAAAGTCATCGAAGAACTTAAAAAGAGATCTGAAAATACCCTACAGGACCCCAAACAAACAGAAAACATTCTCAGGGCTTACCAGACCCTGAGTGAACAACGAAAACATATAGCTAACGATTTGGGAACAGTCGTTCCTTAATTATACTGCTTTATCGATACAATTAAGATCTTCAAAAGCTTTAATCAGGCGCTTTTTGAAGCTACCCTCTCCTGCTCTAAGCCATTGTCTTGGATCGTACACCTTCTTATTAGGTTTGTCATTGCCTTCAGGATTACCGATTTGAGTTTGCATGTAACCTCTCTTATCTTCATAATAATCCCTGACACCTGTCCAGAAAGCCCACTGGAGGTCGGTATCAATATTCATTTTAACCACACCATAGTCGATAGCTTCCCTGATTTCTTCTGTTGATGAGCCTGAGCCACCGTGGAAGACAAACTTGATAGCCTGATCTGTGGTCAAGCCTAATTTATTTTTAAGATACTCTTGGGAGTTTTTAAGGATTTTAGGAGTTAATTCAACATTGCCCGGCTTGTAAACACCATGAACATTTCCAAAAGCCGCAGCAATGGTAAATCGATCTGATATTTCCATCAATTTCTCATAAGCGTAAGCCACCTCTTCAGGCTGCGTATACAATTTCGCATTGTCGATATCCGTATTGTCAACACCGTCCTCTTCACCTCCTGTGACACCCAACTCTATTTCCAGAGAGATGCCAAGATCCCTCATACGCTTCATATATTCGCACGATATCTCTATGTTTTCCTCTAGAGATTCCTCGGATAAATCCAGCATATGGGAAGAGTAAAGGGGATATTTGTTTTTCTCGTAATGGCGCTCGCTGGCATCCAACAAACCAGAAACCCATGGCAACAATTTCTTTGCACAGTGGTCTGTGTGTAATATAACTGTTACACCGTAGGCTTCTGCGACAGTATGTATATGCTGTGCGCCTGAGATACCACCTAATATGGCAGCCTGCTGATTTTCATTGTTTATTGACTTGCCGGCAAAAAACTGTGCACCACCATTTGAAAACTGAATAATAATTGGTGAATTTATATCCCTGGCAGTTTCAAGACAGGCGTTCACTGAGTTAGTTCCGACTACATTGACTGCAGGAAGTGCAAAATTATTTTCATTGGCGTAATCTAGCAGTGCAGTCACCTCATCACCATGCAATACCCCTTTTCTGAATTTACTCATGTTTTTCGTTTAATAGTTTAAATAATTTCTTTGGCTGCCAAATATCTTTCTGCATCCAAAGCTGCCATACAACCTGTTCCGGCAGCGGTTACTGCCTGTCGGTAAACATTATCCTGTGCATCACCGCTCGCAAATACACCAGGAATCTTGGTCGTTGTGTTATCGGCTCCAGTGATCAGGTAGCCGGATTGATCCATATCAAGCCAATCCTCGAATATATCTGTGTTTGGTTTGTGGCCAATAGCTACGAAAAAGGCCTTGGCATCTATAACCGATTCTTCCTTGGTCACATTATTAATGACACGCGCTCCCGTAACTTCTTCATCACCCAATACTTCCAGGGTCTCTGTATTCCAGTGCACCGTAAGGTTCTTAGTGTTCAATACCCTATTCTGCATAATCTTTGAAGCCCTCATCTCATCACGCCTCACCAACAAGTGTACGTGACTGCAAAGCTTGGCAAGATAGGTTGCTTCCTCAGCTGCCGTATCTCCTCCTCCTACGACAATAGTATCCATACCCCGAAAGAAGAATCCATCACAAACCGCGCAAGCGGAAACACCTTTATTCATCAGAAGTTTTTCAGACTCTAGTCCCAACCATTTGGCGCTGGCACCTGTAGATATAATTATGGTATGTGCCTGAAACTCCTCACCAGACTCCGTCGTCACTTTGTGGACAGGTCCCGTAAAGTCAACTTTAGCGATCATATCCGATCGAATATCTGTTCCGAATCGTTCTGCCTGCTTCTGGAAATCTGCCATCATCTGAGGTCCTAATACGCCCTCAGGGTAGCCTGGATAATTCTCTACATCATTGGTGATCATCAACTGGCCTCCCGGCTCTTTGCCTGTAAACAATAGTGGTTTCAAGCCTGCCCGTGCTGCATAAATCGCTGCAGTATAACCTGCAGGTCCCGAGCCAACAATAATGCATAATCTGATGTCCTCTGCCATTCTCAAATTTTGGTTACAAATATACTTTTTTAACGCAAATGGCCCTCCCGGGTTTCCATTTGTTTACTTATTAGTGTTGAATGAAAGTATCCTCTTTTCTCCATCCGTGATTTTGCAGGCAGTAGCCCTTTTCAGAGCTTCCTGTTTTTGGACATTTAGAATATACCACTCTCTCTCTCGTTGTTTTTATAATTGCCCAATATCTGCGCAGCAGCGGGGTTGCCATCCTTGTTCTATCCAGCACACAACTCCACTAATTGGTGAAGTTATGCTGCAACTTTGAAGAATAGAGGGAGCAACTCATAATGATAAAATAGTATAGCGGTTTTTTTATTGGATCCTATTCCAAAGCTTATTTCCACCAGACTGTTTGAGCATCATAGTATATGCATCCAATAAATAGTTGCCGTTATTCATCCAAGGACCTGTTGGGTAATCAGCCGTAAAAAGAATTTTGTTTTCTGTTTTCCAATAGCCCTTTAGCTCTTTACCTGGTGTACTCCCTGTGACACCGCCATTTCCACCGGCAGACTGTGAGCTAAACTGTAGCGTTCCATCACCATGTAAAGCAAGTGTTTCTTCTATCACGTAAGAGAAACCAGAAATTGGATCCGAATAAGATTCTGTCCTCCTCCAAACACCTATCATTCCTTGGTCAATGTTGTCTTGGCTGGCAGATTCTTTTGGAACCTCCATACCTTCTGGGTAAAACCTTACTGTCGTCCCGTAATTATCGTCCAAACCAAAATTAAAGTCCAATCCTGTGTCATCAATTTGAAGTAGAAATTGAAACTCCTGTGCTGTGAATTTGTCCCATGCAGAGCCCTTGATCTGATTTGCTTCATTCAGATCTCCCATTAAAATATATGTTGAGCCATCATCGCCTAAAAGCATCCCATAGTACCTGTTCTCGGTTTCATCATTGTGAAGACTGCCCGGTTCTATTTTAAGTGTTGCGGCGATGCCGTTTATTTTCCCAGCAAAAGCTTTATTTGTAAATCCTTGGCCAAACAATCCTTGACCCATAAAAAACAAAGCATAAAAATATAGGAACCTCATGACTAATAAATTAGATAATCCATTCCGTTAAATTAAGTCAAAAATAGATTAGTTGTGCTGCAACTTTGAAGAATAGGGGGAGCAACTCATAATGACAAAACCGTTATAATGTAGCGGTTTTTTTATATTGTAATTTGAAATTTAAACATTTATTTAGTGATTGGCAAGGTGCCATCGTAATACATATAGGTCACATATGAAAAATACAGATAATGTTTAGGTTACTTTTTCTTTT
>Ga0208917_1001576_pt1 | contig 11323 bp, 8 predicted proteins | sample DEB08_DNA_10_FD_185500 | JGI IMG/M metagenome (GOLD analysis project Ga0208917, IMG submission 185500) | Aqueous microbial communities from the Delaware River and Bay under freshwater to marine salinity gradient to study organic matter... | ecosystem: Environmental > Aquatic > Marine > Coastal ...
GTTGTAGAATAACCGTGTATATCAAAATTAGTATTAGAACTTTTTAAAACAGCGTTATCCACAATATAAGTAATTAAATTATCTCCATCATTCGTGCAATGAGTATCTCTACATTCTAAATGAATTTTATAAGGTTTATCTTGTTTAAGTACTTGATTTAAATTACCACTCTGCAAATCTTTATCTAACATGGAGATAGTCAATGCTCCTCGACCCGGTAAATCTAACTTTCTATCATATGGATACATTGAGCCAACTCCATATAAATTTCTACGATTTAATCTAACCCCTAAATTAAAACTTTGAGCGTATGTGTCTGTACTTAGTTTAACTCCACCAATATTAGTTTCTTCTAAATTTAATTTTATTCCATGTGGTAAAATTGCTGGATATTTATACTCATTAGCATCAGCTGTTGTGTGTCCAGAAAAATTATATTTATGTATATTTTTATACTTTCCATCGTTTAGGTGAATTGCTGGAATATAGTTTGCTCCTGTAAATTTTTCTAATGTAATATTTGATGCTTGATAACCTACGCTAGTCTGCAACAAAGATCCGATTCTCGCCTCCACAGAGTAATCTATGGCAAACGCGTTACCTATTCCCAATACATAATGATCTATGAAATCTTCATTTTTTTTTAACCTATCTGCCTCATTACTCTCTGCATCATTTCTTAATACAATAAAAAAATTTTTATCTCCAAAATGTTTAGTTATAAAACTATTACTTGCCTCTTCTCCTTTGGGGATAACATTAAAATTTAATAAATATTCATTTAGTCCACATGTAGGTAAATATGTAAAATCAAAACTCACAGGTACAGGTTCGATATTAACATCAATATTACTACCTGGAGTTGGTTCGGCTTGAGTGATATTAATTGTTCTAGTTAATAAATCTTCGTGGCCAATTTGTTTAATTTCTTCTCTGTTTATATCAAACCCATAAGATAAAGATTGTAGTTTTGCGATCTTGCGTAAACTAGATTGCCCATTATCTATATGGCTCCTGTATGCAGGTGCAGGCCCAACAAATAATGCCGCAGACTCCGATCTAAAAAACTTCCTCATTCCTATATAAACAATTACACCACAACCCTAAGATTGTGGTGTAATATAATAAAATATATTAAAGTTTTTTAAACTTTAATCATACACTATTTTTTAGTATTGATCTCTCCATTCAGAGTAATCCCTGGTGCCTTCTACTCCATAAGGATAAAACTTAAGGGTTCCAGAATCATCTGTTTCAATTTGCGGAGGATAACGGTATTTGCCATCGCTACCCTTTTCGTTTTCAATACCTGAAAGGAATACACCTTCTCGACGTTCCTCTGGACCACCAATCTGAGTAGTAAATGTAAGATCAACCGTTTTATTGTCTCCAATTGCAGAGCTGAAACTTTCAGAATCCAGTACAGCTTGATTAAATTTAAACACAACAGCTTGTGGCTGCGAGTTAGCATCACACTTTACAGGACATTGTGGGTTCTGCATGGTAATGGTTAAGTCATACTTGTCAGCACAAAGCCTTTCAAGTAAATTGCCATCTTTAAGATCTGCAACCAAAGCGTTAACTGTTAATGTACAAGTAACTGGGTAATCGATTTCTTTTGCATATGCATATGGATTACCAAGTCTTTGTAAATCGGTACGACCCATTGGAGTAGATAATGTAAAGCTTTGAATGTGAGCACTACCTTTATCTTCAGGACCATAGCCATGAGTTAATCCACTAATTTGTTTTGAAATTAGAGCTGCATCTTGAAGATCAATAGTAATATCTCCTGGTTTTAGCACACTTTCTCCGTCTCCAGTAGCTGAAGGTGGCAGATAAAAACAATGTGTACAATTTAATGTACCATCAACTGGATCGATGGAAGGTTGAATTTTCCAATCTGTACCAACATCAGACTTGATGTTCATTCCTTCAACAGTTACAGAAACTGTTGGGAATGATCCAACACTAGCTTCCACAGAGTAATCTGTTAGATAGCTATTACCAATTCCAATAACGGTGTTGTTTTCATCATCTACTTGTTTATCACCAAGTACTGCATCCCTACCTTCTGGGACTGTAAGAATAAAATAATTGTTTCCAAAATCGTTCTGAGTTCGGGTCATAATACCAGAAAGCATTTGGTGTTGACCTTCTGTTGTAAAACCAAGAAGTCTTTCGTTCTCTCCGTCTGTTAAATAATATGAGTAATCGAGATTAACAGTGGGAGACTCCAATGCAACAGCATCAAGACGACCAAGGTGTCCAAATTGATTAACGTCTTGTCTATTGATTGTAAAACTATAATTAGCGCTTTGTACTCGTTTGAGTTGCTCAATGGCTGGATATAAAGTTGTTTTTGGATTTAGTCTTGCTACAGCGTTAGCGTTTGGAGAATCAGACAAACCAGTAAAACCAGCTTCCACTAAAATTGAGGGCATTCCTGCCTGAAGACTACCTGTATACATTTCAACACCACTACATCTAACTGTTGCATACTTAAAGTCGTTGACTACACTGGCACTTATGTTGGCGGAAGCTCTTGTAACCCCACTACATGCATCAAAAAACACATCTGTGTTGGATGCATCTTTTCCTTGAACTATACAGTTGGCAACAGATTGGGTTGCACCACCAGTAACTGGCAGGTAATATAAATGGTGTCCCGTGCAATCTGGTGAGATAAACAGGGCTTCACTTTGATAGATAACTCTATTTCTTGCTGGTAAATTTGTACTCATATTTGATAAACTAAAAATTTAATGGTTTCTATTAAATACACGCAAGAAAAAATTATGTGAAATTTTTTTTAAATTAAGAGAATTTTCCTTTTACGTGAATTATAAAGCCTCTTGTTCCTGCTGCTATTGGATTTGGGCTGAAACTATTCCAGTTTTCTGCAACATCTTGATGAAGCTGCAACCAAAAAGCAATTGGACTATCGTTGGAGTCTCTTTCAATTATCTTTGTTCGATTTCCAAATGTAATATTTTGACTAGTATCTGTAGATGTTTCAACCAACCCAAAGTCATACAATCCTTCAGTGGTGCTACTAAAAGCAGCAAAATGAGGTATGATGCTTTGGGTTCCGTTTGCCCATATTGGTTCGTCTGTACTACCAAAAGGGCCTTCATTCAAACCTCGAGCAAATCCACCCCAATCTGGCGTTCCTAGATCGTAGTCTGCGCTTGGAGTGCTATAATTCGTAAAGTTTGTGCCAGGTAGTGTAGCATTGTTACTGCTATCTTTTGCTGTTGTAGCTATAGGTATCAATTCAAATTTTGTTGTGCCAGCTGGCCATGCTAATATTGATGTATCATTGGATTGGCTATCGATAGTACTAGTATTATTTCTAAAGAAGCTACTACTTATCACTTTAACTTGTTGGCTGCCTGGCCTTATCTCTGTATCCAGACTTGTGGTTCCATCTCTAGTCAAAAGAAAATCAATCGTTAAGTCTACTACCGGTGCAGAGCTTTGAGTGACTGTTGCAGTTTGAGTTTGAGTTGGTGTATTGGTTGGTGTGGTAGTAGCAGTGGGTGTTTGAGTTTGTGTACTTGTTGGTGTTGGAGTGGGACTACTACTCTGCGTAGGAGTAACCGTATTCGTTGGAGTATTTGTTGGTGACGGAGGAGGGGTACTACTCTGCGTAGGAGTAACCGTATTCGTTGGAGTATTTGTTGGTGACGGAGGAGGGGTACTACTCTGCGTAGGAGTAACCGTATTCGTTGGAGTATTTGTTGGTGACGGAGGAGGACTACTACTCTGCGTAGGAGTAACCGTATTTGTTGGAGTATTTGTTGGTGACGGAGGAGGACTACTACTCTGCGTAGGAGTAACCGTATTTGTTGGAGTAGTTGTGGGCGTTGGAGGAGGACTACTACTCTGCGTAGGAGTAACTGTATTCGTTGGTGTAGTTGTGGGCGTTGGAGGAGGACTACTACTCTGCGTAGGAGTAACTGTATTCGTTGGTGTAGTTGTGGGCGTTGGAGGAGGGCTACTACTTTGTGTCGGAGTAACCGTGTTGGTTGGTGTAGTTGTTGGCGTTGGGGGAGGAGTATTACTTTGTGTCGGAGTAACGGTATTGGTTGGTGTAGTTGTTGGCGTTGGGGGAGGAGTATTACTTTGTGTCGGAGTAACTGTATTGGTAGGTGTAGCTGTTGCTGTTGGTGTGGGTGTAGCTGTTGGGCAAGCAAAATCTATTCCTTCCCAAGTGGGATTAATGCAATCGATTTCTCCTCTATTGTTATAAGCACTCACTTTATAGTTATATACAACACCACATTCTGGTACTATATCATAACCAGTAACTTCAACCGGTTCGTCGTCAACAGATGTTTCTTTTGCAGGTATTGTTCCTACTTTTACATAAGGTTGACCCTCTCCATCTTGCCTATATATATTATAATAATCTGCCAAATGTGGAAATTGATTCACATGACAAAAACTATAAAGTACCTTAAAATCACTAGACTGTTGCTCTTCTTCCATATATAATTATATTTTATACACTATTTTTATTCTAGTTTACATTAATATTTTTATTGCTTTAAGGTCAAACAGGTTGGGGTTTCGGTTTTATCTCCCAAAGTTAAACATTCCGGAGCCAAAGGTTCTTCTCCTAAACTCAAACAAGTTGGATTATGTGGAAGCTGTGGACCTAAAGTCAAACAGAACGGTGAAACTGGAGCTAGTAATACATTTGGAGCTCTACTCGCAACGGGTTCTACCAATGGAGCCCTTGGATATCTAAAAGCATTAATTTCAACATCAATAAAACCAATATATAGTCCTGGGTGAGATTTATTTGCGACTTTGTCATTTAGTTTAGATACTGAGACCCTCTCTAAATGCATAATACTTGTGCTATTTTGACTATTATAATATCTATCACTGAGATCAGCATAATCATATATACCGTATTTTAAATCACCAAATTCATTGAGGGGGTGTTCGTCAAACCCAACATTAGCTATTGTTGTTGAGTTTAAATCTTTTAATATTGAAAATATTCCATCTAACTGAAAAGAACTTTCCGCAAACGCCACGCATCTTAATTGAGATACCGTAGTATCTTGACCTCCAAACGCAAAAGGTTTATTGTACCCCTGTTCGTATGATATGAAAATTGCGGGCACAACTTGATCGTAGGGCTTTACTCCTGAATCAACATTTTGATCAAATCTACTGTTTTTATCAAATTTCGTTTCAATCAACAATTCTTCTTCAGTTTGATCGGTAATATATATATTAAAATCTTTAACAGAATATAAACCTTCCACCGCATCAGTTTCTCGAGATATTAACCTAGGTATAAGAACACGTCCATTTTGATAATCATACCTTATGCCTTGTTGATTTTTTGGGATATAATCTCCATTTAAAGTTATACCTTCTATTACTGCAGCTCCTTCAACTGAAGAATCAGTAACCCATTGTTTGTGTGGTGATGCAAATGATATAAATTCTGGATCTAATCGTTCATCGTATTGATGGTAAAAAGTTGACTCTATATTTTGATATGCTTCTCCCCTTGAAAGTATAATATGATCAAGCCATAATGCAAAGCTGGTAACTAATTGATGCTGGAACTGGGGCTTCATTGAATTGTAATTTTATTTAGTCCTAAAATTTTTCTTTCAAAATTCCTTATTATTGATGTAATATAAGCTCTCGGTTCAAATGAGATATCACTAACTTTATGCTCAGCTTGAATACCCTGACCTGATCTACTCTTTTCTGATTTCACATTCAGAAAAAAGCCCAAGTTGGATATTCCCCTCTCTATACCCTCTGCCCAACTTCTACCCTCTGCCCACGGAAGAGGGGTAACCTCAAAAATATCTGCTGGTGACGGATGAGCAATTACATTATTAATTGTTCCGTCTTTTCTTACATTCACTGCATTAATAAAAGTTTTATCATCCAGTAAATTTCTTATTACTTGTGTTGGTTTGCTTCCGCTGTCAAATCCAATAAATGTAAATAAATTACCTTTACCAGTTAATGTTCTAGATATGTTGTCAGCATATTTACCCATTTCGATTTCTCTGGTTACTGGGTGATTATTGAATTCAGCAATCATATCTCTTTTAATTTTATTAAAATTGTTATTAATAATTGTTCTTGCGGCAGTTACATATTGAGTAGATTTCCTAAGATCTATATTTTTGTTAATTAATTTTTTTGTATTTCTAATCACAACTTAACCCTCATCAATTGGTTTCAAGTAAAATGTATAGAAGTAAGGAGTAAATAAACCATGAGGCATTTCATCACTAATTATAGAAAATTTTCTACCATCAAACTCACACCTTTTTGTATCCTTTAGGTATTGATATCCTATTTTATCAACCTTAATCCTTACCTCTCCTACATGTTTGTCTACTTTAATTTGAGCACTTGTATCTCCATCAAATATGTCTTCGTTTTGTCGTCCTATATATAATATTCTCGCTTTAAACACTCTTTCTATTATATTATATTTAACTGAAGCAACTTGACCTTTTACATTATTGTATAAATAATTATAATTTGGATCAGTACTTAAAATTACTTTTTTCGCATCTTTTATAAGCTTAATATCACGAGCAAACGTATCATGCATATCATCAAAAACAGACTGAAATCTCTCCTTATCACTATCACTTATTAACGAACCCATACTTTTTTTTACACTTAAACGAATAATATGTGTATTATTTATTGGAAAAAGGTTTATGGAAGCAAAAGATTTATTGTCTGACAGGTTTAATGGCAGCACCAAGCATTTATTTAAAAGTTTTTTGGTGCTCATGGAAGACCTGCACGCAGATCACCAAATTGCTTTTTATAAGTTAAAAAAGAACTTACCACCCCAGTTTGCACCTATTGTAGATCAAGCAAATTATTTTGATGAACAAAAAATGCAATACATGAGAAAAAAAATTCTAGATCTAGGAAATGACTCTTTAAGAGATTCGAATAATGATTTAGAAAAATTTACTGTAAGTTTTAAATTTTAATTTTATAATATATAATTAATATTAATTTTATTTTAACAAAGGAACAAGGTCATGTATACAAAAACAAATAAAGAAATTTATAACTTTAAAGTCTTTCAAGAAGTCGAAGAAGAAAAAGAAGTCGAAGTCGAGAAGGAAGTCGAAGTCGAGAAAGAAGTCGAAGTTGAGAAAACTCGAAAAGATAAAGAAGGTAAAGAAGAAAAATATACCGACAAAGAAAAGCGTAAAGTAAAAGAAAAGCAGATCGTAAAAGAAAAGCGTACAGATAAAGTTAAGAAAGAACATGAATTTGTAATTGTTCAACCAACTCGCCGCCAAATGGAAGAAGCTGACATGGAGTTTAGTATTGAAATGAGTAAATGTGTTAAAGAGGGTATCCTTACTAAAGCTATGTTACTTAATAAATACTCAGATACTGGTGGATTAATGAGTGAAAGTGATGCTCAAAAATTAAATGAAATGTATGGAGATCTTGCTCAACTCCAAACAGAAATCACTCAACTTAACCTTAGCTCTAACAACTCAAATGAAGAAAAGAAAAGAAAAATGGGAGAAAAAATGGCCGTATTACGAAGAGCTATTGCCACAGCTGAAACCAATTTTAGCTCTTTACTCAACCATACGGCTGACACTCGAGCTCAAAATAAAGTTATTACATGGTACCTTCTTACTTTAACTAAAATTAAAGTTGACGGACTACTAGAACCATTTTTTCCTGGCGATACTTTTGACGACAAGAAATCAAACTTTTATGAACGCGAAGAAAATGAAGATGAATTGCTAGCTTTAGTTTATGATAAATTGGCAGCATTTATTAGTTTTTGGTATTTTAGTACTGCTGCTACAGTTGAGGATTTTCAAGAATTAGAAAAAGATATAGAAGAGGGTAACTTGTGATGTGGATAAACCTCATTACAGAAAAACTTTTCGAGATATAGTTCGAGGCTTTTCTGATGTTCTAATTGACGGACAAACATTTTACATTAAGCATTTAAGTGCTTTAGATCAAGTTGATATTGATGATGTAAGAGAAAAATATTTAAACGCAGCTATCGATAGGGGTATACCTACCGAAAAAAGCATCATAGATGAATTGATAAAAGATGAAATTTGGTCTGAAGATAAAGATAAAGAAATAGAAAGACTGGAAGAATTTGTTGCTAATTTAAAAAACAATAAAAGCCAGCTTGTCTTAAAGTCCGCTATAGACAAGCAAAACAAAAGCATAAAAGAATCCGAAGAAAAAATATCGCAGTTACAGCAAGAAAAAACTGAACTGATAGGTATCAGCGCGGAATCTTATGCAGACAAACGATCCAACGATTATTATATTATAAAAAGTTTCTTTGAAGACGAAGAGCTTAAAAACCCCTTATTCCCAAAGGAAGAAGATTATAATGAATTGTATTCAGAGGATATTGTAAAATTTATATCATCTTACAACAAAACATTTGAAATGTTTGATGAATTAAAAATACAAAAAATGATTTTACAGGATTTTTATTATATTTATTTTCCTTTTAGTGATGATACAGTAGGGTTTTTTGGCAATCCAGTTTGCCACTTAACATACAACCAATTAAAGTTAATCGTTTATACTAAAATATTTAAAAATATATTCGAACAAAATACCAACATTCCCAATTCCATCAAAAAAGATCCAGAAGCACTCATGGATTATGGTAATATTTCTGATGAAGCTAAAAGTAAAATGCAAAAACAATTAGAAAATGCTAAAGATGGTACGGCTAGCACTTTGTTTGGCGCCACCGAAGAAGATTATGAGTACGCTGGACTACAAAAACCTAGCGATCAAACTGGAGTTTCTTTAACTAAAGAAGCAGAAAAGAAAGGCGGATCATTAAATATGCAAGATCTTATGAAATTAAGCGGATATAAGTAAAAATATAGTGTATTTAGTATAAAGGAATAAGGTATGGCACTTAATTTAAATACTAGAGCGGTAGGATTAGCTGAGTCTATTGATGACATAGTTAACAGAGTCAATCGTCGCGGTTTAAATGTTAAAATAAATGCCTCATCCTATACTCAGCCACTAGGAAGAATTACTCAACAGGCTGACGAGTTCAATAAATCCATCGAAGCTTCTAATGCTCGTGTTCTAGCTTTTGGAGCTTCTGCGGCAATTATAGGAGCCGTTGCTACAGCGTTTTCTGAACTAGTTGGACAAGCCATAAAATTTGAAAAAATTCTTACAGACATTAATGTTGTTCTTGGTGCAAGTCAAGAAACCTTACAAAAATTTGGAGATGGTTTATTTAATGTAGCTAGAAACACATCTCAGGCACTCGATACAGCAGCCGAAGCAGCCCTAGAATTTTCACGTCAAGGTTTAACTATGGAAGAAACCTTGCAAAGAACAAATGATGCACTTATATTAACTAGATTGACTGGTATTGGAGCTGCAGAAGCTGTTTCAGGTTTAACTGCTGCAGTCAACGGTTTTGCTGATGCCGGACTAAATACTACTCAAATTATTAACAAATTAGCAGCTGTAGATGTTCAATTTGCTGTGAGCGCTGAAGACTTAATCAATGCTCTTGCTAGAGCGGGTGCAGTAGCACAAGATGCTGGTGTCAGTTTTGATCAACTTGTTGGTGCTGTTACATCTGCCCAACAAATAACGGCTCGTGGCGGTGCCGTTATCGGTAATAGTTTTAAAACTATTTTCACCAGGATACAAAGAAGTAGCACGCTAGATCGGCTGGAAGAACTGGGTATTGCTGTAAGAGATTTGCAGGGCAATACTCTACCAGCTCTCACAGTGCTCACCAACCTATCAAAAACTTATGATCAATTAGGCGCATCAACGAAAGCCGCAGTTGCTGAGCAAGTAGGTGGCGTTTTTCAAATCAATATTTTAAGAGCCGCACTCAAAGATCTCAGTAGAGAAACCTCCTTATATTCTAGAGCTACAGAAATTTCATCTAATGCTACCGATCAAGCACAACAAAAAAATGCTCAACTTCAACAAACAATTGCATCGCTTGCCACCCAAACCTCACTGAGTGTACAAGAGTTATCTGCCAACATTGGTGAACTAGCTTTATCTCCAGGTATTCGTAGAATTCTAGATGCGGTTAAAAGTTTTAGTGAATCAATTAACAATGTGTTAGGCGATGATAGCGAGGGTATTGGCGCCGATTTTGCGAAAGGCTTAATCAAAGGTATTGGCGGAGTTTTAACCGGTCCTGGCTTGGCTGTAGCATTTGCCGTTTTCTTTAAATTATTTTATAACGCTTCTAAATTCGCAGCCTCATCTCTAAAAGATATCCTGGGTATTGTTACAGCAAAAGATAAAGAGAGAGTGCTTCAAGAAGCTATTGTTCAAGCCATGCAAGAAAATAAATATTTAGCAATGGAGCTAGGTAAATTTGCTAACGATAAAGGCGCTCAAGAAAAAATTATCTTAGGAGTAATAAAACAACAAACCGAATTTCTTGAAAGACAAAAAGCTATTGCTTCATCACTAGCGCCAGTTTTAAGGCAAGCCGGGGTTAGGCCGGACTTGACTATGCCAACCTCAAGGCCAGGTCCCGCCTCCACTACTCGAAGTGTCAATTCTAGTGGCTTTATTCCTAATTATAGTAGTGTATCTGAATTTGAAAAACAAACAGAAAAAGAGGGAGCCAGAAAGGGTGGTTATACTCCTGGTACAATTGCAAAAATGGATATCAATGGTTTAGGTACCGTGATTTACAATACCGCTGAACAAGTCAAACAGTTTCCCGGAATGTCTCAACAAGCTATAATGCCACCACAATCCAGCAAGGCTGGAATGAATTACAAAAAAGACTTCAAGAAAAAACATGGCTTCGATCCTTATCAATCTGATGGGTTTGTTCCAAATTTTATAGACCCCAGATCTAGAGGTCAAAAAATTAGAGATGTTCTATCAGACCCAGCCAACAAAGGTATTAAATTCAAAAACAAAAAATATGCTTCAGTCAAAGATTTGAAATTAAAATCAAAATCAGACGAAAGGTTTGTTGAAATATACATTAAATCTCCCGGTCAAGGGGATTTATTTATTGACAGGCTACGCAAAGTCAGGGGTTATAACGAATCTGAATTAGAAAAAATTAAAGAGTTAAAAAGAGCTTATCAATCTGGATCACCAGTTTCACTTAACGGCAATACTATCAATAGTGAGGGCTTTATTCCAAATTTTGCACAATCATTTAGTGGATTATCGGCTCAAGATACCAATCAACCAGCTTTTGTCCCTAAAGGAACTAATATTTTGCAGCTTCCTCCTGCGAAAATGATAACAGAAACAAACGTTAAAGATTTTA
>Ga0208917_1001581_pt1 | contig 11290 bp, 6 predicted proteins | sample DEB08_DNA_10_FD_185500 | JGI IMG/M metagenome (GOLD analysis project Ga0208917, IMG submission 185500) | Aqueous microbial communities from the Delaware River and Bay under freshwater to marine salinity gradient to study organic matter... | ecosystem: Environmental > Aquatic > Marine > Coastal ...
CTGCGTCATCGTAAGTAGCAGTTATTCCAGTTCCGCCACTAAATAGGCTTTGAACATTATCTTGAAGTGATTCAACAATTTCTGTTAAGTCAACACTTAAAGTAAGCTGATTCCCAGCGTCATCATAGCTAACATCAATACCTTCAGTATTAGCATCTACTAATAATGCAGATATTCTGTCATCTACTCTTTCTTCGGTGAAGAAAAGATTTGAACCCTCTACAATAGAACCAGAATCAAATTCAGAAAAATCTATTGCTAGTTCGAGTTGATTGTTTACGTCATCATAAGTTGCTGAAACACCAGTACCTCCAACAAATAAACCTTCTATGTTATCTTGAAGTGACTCAATTATTTCTGTTAAATCCGTAGAAATTGTTAAAGAATTAGATACATCATCATAGCTAATGTCTATACCAGATGTAGTAGAATCAACAAGTAAAGATGCTACTCTATCATCGACTCTTTCATCTGTAAAGTAAAGATTGACACTACCTTCTGTTAAATCGTCAGTGTTAAAGTTTGATATATCTGTAACTTGACCAGTTACATTACCTTCAATATTTGCAATTAATGTAGCAGTAGCATGACCTGAATCACCAGTATCTACTAATGTATTTGGTTCTGTTTCATTACCAGTCCAAAGTATGAACTTATCTTGTGAAGCATCCCAAGTAAAACCTAAATATTTTGTTGTTGAAGATTCTTGATACTCTCCATACCAACCTAAGTCAACACTGTCTAAAGTATTTCCTTCACCAAGTTTCATTAATACATCTTCAATTGTTACTGTTGAAGTATTAATTGTTACTGTGTCGCCTTGAACAGTTAAATCACCTGTAACTGTTAAGTCATTACCTACTGTTAAGTTATTAAATGTAGGGCTATCTGATGTACCAAGTCCTAAAGAATCTCTTGCAGTGGAGCCACTTTCTACTACCCATGCTGAACCATTGGATACTATAAAGTTTCCGTCACTGTGAGAAAAACCTGCAATTGTAGCTAAATCAACATCATAAGCTTGGATATCAACACCAATTTCTAGTCCTAAAGCTGATTGTGCTCCAAGTAGCGTGGTAGCACCTGTACCACCATCATCTATTCCTATGAACTCTTCTGCTTGAAACTCAGCAAAACCAATGGCATTACCGTTGCCATCATAATTTACTCTTACTGGTGTTTTTTCTGCCATTATTCAGCTACTTCCATATCAATTGTTTGGTCACTTCCAGAGGAATCTAATACTGTTAATTCTAGCGTACTGTTATCGGATTTCGCTGGCATTAAAACATCAACTGTAGTTGTGCCATTACTTTGCAAAATTGGAATTGCTCTTGTGCTTAGACCTACAACATTACCGCCACCTGAAACAGGGTCTGTGGTTTGCACATTAAAGAATTTATTTCTTAGTGGCATTCCAGCATTTTCACCTGTTTGTGTCACTACTGGTACTTTACTAGCCATTGATAAAGTTTTTGGTATATTATTCTTTAAAGTTACTTTATTTATATCAGTATCTGTTTCTAGTGTTACTTTATCTCTGATTTCTAAGTATCTAGAATCCATACCAGTTTCTTCGTTAGATTCAAAAGTAACAGTATCTTCTGATTGCCCTGCTTGTATTGTATTTTGTCCTGTAGCAGCAACATTTTTAAAAGCATTTTGATTTAATTCACCTGAAGTGCTTGCAGATATTGTTAATGTATCTGTAGATTCATCTGTTGATATAGATACATTAGAACCAGCAACAATATTAAGAGTATCACTTGCTTGGTCTGCAATAAGGTTAGAACCACCAGCTACTACTGTACTAAATCCATTACCTGTACCTCCACCACTTGAAGATATAGTAATAGTCTTAGTATTATTGTCTGTAGTTATAGTTACATTGTTTCCAGCTACTAAACTTAGTGTTTCAGATAGATTACCTGCCTGTACAGTGTCCTGACCTGAGACAACAAACCCACCAAAAGCGTACTGTTGTGAGGGTAGGTCAGTCCAAGATAGATTTCCGTAACCATCTGTTTTAAGAATTTGATTAGCGTTTCCGGTAGTTCCGTTAAGTAAAAATCTACCAGATAAAAGGTCTAAAGCACCATCTGTTGTTATTTGTACTTGTGGAGTTGAATCAGGAGCAAATATTATTTTACTTGAATTAGTTGTACCTACTACAAATGTACCGTCAGATAAAATACTCTGACCATCAAGGTACATATCATGTTCAACATCTGATATGTTTACTGTTGCATTACTTAGTTGGTAACCGTAAGGTGTACCATTGGAATCTACGTCAAATACGTGGTCGGCTGAGGAGCTCCCGCTTATCTGGCTAGTCGAACTATGAGTTACATCAGCCATTATTTATAAACTCAGAACCGAAACTTCCTCCTAACTGACGGTATATAAATTTTAGTCTTTCAATTTCTTCCATTACATTATTTACTGCATCAAGCCATTCTTCATATTCTGGGTGACCTTCGCCAAGTCTATCAACCATTAACTCAAAGTGAGCACGCTCAGCTTCAGCAATTCTTGCTAATATGTAATCTTTTTTAAATGTATCATTAACGAAACGATATTCTATTTCGTAAGGTTTTGAATCTTTTTGCTCTTCAGACATTATCCCTCCAACAATTCTACTCTAGCAGTTAAATCTGAAATCTGTGTGCTTAGTTCTTGTACAGCTTTTACTAATGGACCAACTAGCTGATAATAATTAAAGTGTGGGTGTCTATTTCCATCTACTTCAAATGCTTCACATTCTTCTACAGTATGGTGTACCCAGTTTGTTACAGTTCCATCTTCTTCTGTATATTTAAAATATGCACTACAACAATCATCTTGACAAGAATAATTACCTTCTTCACAATCTTCATCTCCACAGGTACATATTGCAGGGTGCTGACATCTATTATTAAATCTATAAGTATCTGAATTATCAACAACTAAGTAATAATCTTCCCAACCATTTGCATCTAGTATATCTTGAACATCTTCTGCTATAACACCAGTATATTTTTTATCAGAGTGTCCTTCTGTAATATAGTTAAACTGCTTTATAGGTAATGCTTCTATGAAATCTAAACCTAAACCAGTATCTGCAATATTAGTTTTTACATTTTCTGATGATGAGTTTATTAATGTTCCATAAAAATATTGACCATAAAATTCTTGTGAATACATATCAGCAAATCTTAAAGAAGATGATGTACCTATAGTTCTACTATTGTTTGAGCTGGGTTTTACAGAACCATAAATATTTATTTCATTGGCACTAAAACTTAATACAGAAGTGTGAACGTGTGTAGAAATTCCGTGGTCGTGGTCAGACCTAGCAGCACTATTGCTAGTGCCACTAGCACCAAAATTTACATTATATCTTACTCTATATGGACTACTATCAGTGCTAACAGTAGTTCCTGTACCATTATTAAAACTTACACCATAGCCAGTTAGTACATTACCTACAAGAGAATCATTAGCTTGAAATAACCATTTATTATAATTATCATAACTGTGGGTATGATTTCCATAAGCAGCTGTTGAAGATGTAGTTCCTAAATCAACATTAAAAGTACTTCCAGATAAACTAAGAGCAGTTCCAGCAGTATAAACAGTACCTGCTGATGGAGTAACCCATTCCAAGCCGTTTGATGTTCTAGTTAATACTTGACCATTGTTTCCAATACCATCGTGTACAGATAAATAAGTTGCATCTAAGTAAAGAGTGTTCATCCCAGACCTTGTGTGGAATATATCGTGTGTACCATTAGAAAAGTAAAATTCCGCTCTTTGGTCTGCATTGTTTTCTTCAGCATAAAAACCTGGATTAGAATAAGTACCATCTGTAAATATTAATGAAGGGCTTGTTGCTCCTGGAGTGCCAGAGCTATCTTGTATAGCAACCTGAGGTGCAGCTATAACTAAATCGTTAGAATTACTATTTCCATATATAGAACCAACACCAAAGCCAATAAATTGTGTATCTGATGGACTGTTGTTATTAGAAGCCTCTAAGTTTATATCAATGTCAAAATACTGTGCTATTCCTGTAGCATTATCAAGTCTCCAACCTGTATTTGTTGAAGCGTCAAAGTTATCAGACTCAATACCATCTGCGTCAATTACTATTCCACCAACAGTTCCTGCTTCAGCTTTAATTGTTCCGTCACTTTCTACATAAAACTTTGTATTAGCATCAGATTGAGCAGTACTAAATGTGTTAGAAACATTTGTTCCTATCCACATGTTTCCATTTTGGTCTACATTAAAATTTGCCATATTATCCTATGTGTATTGAGCCTGCATTTACATTTAAAGTACCAGCTATAGTTGCTCCAGACGCAACCATTGTTCCATCTGAATCTACTCTAAAGTTAGCACTACCGAATACTGAATTTCCCATAAATAATTGTCCACTGCTATTTACATTAAATGCATTGTTTCCAATATTTATTGTAGCACCAGTTATAGCACCTCTAAATGTTCCTTCATTAAATTCTACAGTACCATCAGAGTTTAAACTAAAACCTGATGAACCCGGTGTATAATCACCTTTAATGCTTGTGTTACCACCATCTAATTCTAAATTCCCTGCAGTTAGCTTTGAAGCTGATATTGTCCAGCCACCAATTTCTCCTGTAGTTGCAGTTATGTTTCCTCTTATTAAAGCATCATTAATTTCTATAAATCCATCAGGATATCCAGTATCTTGTTTCCTAATTGTCCAACCAGAACTACCTGCTGAATAGTTATCAGACTCAATGATATTACCTATCTTAGCATTAACAATTGCTGCGTCTCCTATCTTTGCAGTAGTAACAGCTAAGTCATTAATTTTTGCTTCTGTAATTGCAGCGTCAGATATGAATTGAGTAGCAATCAATTGACCAGTTGCTAATTGCTGGTCAGAAGGGTCTGATTCGTTACCTGCAATATCTACAGCAGTAAATCTAAAATAATGAGCGTCTCCATTTTCTAATGCTATTTCACCAACAACAGGAATATTATTTCTTATATTTGCAGCAGTAGCAGGTATCTTTCCTTTTGGCTCCATACCTGTAATAGAGAACCCTGTTTGTGTAGAAACATAAACATTTAAATGTTCAATGTCATTTTGTAAAGTAAAGTCAACAATACTTGCTAATGGATTACCTTGGTCATCCACTGCTCTACCTAAACTATGAACTATTTGAGTTCTTAATGTACCAGCAGCAATACTATCAGCTGGACCTGGTTTATCTGGAGCATCTCCATCAATAGCAGTTGTAATAGTGTCGCTTGTATAAAGGTTGCTATCACCATTACTATTAACAGGAGCTATTCCTACTTCATAGTTTGTTGCAAGGTCTAATCCTTCTATAGTAAATTCATTAACACCCCAATTGACTGTAAGTTGTGTATAAGGGTCTGTACTACCAGTTCTTCTATATCTAATTCTGTACATTACACCATTTTGTATAATTGTTCCATCAACATTTAACGGTGTATCCCAAGTAGCTTTTATTATTGCTCTAGAAACACCTAACGCATCTTCTTGGAATCCAGATACTAAAGCTAAGTTGCTAACAGATTGTGGTTGGTTAAATTTATCACCTAAAGTAATACCACTTGTTACCTGACTAAATCTTAAATCATCACCAAGTCTCAATGGCAAGTCTCCAACTTCTAATTGTGTTCCTGCACCTTCCCATTGTACGTAAGGAGTTAAATCAACATATTCTACTAAGTTATACCTAGAAGAACGTAATCTTCTTAAATACACACCGTATCCTTCTTGTACAGGCCAAGTTATTGAAGTAACTCTAATTTTTTCTGGATTAATATACTCACCTTGATAAGAAACTTCATACTTAGAATTTCTTTCAGGGTCTTCTGCAACTTTATCATCAGTGTCTTCAAATCCTAAATCTGGGTCATAAACAAATATATTATCCCCTACTTCAAAGTCTCCTTGTATATCGTAAAAATCTAAATCTAAATTTATATTTCTTTTTGTTCTTTTTAATTCATTTAAGAAAGCAATAGCTCTTTCTTCTCTGGTCATATACGCATGGTCAGGCTCAGTTACATAAATAGCTCTTTCTAATTCCTCACCATTTAAACCTCTGTATGGATTCTTGTCGTCAATAACATCTAATGCATCATACTGTTTTCCATCTCCATAATCAGAAATGTACTCAACAATAGAAACATACTCTGAAGCATCAAAAGATGACTTGATAGCAGATGGATTCAAACCAGTTATTGAAGGGTCATCTCCACTATTTTGTCTAACTACAATTACAGTAGGGTCTTCTGCGTGACCTGAAAATAAGTTTTCTCTAGGCCCCATATCAATTAAAAGCTTGCCTTGATTTGTTCCACCAGGAATAGGTCTATCTGTATCATCAGAACTATCACCAATTCTTAGTCTGTATTCTACATCTAATTGGGTAGCAGCTTTATCTAAAGCACTTTTAACAGTTTCTATATGATGCTTACCATAATAAGCATTTGTTGTGTCTTCAATAACAGGAGCACTCGTAGGAACTGTAAATGTTGCAGTTCCACCACTATCTATATTTACTTGACCTTCACCTTTAGTCCATTTTAAACCATCTATGTAGCCATAAAAGTAGTCAGCAGTTTGTGATTTACCTATAGATAAATCCATTCCATCAGGAGAAAAAGTTTTTAAATCAGGAGTTGGAGATTTTATATTTTTATCACTCTGCCATGTTTCAACCATTGTTCCGTTTTTAAAAGTGTAAAAATTTATACCCTTTCTTACTATTGCAAAATGATTCCATTGTCCGTAATCTATTGTTCCAAGTGATTTACCATCTGCAATGTCATAAGCTGATGTAACACCATTTTCTACAGCAGTATTTGATATTGATGACCTTATATAAACTTTTGAATTAGCTCCACCATTTTCATTTAACCCAATTATGAATGATGGTATTCCATTGTGTGTTGTAGAAGCTACTACAGGCCCATGTCTTGTTGCACTTCTTGGGTTTGTTCCAGTAGCAGTTTTACCATGAAAGTATGAATTTTCATCCTGCCAGTATTGAGAATATATAGATTGATAAGTTGCATTAAGTTTATAGAAATCTTCGCTACCTGCGTCTGTATCGTATATAGACCTATCACCTGCATAGTATTCAGGATAATCATCACTATCCCATCCTGAAGCTGTCCAAAAATCTACTGTTGGTCTTGACATAATATCATCTATTATGTCTTCAATTGTTGTAGATGAGGAAATTACATATGTTCCACCAGACTGACTTAAAACTTGGTAATTACTTGTATTACCTGTAGAACGACCATCAGGTGTTTTAGCTGTTGTATATTCTGGTTTATTTAAAAACTCGGTTGGTATATCTGCACCAGAATACCAATTTGAATCGTTCTTTGCATCCAAATTTCCTAAAGAATGAGTTGTATCAGTTTTGTCATTTTTTAATAGTCTATTTATATGTCTTTGATATCTATCAGCCATTCCTGAAGATATATGATATCCACCTAAGTCATTTCTTACTGATGCAAAAAAAATTAAAGAAGCTGCTATATCAGAATATTCATTATCTAAATCAGATACGCTACTTACACCTGTTCCATCTTTTTGTTTATAAAAATAAGCAAAAAGGCTCTTAGAAAATCCTGCACCACCACGATGATATGCTATTGCACACATAATTTCAAAATGAGTTTGAGCTAATGCAGTATCGTAAGGAAAAGCATCTTCGTACCCTGTCATCGCATTTTTAACAGAGTCTATGTATCCACCACTTCTAGTAAATAACCACTTTGCTTGCTCTCTAGCTAATGAATAGCTAAATCTCATATTGCTATTTGATGAATCATCACCAGTGTATTTAAATGGCAAATCTTTACCAGTTTGTAAAGTTCCATTATTATCTAGCCAATATCCACCATTGTTATTAACTAAACTTGAACTAAATGAAGCTGGGAATGTATAAACAGTCCCGTTAATATCTATACCATCTGTATAAAAGTTTTTAAAGAAATCATCTTCTGTAATACCATAGGGATGAAAAGTAGCTCCAAAACCTACAGTAAGAGTACCAGTTGGTTTACCATGAACATCTGGATTATAAGGAACTCTAGAACCTGAAACACCAGTATTAGAACTTCTATAGTTTTGTCTTGTTTGATATAGCCTAGAACCTGTTGAAAACTGTGTTGAGTTGTAAGGGTCTAGTCTGTGATAATAAACACCATTAGCATTGTTTGTAGAATCAAATAAATCATCATCTATGCTTAGAGCTTCTGCTGTAGCTTTGCTAATTACTAATGGATATTTGTCATCATAAATATATGGAACAAATCCTTCATCAGGATACATTACATTATCTATAAAACTATTGTCAACTGTTGCGTTTGCTAAATCAAATTGAGGCATATTATCACGGCGTTAACCTGTACTCCCACCACTCTATTGTAAAATCTTCTGAATGAAGTGTAAACTCTGGTTTATAGTCAACTGTTAAATGAGAGTTAACATCAGTTAATTTAAGGCTGGTGTTTCCAAACTTTGCTTGGTCTGTAGATATTTCAGCACCTTGATGAAATGTAACTTCATGTTTTCTATTAGTTTCATCAGTAGTTGTTTTATCTCCATCACTACCTTCAAAGTTTAATAATAAGTCAGTTTCTTCAACAGTTTTTTCGTATATATTACCAGGCCATATACCTCTTAAATTACCATTATCATTTCTTCTAATAATTCCATAAGGTGCTCCATCATCATTATTTACAAAATATTCTAAAGACACACCTGTATAATCTCTTGGAGCAGTAGAAGCACCTGCGTCAGTAACTGGCATACCTTTGTTTTCATCATCACCTAGGTAAAAATTAAGACCAGCACCTTCAATATAAGCTGACTCTGGCTCTAGAGATAATGTTCTAATTACACCTACGTATTCAGAACTGGGCAAAATAACTTTATCAATTCTATCTGCTGCTTCTACTTCGTTATTAGTAATAACTATTTGGTCGAAAGGTTGTATTGCGTTTAATATTGAATTAGGTACTAAAGATAAATCTAATGCAACATTGAATGACCCTTGAGCCATTAATTTTTCTGTAACAGCCATTATGCTTTAATTAACCTTTGTGCTTCGTTTACATTATCTATGTATTGATTGTATATTGAAGCAGCATCATCAATATCAGATGGTTGACCAGTATCTGCGTCTCTTAATATATATCCTATAAAGAATGGAAATGTTGCTCCACCAACTGCTCTTTTTATTATTCCATTCTCTGTTAAATTTGTGTCTGTAGACAGCGATGCAGTACTTCCTAAAATCCATGAGTTGTTATCTTCTGGTGAAGCAGTTCCATCTATTATGTAACCACTAGAAATAGTAGAATCATCAGCTGCGGTAGAAGGTGCAGTGTATAATCCAAAGTTAACTGGTGTACCCGCTGTGTAATAGTTTGAAATAACAGATACAAAATGTGAGCCTCTACGCAAGGCAAAGTCAACAGTTAGTCTACCTGACTTATCTGTATTTAAATAAGTAGTACATCTTACGATTGCTACTTCAGGTCTATTTACAAGTATTTGTACTCTTCTCCAACCTGAAAAGTCATCACCTTGTTGGTTTCCTGAAGTTATTTGACCAGAACTAAATATCCATTCTTGTTCTGTTGCATATTGTGTATCGTCATATATGAGAGTGTTTACTGTTGCTTTAGAGGTGCTAACTCCTAGTTTTAATTTAATTAATCCATTTTCTAATATTAAAGAATCCCCAACTTGCCAGTTGTTAGCATCTTTGCCACACATAACACTATTAACAGTTGAGGTAATACCTGCGTTTGTTTTTTGTGGATGAGTACCTATAGATATCTGACAACATCCTTTGTAATAATCCTCAATATCTACTACATATTGAGCATTATTATTTCTAAGTTGTTCGTCTGTTTTTACATATAAATTAACTGAAGCAAATTCATTATCAGAAGTTAAATCTTTGCATACTCTTATATCTGATTCAGGTTCACCATTATGTATATAAGCGTAATGACCTGCTGGAGGTGCATGAAATTGTTGAGTAGTAGAACTAGAAACGTTAAAGTCATTTTCTAACAAAGAACCTGTAAGTCTAGATTCAAACATAACATCTCCCTCTCTTCCTACATACTCCATATCTATGCTGTATTCAAAACTACCTAACAAATATTTACTAACGTTTACACTTGCGCTGTTTATTTTTACATAACCATTAAGACTTGAATCTCCATCATATCTAAATGGAACATGTTCATCCATTCTTGCCATAGACTGAAGTTGGTCTCTAATATACTTTAAGTGGTCTAATTCATTTTCTACACCACCTAATGTACCTGATATAGATAATGACTTACCATCAGATGAAGAACTATGATTTAATGTTGCGGGTGATGTTATTGATAATCTTCCTATATGAACTTGATACATTATGTTCTCCTTATATTGCCACCAACACTACCTTCTCTATCAAGTCTTGAAAGAGCTTTACTTATTTGTATAGCAGCTTTTCTAGCTTGTGAAGGGTCTGCTGGTACTCCTGTAACATTTACTGATAAATGTTCTACTATAGTATTATTACCACGTCCACCTTGAGTTAGTGGTTTTACTAAGAAACCAGAACCAGGAACAAATCTTACTTCTTCAGGTCCGTACTCTCCAACAAGTGCTCTTCTCATTAAATTATCTCTTCCACCCATAGCATACTTCTTAGGAGTAATATGTGTCATGTCAGGTACTCTTCCACCCATCTTAAATCCTTTAATTCTACCTCCAAACTTGTAACCTCCGGTATCTTGACCTAATGGAGCAAAAGCAGAGCCAGTTCCAAATAGCAACTCATTCAAATATGAAGGTAAATTACCACCAGGAATATTTGAACTATTTATGTTTACTACTGTGTTCCTTCCAGGAGTTCCAGGACCCGTACCGTCTTTGTCATCATCATTAAAAAATTCTTCTACTATAGGTCCACTTCTACGATTAGCTAATGCTTCCATTTGAGAATTTAGTATTTTCATATATTCATACTCTTGCATTCCTCTAAGACCCAGAACCATAAGTTCTTTACTTAAACCTTTAGATATATCTTCCGCGTTAGTTATAGAAAAACCAAGTTCTCCAGTATCAGTTTCTACTGTACCTATACCCATCATATTTAAGAAATCAATCATAGCTTGACCATATGATGCGTTATTTAATATGTTTCCTTGTCTGTTTACTCTAGCTTTTTGAAACTGCGAATCTTTAAAAAACTTA
>Ga0208917_1001593_pt1 | contig 11250 bp, 19 predicted proteins | sample DEB08_DNA_10_FD_185500 | JGI IMG/M metagenome (GOLD analysis project Ga0208917, IMG submission 185500) | Aqueous microbial communities from the Delaware River and Bay under freshwater to marine salinity gradient to study organic matter... | ecosystem: Environmental > Aquatic > Marine > Coastal ...
AGATGCCCTGTAGATCATGGTCACTGCAAGCGTTAGACACTTGTCCAGCGTCCAGAGACACAGACGGTAACCTAGTGCCAGCTTGTTCTGGATGCTACGCAACGACAGGAAACTACAGGTTTAAGAATGTCCGTGCACCACGGGAGCATAACCGTGACGATTGGAAGCGTGACACATGGGTAGATGACATGGTGGCAGAGCTAGATAATGATCGGTATTTCCGATGGTTTGACTCTGGTGATATGTATGACATTCGACTAGCGAACAAGATTCTGGAAGTGTGCCAGCGTACACCGTGGGTTAAACACTGGATCCCTACACGTATGTACAAATTCAGCAAGTTTGCGGTAGTGCTCGCACAGTTACAAGCGTTACCCAATGTTGTTGTACGCTTGTCTAGCGACAGTATCACGGGCGAGACTATCACGGGTAGCACTACGTCTACCATTGCCACGGTTGACACTGTGCCACGGGATGCGGTAGTCTGCGAGGCGTATACAGAGGAACGGGCGGGTAAATGTGACAAGTGTCGGGCTTGTTGGGATAAAACAGTGTCCGTGGTCTGCTACATTGGGCACGGGCGATCAATGGAAAAAAACCAACGTAACGTAATAGCGAGAGGGTGAGATTATGACAGAATTGGATAAACTTAGGGTAAGATGGGCAGACGCTGTTTCAGAAAATTTTGATGTTGCTAGGGCCGCTTGGCGAGTAACAGAAGATTTCGAGCAAGCTACTTTTGATGACGCGAAACGAGAGTTAAAATATATGCGGGATCTTTTGGCTAAATTTGATGACTTAATAGGAGCATAAGAAAATGACACTACAAGACGCAGTAAAAGCGTACATTCACAAGTTAGAAAACGATTCGCCCATTGTGAGCACTTCACACGCTCACTATATGGCATATGCTAAAATGTTTGGCGATGACGTATGGCAAAAGGCGTTAGACGATTACTTTGATGCACAGAAAAAGAGAGGGTAAAGCAATGAAAGACTACAGCGTACAGTGGAATCACAACCACTATCCAGAAGTCACACGGGAGTATCTAGGCATACTGCCAGAGTTTTTTATCCACGCCACACAAGGCCTAGAGGGACCCGCAGAGTCACTAGATCAGGTTGCTGACGCAATGGATGCTGTATACGGATACGGCGGCTTCCAGTACCCGTTCGGCGGGACTGTGGCAGACTGTGGCGCGTACCAAAGCCCTGAAGATCCAGACTTGCAACCGTACGCCACGATAGCGTACCTTGACAGGTTTACCATGTACTGTTACCCTTACGCCATCACGGCTATTCGTGATAATGACACGGGCGAGACAAAGATCGGGAGGTTTGACTAATGGAAACTGATGTTGTATGGTTGTGGGGTTTCGGTTGTCTAATGATAACCGCATGGCTAATCTTTTCAGAGGAATACTAGGGGAGCGCTAGACATGAACGAGGACGACGTATACAGCGACTACAGCCGTTATTGTGACGGTACAGGGCCGTACAAGCGAGTAGACTACCTAGAGTACACGCACATCTGCGATGGTTGTTATGAGATTGTCGAGTGTGTTGACACTGATACGGGCTTGTGCGAGACTTGCGAGGACGAGTACCGCCAAGAGCAGTATTATAAACACGGGATCGGAGAACCACACGAGGAGGAACCATGAACATATTCTACCTATCTAGGGATCCACACGAGGCAGCAAGGCTACAGTGCGACCGTCACGTAGTCAAAATGATCCTAGAGACTGCCCAGTTACTCTCTACGGCACACAACGAGCTAGACGGGACACAGGTGGCGTACAAAAGTACCCACAAGAACCACCCCAGTGCGGTGTGGGTGCGGTCTAGTGCTAACGCGTACGTGTGGACATGGCATCACCTGAGAGCGCTTGGATGCGAGTATGAGCGACGTTATCAAAAGGTACACAAGACCATTGCTAATCACTTAGAAGCTCTCTGTGGGCTTCCTGAGGCCTTACAGAGCGATGTTACACCCTTTGTAGACCCTCCACAGTGTATGCCAGACGAGTGCAAGAGGCCTGACGCTGTACAGGGCTATCAGGTGTATTACAACTACAAAGCAGACGATTGGGACGCTAGAGGTATCCCTATGAAATGGTACGGACAGGAGGCAATATAATGTACATTGCGTTATTTGTTCGTAACGATAGCGCCTACAAAGATAGGGAAGGATGGGACGCATACGATGCAGCGCGAGATGCACTGTCGTATTCTGATCTGTTTCCGGTAGTCTGTCATCCACCTTGTAGAGCGTGGGGACGGTTATCACACATGGCGCACAATGTCAGAGAAGGCGAAGCAGAGCTGGCCCTGTGGTCAATAGATAAGATAAGACAAAACGGGGGGATCCTAGAACACCCAGCAGGATCAAGGATTTTTGGTAAATATGTTCCAGATACAGGAGAGACAGACGAATTCGGGGGCTTTACGATTCTTGTAGACCAATATGATTTTGGACACGTAGCACATAAGAAAACAAAACTTTACATTTGCGGTATAAAACCTGAAGATATGCCTGTGCTACCACCTAAAGATGAAACAATTCATTACTGTGAAAAAGGTAAGAGGCGTTCTATTGCTGGAAACGTCAAAGGTACGACTAGATGTACACAATATCAGAGGGAATACACCCCAGAAAAACTTATAGATTATTTTGAGCAAGTATTAGATTTAATAATTGCACGTAAGCAGCTGGGTAATATTTTAGAACAGGAGGCAATATAATGAATGACCACAACGAACCAGATTTAACACAAGAGCAGATGATACAGGATATCTCAGAGTACGAGCTAGGGTTCATCGGCTTTGCTGAGACACTAAACATAGCACGTAATGTGTTGCGTAAGAAGTACAGAGACATGAGCTACAACGAGCTAGTAAAGGCTTACAACCAAGTATTCGGAGGTTACCCAGATGAGGTGTAAGGCGTGTGACGTTATCCTAGATGACGCTGAAGCAGTCAAAAAGGACGCAAGGGGAGTACACTACGACTTGTGTACAGAGTGTTTGACAGTATCTATTGCTGCAAACTGGGAACTAGAAAACATGGAGTCAATAGATATTGATGGTAATATTACACAGGATGATATCTTGACATTACAGGAAAACTATGATAATATATACTTAAGTATTACTAAAGATTACTAAAGTGTATAAACTAAAGAATTAAACTAAAGGAATAAACTAATGGGTAATACTACAGGAGTTACTACAGGAGAAACTAAAGATGTCTAGGTTTACTGTAATTATGTGGGAAAACGAAGATCAAGAACACTTGCGGGAAATTAAAGAAGGTTTCGATACTAAAAGACAAGCTATAGACTGGGCAGTTAAAGATAGAGAGTTTTACGGCTGTGGTTATTGGGACTTAATTGACGAGGAGGAGTTGCAAGACGAAGAATAGTGTGGTATACTATAGGTGTACCTTCGGGTACAGTTAATGTTAACAAACGAGGATTATCTCATTATGTCAAGTCAAGTTATCGAAGGTGTGGTGAACTTCTCAAACGTCACCAAACACGATGTGTTCAACGGTCAAGACACTGGCACGTTCAGTATGACCATCACCATGTCAGAGGACGATGCTGCAACTCTGGCGGCACAGGGTGTAAAGATCAAGGAGTACGAGGGCAACAAGCAACGCAAGTTTAAGTCCAAGTACACCATCGGTATGTACAATTCCGAAGGTGATCGTTTTGAGGGCGAGGTTCCCTACAACTCTCGTGTGCGTCTGAAGTACAAGACAGGCCCAGCACACCCAGTACACGGTACTCCAGTGTATCTGGAAGCTGTTAAGGTGCTGGAGTTAGCAGAGGTGTCAGAAGAAGCTGTGGACTTCTGATGGAGTCTAAATTCCTACACCACGAGGAATGTCCTAAGTGCGGTAGTAGGAACAATGTGGCGGTGTACTCCAATGGGGGCCGCCACTGTTTTTCTGCTGACTGCGATTACCACGTAAACGGTGAAACAGGAGAGGAAACTGAGGTGTCAACACCTAGTAACCTAAACATGGGCGGTGTGGTAGCTGAGATACCAGAGCGTCGTTTGTCTGCCAAGACCACTAGGCACTATCAGGTCACGGTGGAGTACGATGCTAACGGTAAGATCGCTAGGCACTACTACCCGTACTACGATGTAGATACAGGCGAGCTAGTGTCTGCTAAGTCTCGCGTGGTCAAGACCAAGGACTTCCTATCGTCGGGCACAATGTCCAACGTAGGTCTGTTTGGTCAGAAGCAGTGCCGTGGTAGAGGTAAGTTTGTCACGATCACTGAGGGCGAACTGGACGCCATGTCTGTCTACGAGATGTTCGGACAGAAGTACGATGTGGTATCTCTGAGGTCAGGCGCTAGTAGCGCAGCAAAGGAGATCAAAGCACAACTAGAGTGGCTTGAGGGTTACGATAACGTAGTCATCTGCTTTGACCAAGACAAGGCAGGAGAACTAGCGGTAGAGCAGGTGAAGGATCTCTTTAGCCCTAACAAGCTGAAGATATGTAAGCTACCCCTGAAGGACGCCTCTGAAATGCTCATGGCTAACCGTGTGCAGGAGTTTACACAGGCGTGGTGGGACGCAAAGGTGTACAGACCAGACGGTATCATCGCTGGTGCTGACACATGGGAGGCTCTAGTAAACAAGCGGCAGGTACAGAGTGTACCGTACCCGTGGGACGGACTAAATGAAATCACAAGAGGCCACAGACCATACGAACTGGTCACTATCACAAGCGGTAGTGGTATGGGAAAATCCCAGTTTATCAGAGAACTTGAGTACGATTTGCTCCAGCGAACCGACGCCAATATCGGTGTACTTGCACTGGAGGAGGACATCGCAACAACATCTCTGGGAATTATGTCGGTGGCGGCATCTAGGCGACTACACTTGGAGGAAGATACGCCTGTTGATGAGCTTAGGCCTCACTGGGAAGCAACGATGGGTTCTGGACGTTACTACCTGTTCGATCACTGGGGATCAACGTCTGCCGACGAGCTTCTTTCAAGAGTACGGCACATGGCGAAGGCCTGTGACTGCCGATACATTATCCTCGACCACCTGTCAATCGTGGTTTCTTCTCAAGAGAACGGGGACGAACGGAAGGCTATAGACGAGATTATGACACGCCTACGCACACTGGTGGCAGAGACAGGGATCACTTTGTTCCTCGTGTCGCACCTACGGCGTAGCTCTGGTACTGCCCACGAGGACGGAGGCAGGATTAGCCTACAGGATCTCAGGGGTTCCCAGAGTATCGCACAGCTATCCGATATAGTCATAGGTATGGAGCGTGACCAGCAGAACCCAGACGAGGACACTAGGAACACAACGACAGTGAGGATACTCAAGAATCGTTATTCAGGTGAAACTGGCCCCGCCTGTTGGCTACGGTACGACAAGTTTACAGGACGCATCCACGAGTGTGCTAACCCTAATCCACCGGAGACTGAGTTTTGAGTAACCTAGTCTTTTGTGACATAGAAACCGACGGGCTAAACCCCAGTGTAATCTGGTGTGCAGTCTGCCGACACAACGGAGAAAGTGAGGTAATATGCAATGAAAAAGATTTCAAGGATTACGTGGCTCGCAAAGCGCCGATTAGCTTTATATTCCACAACGGAATTGGCTTCGACGTTCCTGTTATTGAGCGTATCTGGAACTTTACTTTTGATAGGAGCAGTGTCGTTGATACACTTGTCCTCTCTAGGTTAGCTGATCCAAGTAGGTCTGGTGGACACTCTCTGCGTAACTGGGGAAACATACTAGGCTCTGCAAAGGGTGACCACGAGGACTGGACTAGGTTATCCCCAGCCATGATCGACTACTGCATACGCGACGTAGAGTTGACTGAGGCGGTGTACAAGAGGCTGCGTGTTGAGCTAGACGGTTTCTCACGGGAGTCCATAGACCTAGAGCATCAGGTGCAGTGGATCATACAGGGACAGGAGCGCAACGGGTGGCTGTTGGATCAGCGTTTGTGTCACACACTGTGCGCTAGATTCAAGGAGCGTATGTATGAGATTGAGGAAGAACTCCAGAGGGTGTTCCCGCCTATTGTTGAAGAGAGGTGGTCTGAGAAGACAGGCAAGCGCCTTAAGGATAAGGTTACGGTATTTAACCCCGGTAGCCGTCAACAGGTGGCGGAACGACTTGAAGCTAAGGGTGCGGTATGGTCGGAACTCACGCCGTCCGGTAGACCGCAGGTGGACGAGAGGACGCTGGAAGAGAACAAACACGTACCGGAGGCTGTTTGTGTACTGGAGTACTTACTCTTGCAAAAGCGGTACGCACAAGTCTCCTCTTGGATAGAACACGTACAGGATGACGGACGGGTACACGGAAGGGTTACAACAAACGGTGCTGTCACCGGACGCATGACGCACCAGAACCCAAACATGGCACAGGTTCCTTCGGTTAACTCACAGTTTGGCAAGGAGTGCCGTGACTGCTGGATTGTACCAGAGGGACGTAAGCTAGTGGGTGTTGACGCTAGTGGACTAGAGCTACGTATGCTGGCTCACTACATGGGAGACGAGGAGTTTACTAATGTCCTACTTAGAGAAGACATTCACACCAGAAATCAAGTTGCTGCGGGACTTGCAACTAGGCCTCAGGCAAAGACTTTCATCTATGCTTTCCTCTACGGAGCAGGAGACGCAAAGATTGGAAGCATCGTCGGAGGAACTGCAGGAGACGGCAATCAGCTTAGGAGGCGCTTTCTACGAAACACACCTGCTCTTGAAACTCTACGAGAACGAGTTGGAGAAGCGTCTAGGAAGGGTCATCTCGTCGGACTCGACGGGAGGAAACTCTGGGTCAGATCAGAACATAGTGCACTGAACACGTTACTACAGGCGGCAGGTGCTATCATTATGAAGAAGGCTCTGGTGTTACTGGACGATTACGCAACGCAACACAAGATAGACTACAAGTTTATAGGGAACGTACATGACGAGATACAATCGGAGGTGGCTACAGAACAAGCAGAGAAGTTCGGGTGGCTCGCAGTTGAGTGCATCAAGGCGGCTGGTATTTCATTTCAACTCAGATGCCCACTCGACGGAGAGTACAAAGTTGGATCAACGTGGGCAGAGACACACTAAGGAGACAGTAATGGAACAAACACCCGAAAACCCAATGGCTAAATACGCAAAAAACTTAGATAGATATAAGTTTATTGATGGAGAGTGGTGGTACTATTATCCAGAGACAGGAACTAGCGTTTCCAGCGGGAATCATACTAGAGAAAGAGCGTCCACGTTAAGAAAAAGATTTGACGAAGTTATGTACGTCAACGGGAAATACGTTTCAAAGTCTCACCCACTTCACAAACCCGGACGCTACAAGACGTTTGAAGACGCAGCCTTTAGTAGTCTAGCGAAGTACGAACTTAGTCGTGAGGGTCAGGTGTACATCATCACTAATCCTAACTTCCCTGAGTGGGTCAAGGTGGGTATGGCTATAGATTCAGAGGACAGGCTCAACGGTTACCAAACATCGTCACCCTTCAGAGACTACGCACTGTTCACTTGCTGGTCTGTGACTGACAGACGGTCTGCTGAGTCAGAGGCACACAGCTTACTAGAGAAAACGTATGACCGCAAGGGTGAGTGGTTCAACTGCACACCAGAGCAAGCCAGAGACTCTATCTCTGAACTAATGGAGCAACACCAATGAACAAACTTTACTCACTGGTAGATGACATCTACAAGGTAGTCTCTGAGAAAACTCCTGCTGACGGTGTTGATCTCTACGATGAGATAGACCGCTTTGGTGAGAACTGCAAGCGGCTCATGTCAAACCTGTTCACAGAGAAACGTGACGGACGTAAGCTGCGTATGTCCAACATCGGGCGCGACGACAGGTATCTCTGGAACGTAGTGAACAACCCTGACGTACAGGAGGAGATGACTCCTAACACTTACGTCAAGTTTATGTACGGGCATCTGATCGAAGAGATGCTGCTGTTTCTCACTAGACTCTCAGGACACGAGGTGACTGATGAACAAAAACAATGTGAGGTTGCGGGTATTACGGGGTCTATGGACTGCAAGATTGATGGTGTTGTCACTGATGTTAAGAGCGTGTCCTCTTTTGGGTTTAAGAAATTCAAGGACGGAAGTCTGGCTTATGATGATCCGTTTGGATACGTTGCTCAGATTAAAGGCTATGCACATTCCGAAGGTGAAACATCGTTTGGTTGGTTAGCTATGGACAAACAGAACGGACACCTGACGTACCTCTTGTACGACTCTGAGGACACACAAGCTCCCGTTCACGACAAGATTTCTTACGACATAGAGGAGCACATTGAACGCGTAAAAAAGCTAGTGGAGCAACCAGACGCACCAGAGCATTGCCACGAGGCAGTACCAGATGGCAAAAGTGGAAACATGAAGCTCGCCGTCGGTTGTTCCTACTGTCCCTACAAGCATACCTGCTGGCCCGGAGTAAGAACGTTCCTGTACTCAAGTGGGCCAAGATATTTAACAGAGGTAGTCAATGAGCCGAAGGTCACGGAAATCTAAACTAGGTAACTTCAGGTCGGAGTTTGAGAGAGATGTCGCAACGCAGTTACAACCATTTGGCTTTAGCTACGAGCCGTTCCAAGTGGACTACATCATCGAACGGAAGTACACACCAGACTTCGTGTACGAGAAAAACGGACGGACGTACCTCATTGAGTGCAAAGGATACTTTCGTGCAGGAGACACGCAGAAGTATAGAGCGGTCGCTAGGTCAATACCGTGGACGTACGAACTCATATTTGTCCTGATGAAGCCTAATCAGAAAGTGAGTAAAAGTACCAAACTTACTATGGCAGAGTGGTGTGACAAACACAATATTTTATGGTACAATATAGATACACTTAAGGAGTTAGTCGATTATGTCTCTGACACTAGAAGAAATTAAGGATCGTTTGTTGCGGTTGTACGACCCTGACGATCTTCTGGAAGCCCTGCAGATTTCCTCTGAAGAATTACTAGACAGATTTGAAGACAAACTTCTGAAAAGGTTAGACGAGTTTCAAGAAGAGCTAGAGGAGGAAGAGTACTATGAAGAGCAGTGGTGAGAACGAGTGGACAGACTATAAATCCATAGACGATGTACCGCCACAGGAGTGGGATAAGGTGAACAAGAGTAAGACTTTTACAGGGAAACTGTTTCACCCCAGTGACAAACACAATCCTGTGACCCAGCCTGACCACTACAACAAGGGCGCTATCGAAGCCATCGAAGCAATCAAGGCGTCCATGCACCCTCAAGAGTACAAGGGATACCTCAAGGGTAACTGCCTGAAGTACCTCTGGAGATACGAGTACAAGAACGGTGTCGAGGATCTCAGGAAGGCTAGGGTGTACCTAGACTGGCTCATCAAGGAGGTTGCCGCATGAAGGTCATCGACGGCAAGTTTGGAACAAAGACAGAAGAAAAGGAGATAACCACGGCGGAGTTTCTGGCTGCGTTTGCTGCAAAGGCCACGCTACAGGAGAACGAGGGCAGGAAACCAAAGGTAGTCGTGGTCATGTACGAGGACGGTGAGATGTTTGAAGTAGCGTCCAACGAGCAGTACCCTGACGGAGTGTACATGCTCCTACAGTTAGCGGCACAGGCAATCATTAATGAAACACTAGGAGTAACGGAATGAGAATAACTGATGCAACAATCCGAAACGCAAACAACGGATTCATCCTTGAGTGGTACGATGATGAGAGTAAGATTATGATCTACGACACGATGGACGCACTCGTTGCTGCAATCCGCGAACTACTGGAGGACTAATGGACGCATATCAACAGTACATACACAAGTCACGGTACGCTAGGTACTTGCCTGAGGAGAAGCGTAGAGAAACGTGGGAAGAAACAGTAGCAAGGTACGTCAATTACTTTGCAAATAAGTTTGACATCGAAGAGTCTTATGATGAAATACTTACAGCCATTGACAACCTAGATGTTATGCCCAGCATGAGGGCACTGATGACTGCAGGTGAGGCGCTGGAGCGTGACAACGTAGCAGGGTTTAACTGTAGCTATCTGCCTATAGATCACCCTAAGGCGTTTGACGAACTCATGTACGTCCTTCTGTGTGGCACAGGCGTAGGCTTCAGTGTTGAACGACAGTACATACAAAAGTTACCGGAGGTGGCAGAGGAGTTCCATGAAACAGATACAGTTATCAATGTTGCAGATTCGAAGATCGGATGGGCGAAATCGTTTAGGGAGTTGGTATCACTGTTGTACACAGGTCAGGTTCCCAGATGGGACGTTAGCAGAGTACGACCTGCAGGTTCCCCGCTCAAAACTTTCGGAGGTCGTGCAAGTGGCCCTGAACCTCTCATCGACTTGTTCAGATTCACAGTGGACTTGTTTCGGGAAGCTGCTGGACGAAAACTTAGCTCCATTGAATGTCACGATCTTTGCTGCAAGATTGCTCAAATCGTTGTCGTTGGAGGAGTCAGACGATCAGCACTCATCAGCCTCAGTAACCTCACCGACGATAGACTCCGACGATGCAAACACGGACAGTGGTGGGTAGAAGAACCCCAGCGTGGTCTGGCGAATAACTCAGCGTGTTACACAGAGAAGCCAGACTTTGAAGCGTTTCTCAACGAGTGGAGTAGCCTATATGAATCACGATCTGGCGAACGAGGTGTCTTTAGTAGAGTCGCAAGTCAAAAGCAAGCTGCAAGAAATGAACGAAGAGATGCTACCTTTGATTTCGGAACTAATCCGTGTAGCGAAATCATCCTCAGACCCTACCAGTTCTGTAATCTTTCAGAGGTTGTTGTTAGGCCACAGGATACACTCGCAAGTCTCAAACGAAAAGTTCGGGTTGCGACTATCCTTGGGACTCTTCAGGCTACCCTCACAAACTTCAGATACCTCAGAAATATTTGGAGAGTAAACACGGAAGAAGAGGCACTGCTGGGCGTATCCTTGACAGGCATCATGGATCACCCGTTGCTGTCTGGGAGAGGAGACAATGCTAAACTCAAGAAGTGGCTTACAGAGATGCGTCAGGAAGCTATCGACACTAACAAGCTCTGGGCTAAGAAGCTGGGAATCAACGCTTCTACCGCTATTACTGCGGTCAAGCCTAGCGGTACTGTTAGTCAGTTGGTCGATAGCGCTAGTGGTATCCATCCTCGTTATAGTGCACAATACATACGCAGAGTACGTGCAGATGCTCGTGACCCACTTTGCAGCGTCCTAGAGGCCGCAGGAGTGCCTG
>Ga0208917_1001595_pt1 | contig 11249 bp, 5 predicted proteins | sample DEB08_DNA_10_FD_185500 | JGI IMG/M metagenome (GOLD analysis project Ga0208917, IMG submission 185500) | Aqueous microbial communities from the Delaware River and Bay under freshwater to marine salinity gradient to study organic matter... | ecosystem: Environmental > Aquatic > Marine > Coastal ...
TTGGATCATTGACCGTAGTGGTCGTTGAGTTGATCGTTGTGGTTGTACCATTAACCTGAAGGTTACCTTGGATAAGAACCGTACCGGGTGTACCAGCAGGGTTAGGATCAAGGATCATGGTTGATGGAGAAGCTGCGTTACCATCCGTTGTGCTAATCGTGTTAGCGGCTAAACGAAGATTACCTACATCAATATAAGCTGACTGATCGTTAAACTCTAGACCGTTTTGGTCCAAAGTCATTCTTAGAACGTTGGCAGTATAGAAATATAGTTTATCGTTGTCGGCCCCAGAGGATAGTTCAGCAAGAATCTTAGTATCTTGGTCAACGTCGATTACGCCACCCAAGCCACTCCAGTTAGTACCGTTGTAACCCTCAAATCCAGACGAGTCAGTGTTGTATCGAATCTGACCTTGGACGTTTGTGAAACCTGATTTCTGAGCGTCAGTACCAACAGGTAGCTTGACCGCATCAGTAGTGTTAAAGTCTACATAACCTGAACCGTCACCTTGAAGATTAAGGTTGCCGTTCGTATCAGATGCCTTGATTGTGTTTCCGTTGATATTAACGTTATCAATATCCGCGGATCCAGTGATATCAAGATCACCTTGAATGTCTACTACGATTCCACCGTCGGATCCAGCAGAGTAAGTAAACGAATCATACTCAACGAGTTGACCAGCAGTCGTTGTAAGAACAACTCTGTTTGCGTCAAGGTCGGATACGGTTGTTGTCGTTGCGGTTAGGTTTTTGATGTTTGTTCGACCAGTACCATCAGGCGTAATGTTAATATTGCCGTTGGTGTCAGTCGAAGTAATGTCATTACCATTGATGGTAATGTTATCAATGTTAAGAACATCGATCTTTGAGTTACCGTCTACGATAATCGCAGAGTTAGGTGTTAGTGTGCCATGTGCATGGTCAAGTAGATTCGTAAAATACGAACCACCAATTAGTTCCACCGAAGCTGCATAGCCATCGGATTGAATAGATCCAGTACCAATATAAAGTCGCTTACCACCAGAAGCTACGTCAGCGGGAGTTAGTCCATCGGTACCGTATGAGTACGCGAGCTCCCCCTGATGCAGATCTACTGGAGCGTTAGTAGTACTGGAGCGATGAATTTTAATAGTCGTTGCCATTAGAAGTTGCCCCCGTTAATGATTTGTTTTTCGAGTGTAATAGTGGTTTCAAATTTAGTCGTTGATGAGTTATATACCAGGACGGATCCATCCTGAAGATTAGTCGTGTCAACATCGGTTAGGTCCCCAAGTCTTCTTGACTGAAAGCTCGAAGTCCTAATACGAAGATCGTTTTGATCCTTGATTGTAGCCTTAATCTTCATTCGTTAACTGCTCCTAGTTACACTTGGAGTCACCTCAACGGATCCCTCAAGTGCTCGTGTTACTGCTCCACCTGACGATGTAGCCTTAACGTCATAAACATAACGACCTGATTTGATCGCAGCGGTTTGAGCCGCTGTCATTGATATAGTTACCTGTCCATTGCCTGCATCTGCGACGTTAACGGTAAAATCATATGCGGTGGCTGATTTGTACGTTCTACGTACCTGACCTGTAACGTTATAACCCGACAGATCAAATGGATCTTGGTTCTCGTCCTCAAGACTAATAGTAGCCTCGAAATCTGCGCCTTGATCAATTACAATGTTTGCGTATGTAGCCATGCCTAGGTCAGCCTTACCTTTTGCTTATTACTGATTATATTTATACTTTTCCCATCTTCTTAGTCCATCATATAAATAGCTATGAAGAGGTAAAGAACCCTCAGTACTATTTATAAATAAACTAGTAGGACAACATTAAGAGAGAACATTAATATGGCTCGTACCTTTAAGAAACGCGGTCTACGTCGTGACCTAAACTTTGCGGATATACCCACTCCAGAGACAGCGTTAAACAACATGCTGGGTAATATTGCCGCTCAAGGTCAAGAGGGCGATAGATTTATTAGTCAAGATCTTGATGTTCTTCGAAATCTTAGAAGAACCACTATGACACGTGGCGACTTCTTAAATATCGATGGCGCAGCTCCTACGATCATTAATCCAAACACTGGCCTAGAAGAAACATATCAACCAATCATTAGTCTTCAGAATAGATTCGACCAAGCAAGGTTTACCATTGGTGAACCACAGTTCTTTGGTGGAAACGGACTCACTACAAGATACTTCAATCAAGCAGACGTTAACGTCGCAACTTCTACCGTGGCGCCTTCCTCAACCGATGGAATTTTTGACAACGCGGATGCCATTGAGTTTATTGATCCCGACGGTAATACTGTTACGTCAGAGATCTTTTGGGAACAAGGGCAGTATACTTTTATTGGTCAACTTAAGGATGAACTTGATGATGTAACAGGCGGCATAGAATGGAACGGATGGTTTAAGCCAACTCGTGGTGGACGTTGGAGAATGAGTGTAGGAACAACTGGTCTATTCTCGTTTGATTTCAATCATGGTGCTAACGCGGTATCAGGACCTGGGTCGGTTCGGTTTGGTCGTCTACGACCAGTCATCGCCGTTGAGATAACATTTACCAACGGGTCAACTACGGCAGAGGTTTCTTCGGCTACACAAAACGGACTTGAGACAATTCGTCATATCGGCGAAGGTGATATCATCTGGAGTACAGCATACGGACAACTCAGTGATCCCGATACCTTAGTGACTGTACTTGATGATATGAACTTTGAGGATAGAACATTCACGATGTCTGCCGCATGGACGGGTTCAACGGTTACCGCTACGGTATACCTTGTGCATCCTTTCGGTGAGAATGGTTCATATAGCGAATTCACAGGAAATCTTTCGGAATATACTTACTACCCAATCACCGTCAGATACATGTGGTCAAACCCAGCAAGTGGAAACCCATACAGCTTAATAGGTAACGTGTCGGATCTTAATGTTGACAACGGTGGCGTGTATAATTTTACTGCTGACTCAAGTCTAATAAACTCATTATCCGTAAACACTACTCCGCCAAACAGTTCTTCATCTTATATGAACTATAAGTACCTACACGATGAAAACTACGAAAGAACACCAACCGGACTAGACGCTGGTGACTTCTATAACTACTACGAGAACAGAGTACCACCTGGAGGTACAAGACTATTCGCGGGATCCGATGGCTCAATTGGTAGTACGACCGAATCAACATACCAAAACGTTTTCACAAAAGGTCAATTGGTTCTGCCATACGAACCACCTAGGGACTGGGAGGATATTGCTTATCAGAAATCCTTATCGTGGAATCAAGGTTCAATCATTCTTACGACAGGAAATACCGATGGGATCGAGGTCGGAAACGTCGTATTGGCTCAAGGTACAAACACTGGCGATCCTAAGTTTGATTATACCGCAGGTGTTCCAGTTGTTACTGAAATATCAATCAATGAAGCGGTATTCGTAAGCCTACCTATAGACAGTGTTCATAACAGTTCAGATACTTCTGGTAGTTTTACGTTTACTTTCTTAGATCATCGGGGCCTTAAAGCCCTAGATCTAACAGGATCAACCTGGACATCAAACGGAACACGAGTAAGTAACTTTTCTGGGCCAGGAACTGCAATAGTTAATGTTGGTGATGTATTGGTTGCGTATGCTAGCCAAACAAATCAATACAACGTAGTGACTAACCTTATAAGTGGAACTGAGTTTGACGTAAGTCGTGCATTGATTGACCAATCAAGTTTAGGCCAAGGCGCATCGGTAGATCCAGTAGTTGCGATATATGAAAGAAGTGGTCTTAAGAACGACTCACTTGATACCTATTGTAATGGCGTTTATGGTGCAACGACTGTAGGTGATGCATCTAGCGGAGCAACACAGTTAACCATCACTAGCCCGACAATATACGATGGCGAACCAGGTGCAGCTACACTCCCGTCGTCAGGATACTTTATCTTCTTTGGTAATCGTATCCCAGCGGGTACTACTGCTTCGGTTAGCGGATCAACTATTACCTTAAGTAACCCAATCTCCGATGATATTCCTGCTGACCAAGTAGTTGTATTAGTATCAACAAACGTCAATAAGGATCTTTGTTTTCCACCAACTGATACCTCACCGCCATTCACTGCGACTCAAAATGGTCTACAGACTACTTCGTCAAGGCCTTCCGTTGAGATCACAGGTAATGACTCGGAGGTAAAGTTTATTAGACTGTTTGTTGAGAACGGAACGGTTAATGCCGCAAGCGCAAATCCTGCTTATGATAGAAAGATTCCAATAAAGGATCTAACCGGCACAACGTATAATATATTGGTAGATGCCGTTTAAGCAGGTCCTAGGCAAAGGAAATACTCTACACCATCGATGTTCACGCCTAGCTTGTGAGTAAATTCTCCAGGATCCTTAACGTTTCCTGATGCCGTAGTGATTGATAATCCATCAATCTCAATACCGTCAGCGAACAAAAGATTACCAATATTAACTTGCTCTGAAGGAGTTGTAAGTTTCCCCGTTGCTTCAGACCATGGATTTGCTGAAGTTGAGAAAGCTCGTGTTGCTCCGATGTTAGTAATATCAGAGAACGGATCGGTAATGTATACGCCAGGAGCTTGAGGATTAGCGGTCCTATCTAGTTTAGCTGCAGCATCATTTGCACCATCAGGATCGGCAGATCGAATAACACCTTCAAGCTTAACGTCTCTATCTGACGCAACCGAAGCATTGGATGAATATTTCTGAACACGCTTAAAGTTAGCTACATCAACGTTTGCCTCAATTCCCTCAAAGGCTGCATTAAAATTTCCGCCAATACTGTATGAAAAGGAACTTGCTGCACCAATATTACCACCATTGTTTGCTTCATTGTTCTGAATCTCAGGTGTTGCAATTTTAATAATATTGTCCTGAGTCACCGCATCACTACGAGTGAATTGAACAAACCTAGTTCTCCAAGCAGTAGGTATTGTTACACCGGTACCGTTTTCATTTATCGCTAGACCAAACGCTCTTTGGTTTCTAAACGATCCTTGGCCTAAGGCAAGATCTACTACATAGTACTTAGTGTCATCAGTCGCATGCGGAGCATCGATGTATTCGCCGTCGCTGTCAACGTTAAGATTATTCCTAACCGTTACTTTAGTTATAACATCATTCGTCGTAAATGTAAATGGTACTTCTTGACCAAATAAGAATCTTTTATTTGGTGCACCGTTCGACGAAGTGGTTATACTCGCTTGGCTTCCGTTTGGATCCCATGTTAGTTCTGAGGTATTGTTTAAGTTATTGATAAAGATAAACAGATCTTGGTCAACACCGGCGCCGGCAAGGTTATTAATAGCTTGTCCGTCATCAATCGGTTCTGATAAGTTATTATCTCTAGCAAGACCTTGATTTCTTTGTGACATTTCTTATACCCTTACAGTGATATCGACCAACCAGCCGCTCTAAGCTTAGCAAGAATCCTTGCGGTTTCAGCTTCAGCGGAACCCTCATCTGCACCTTGATCAACGGTTCTTGGCGCGTATGCTTGTGGTTGACCTCTTAAGTTAACCTGCACCCTGCTGTTTCCAGTGCTATCGTAAATATTCTCAAAGTCAATAAACATTCTGTCTATGTCAGTTGTCGTAAACGAGTTGTTTTGTAAAAGAATTCTACGAATACGAGTAAAGTTAGCGAACGATCCTCGCGTGTATGACGTAAAGTTACAGTTAAACAAATACAAATAACCAATGCGAGGTGCTGGTCCAGATATATCTGGGACAGGTCCAGTTAAGCTATTATTGTTATGTAAGAACAAATAATACAACGAAGGCATAGAGTCCATGCCTGGGAAACTTGTTAAGTTGTTGTTATATAGACCAATGTAGTACATACGAAGTCTATTGGCGTACTCAGGAACTGCACCGGTTAGTTTATTATAAGCCAAGTTCATATATCTAATATCGTTGTTTGATACCAACGAAGGAGCAGAACCGCTAAAGTTATTCACCGGCATATATAATACTTGAAGCGAAGGCAACGAAGAAAGATCAGGAACGTTTATATCGTTTCTGCTACCACCAGTTCTTCTATAACTATACCAATACAAATGTCTTAGGTTAGAAAGATTGGACCACGTGCCATCCTCAAAACCTTTCTCGTACAAAGTACTAGCACTTAAGTAATAAAAATAACCTAGTGTGTCTCTGCAGTCATCAAAGGTATCTTGATACATAACATACGTTTGACCGTCGGCGTACCCGTGTGATCCATTATCTGGTCGACCACCCGCTAAGCTTTGGCATACCCATAGGTGAACATAGTTCAAAGAAGTATTGCCCTTAAACTTTGGTATGAATCCATTAAGTCCTGATCTATACATCACCAGTGTTGACAACGATGAACAGTTCTCTAACTTATAGGTTGACTCATTGGTGTTATTTGTATAAAACTCTCCACCACTTGAGTAGTGGCCATAGATCGTTGCAAGATTAGTCTTGTTCTGCAATGAAGGCAGTTTAAGTCTAGTTGCCGCAAAGTTCAAGTAGTTAAGGTCATCAGCATTACTGAAGGAAGAGGTCTCCCAGTTACTATCAGATAGTCTAGTGTTACCGCTGACATGAAAGTTTGTAAGATTGGCTCTGTCCACTAGACCCGTTGATGGTATGGCCCTAAAGTCATTATTATACGCATGAAATACTTCAAGCGAAGCGGGTACCGTTGGAAGATATGATGCAGTATCGTAGTCATCTGGACTAAAGTATGCCCCACCACCACGACCGATATACAGCTGTGTTAGGTTTGGAAATCTTGCCTCAATAACAGAAGGACTTGATCCTGGTGTACCACTATCGTTTACTCCGGAAGGAGTGTTAGTCGTTGTGGTACGAATACCTCCATAGAAGTTACCATAAAGAGTAAGAGAGGTAACCGTTGAAGGAATGCGCTTAACGACTGCTGCATTAAGTTTACGATACGCCTCATCGTCCGACTGATACATTGCGTTTCTTGAGATGTTCAATGACACTAGGTTTGGTGAGAACGCATTAAGGTCAGGCATCGTTAGTATCTCATTATTGAACAGATTCAATGTTGAGAGATTAGGTAATGATGCCGCAGGAAGTTCTCTGATTCCAGCAGACGTTGCTGAGAACGAAGTAATATTATCAGGAGGATAATAAAACTCTACGTCTCTTTCAGCGGATCTTACTGAACGATAACTCAACGATGAGCTTGTGTTAGTTCCCCTGTCGGCGTATGATTGAATATCTGAGGAGTTGTTTACGTTTACGATTCTCCAGCTTGCCTTAAGACTACCGTCATAGCTAGTGAATACCGAACTCCAATCAAATCGTCTAAAGAACCCACGGAACTTTAGAGGTATGCTCTTCATTGCATACATATCATAATCAGATCCGTCAATCGTAATACGAACCTTATGTGTAGGTACCTCGGCGTTAAATAGTTTAGGAAGAGCAGCAGTACCAAACGTCATGTTATCAACGATTAGTTTACCACCCGTAAGAACTTTTACCTCACCGCCATAATAGATTGGATCTGCGTCAGCAGGAGGATTGGTTGTGGTTGACCATGCAGATACTCGAGACGTTGAGATATCAAGAAAGTTTATTGCGCTGTTGGTATCATTAAGAGCACGGTATCTAATAGCCGATCCACCAATACCACCGTTAACGTTTAGGTTACCTCTTAGTGATATGTCTGCGCCAGGACTTGCTCTGAGAATACCTTCGTATTGGCCAGTGTCTCCTTGGTACCTATCAATAGTTTTATAAACGTCTTCCTTAAGGCGAGACATTGCTTGAAAGTCAAACCTAGTAGCCGATGCACCATTGTCGTTACCACTCCTGACTCCTCGGATGATATCAATATCTCCGATCTCAAGAGTAAGTACTCGTAGTGCCTGTGATTTATTAATCACATCGGAAAGGTTATTTGAAACCTTGAATCCGTAATAAACTTTTGTCTCAAACGCCATGTTATTGCTCTGCCGTGTTCAAAGTGATCTGTATATTTCCTGAGCCAGCAGTTACCGTCTTAGCGGTAAAGAACGTAGCATCAAGATTCAAAAGGTCCGCAGTGATTACTTCACGATCCCTTCCAAATATATTTAATAGATCAATATCTTTGGTTTCGTTCTGTCCGATGAAAAATGAATCTTTTAGTATCCCTTGTCTTAATTTTTGACCACACTGAACATCAACCTGTGCAGAGTCCAAACGGTTATCTGCAACAAAGTTAAGAGGAGGCAATGTTGGATCAGCTCTTCCACCTGCGGTATCAGTTTCACATAAAGAGTTAACCAACCAAAGAGGTGTTGAGCTAAGTTGCGTGTTACCAATCGTTTCAGTAACTGAGATTGAGTTAAGAGCCGCATTATCCTTCATCTTTACAACAAGATAAAGTGGATATGGATTAAACTGAAAGATCTTAGTGGTATCAATTTTTGTTGCGGTTAATCTAACCGGAGTAAGTTGAATCGTAACTGCATCACCAGAGCTCTTTCCTGCAGGGAGAGCAGAGATAGCAGCATACTGTCTAGTTACACCAACTACTTGAAATGATGATGCTTCACTCGTAAAGGTTACACCGGATCCGGTGTTATTAATTCCAAGTTCACCACCAGTAAGTGTACCATTCGGGAAAGCAAATCCAGAGTCTAGGTAAAGATATATCGTTCCATCGTTAACACCAGTTTGTGGATTGGTGTCAGTAACAATTCCTTCAAGCTCTGATTTAGTCTGAACGGTTATTCTTACTCGTGAGCAGTCACCAGTAGTATCGTTTGGATCATACACTGGATTACCGTTTGAGTCGTAAGAAAGAATTTCTCTTGGTGGTTGAGGAATACGATAATCAATCTCCATCTTTCTTTCAAGTGGATAGTTCGATTCACCAGTATCTTGGCCAAGTCTGTTACGACTGGTTGTTGATTGTGTGTACTCACCAAATAGAACATCGGCATCAGGAACGATTGGTTGAAGATCGCCTGGAGCAACCTCAAACTTAAGTTCACCGCCGTCTTCCTGTGGTTCCTTATCAGTTACACCAACATAGAACTCAGCAAAGTGTCTACCACCAACGGGATCTCCTGCGCTATCAAGTTCAGATGAATCGTTTGCGTAAGGATTTAAGAAATTAATATCAATAATGTTACCAGTAAGAGCAACGGTTGATGCGGCTATACCATCATAGTTTGATATACGCATCGCGTGTGGATATGTTGCACCGGCATCAGTAGCGTAATCGGTCAATGTAAGACTTGAACCGTCCTTAAGAATCACAACACCGGAATCATCAAAACCGGAGTTAGGATTAGCCGATGAGGAAACGTTAGTAACCGTGCTCTTTGTGTATGCGCTTTGAACAATTCTTTTTAAGTTAGCCGAGGTATATCCAATAATGGTTGAACCGTCTAATACCTCGGATCCTTCATCGACCTCAATGTAAGTTGAGTATATACCGTCAGCAATAATCTTTGCGCCGTTATCACTTAACTGAAACAGTTGAGATGTTGCGTCATTTGTACCATCGTCATCAAGGTCAAGGTCAAGAGTATAGTTAGTGATACTTGGGTTAATTGTAATAGAATTTAATGTAAGAGTATTAAACTTAAAGTTAGCGGTACGACCGTTTGCTCCAGACTTAAGACCTAGGTTATAGTTATGCCCAAACCCTGGACACGCCTTACACTTAATGATCTTAACCTGAGCGTATTCATCAGACGATACGTTTACTGACTTAGGATAAATCGTTTTCTTATTTTCTTTTTCATAACCACCCTTATTCACAATAAGTGATTTTGGATAAACACCTAAAGCAGTAGTGTCTTGTGTACTTACGATGGTTCTTAAACCAGATGAATAAGAATGCTGAGTAACTGTACCTTCATCACCACCGTCGATATACATGGATGCACCATATTTGTAGACGTACTGTGGAGTTTTAAGTCTTGCTGAGTCTCTAATATTAAGAGAGTATCTAAACCTAAAGAACGGATCCTCAAGACACGGCTGACCCATTAAGTTCTCAATCACAAGTGTATGAACATGAACCCAGCGAGCTTCTCCGTTACTCACAGGAACGTATGCATAGAACTTAGCACCAATAGCACCGTACCAAGAGAACTCAATCTTATACATGGTCACTTCTTTTGATGTAAGAAGATAACCTGAAGGACCGTTACCGTTAAGTTGGTCAATGTTCCAATTATCTCTTGGAACTTCGATCGTAAAGTATTCTCTTGCGTCACCAGTCTCTGGATCGATATCGTTTGGATCGCCTGAAGCTTTGAGCACTTGGTCGGTCAATGGATTCAACCCTTGTCTCTCCATGACTGAAGAAGGCAAAGGAATCGTTGACCTACGAACGATATTAAACGTTGCACCTTTTAGCTGAAAGACGTATTGATCGGTTGGGTTAGTTATACCCCACTCCAAAACGTTTTGCTCGGAACCTGAGTCGGATGAAGCTCTTAGACCAAATGTGAATCCAGAGATACGCCCAGGCTGATACCGATAAGCCTTTTTGGACTGAAGATAACTAAATCTTATATCACCTGATGCATACCCAGGTCGAGTTTCAGAGAACAAAGGACTGTTATTCGTTATAGCGTTTATGACTCTAGGAGTGAACGGCTCAAACTCATTGATTGGATTTGTTAGGTTACTATCGTTAATCTCAACCCATGCTCTAGTCCAAGTATCAATCAGAACATAGCCTTGAGCTTCAGTAACTCCATTAAATGATAAGTCGTTACTTCCGTCTATCGTAACTTTTGATGGATCCAAAAAGTTATCCTTAAAGGTGGATCCGTATGTTGCTTGTCTCTCAGTTGTAGAGAAATACGTATAAAGAGTATTTCCTAGTGTAACGAAAGCAATAAATTGTGTATAGAGATCCTCGTTGTATAGTCCTTGGTTTGCGAACCTTGGACCAAAAGGATATCTAAAGGGAACTGGAAATGCGCCAAGCTCTAAGGCCTGTTCTTCAGTCTGCTCTATGAAAGACGCGTTATAGTGGTTTCCAAATCTTGCGGTACCACGATTGTCCCATGCACCAAGACTAGTACCACCAGTCAGAGTATAGAACTCCCACTCCTCCTCGTTAAGACCTAACGTTGATACGTCAGAGAACAAAGACAATTGTTGTTCGGCTCTCTCAACACCAAGAAGCGTGGTGGATGTTTCTGAAGTTTCTTGGAACACCTCAACGACAGGAATGGGTGTAGTGCCTATACCCGTTGGCATAACTACACCAGTAGCGTTTTCAGAGTT
>Ga0208917_1001605_pt1 | contig 11228 bp, 4 predicted proteins | sample DEB08_DNA_10_FD_185500 | JGI IMG/M metagenome (GOLD analysis project Ga0208917, IMG submission 185500) | Aqueous microbial communities from the Delaware River and Bay under freshwater to marine salinity gradient to study organic matter... | ecosystem: Environmental > Aquatic > Marine > Coastal ...
CGCATCAACAATTAAATCCCATTTTGCACTATCTGTGTTTGTTGTTAATGGTAATGAACCAGATGATGTGTGTGCTGTGTTTGCAATAAATATATTATTTGTAGTTGTGTCTTTTACAATATCTCTAGCGCTGTATGATGTACTAGCGGCCCAGTTACCTTGATATGTTCCTAATTCTTGTGTAACTGAAATTTCACCTGCACCATCAAATGCTAAAATTTTATTTGCACGTGTTGCCGCATCAACAGTAAACTCTGTAGATGTCATTGTATTTGTTCTTGATAGTTTTATAGATCTATCTACTTCTTCTTGTAATTCTTGTGATACTGCTATTGATTTATCAAATGCACCTTCAACTGTTTCAGCAGTAAAAGGATCATTTTCAACTAGATCCACAGTTTGTGTTTGTATTGTTTCCCTTCTTATAACAAGTGTTTCAGTTGCACTTGGTGCTGTTACCATAGTAACATTACCACCACTAGCAGATCCTACTCCGCTAACAGTATAATCTGTAGTTAAAGTTTTTACAGTTTCTGTTCCGTTAGCGGCTCTGATAATAACTTGTATATCTGCTTCCGCATTAATTTTAAACGTGTATGGAAATACGGTAGTTGACCCGTCACCAGAATAACTGTTTTTAATTATAGTTGTAGATATTGTCATATTATTCTTCTATATTATCACTTTCTTCTTTCTTTTTAAAGTCTAAAGGATAATTACTATCTGTTTTTTCTATGTAATCAATTAGTTTGTACATCATAATTATACGCTTTTTATTATTTTTTTCAGTCATTATTTCTTGCATTAAAATGTCACCACCAGCCATTTGAATTATACGCTGTAGCATCATATTATTACTTAATAAATCTTGGTTTTTAGTAGCTAATGCTCTTTTGTGTTTTTCTTCTAATGGTTTACCTTCAGTTAAGTTTTTAATACCTTCTTTGTAATCTAGTGTTAAATTAGCATCTGCTTTGTCATATGCTTCAAGACCATCTTCACCCTTCTTCATATATTCTACTGCTGGATGTTGTCCTACTTTTACAAATCTACTTATTGGTCTTCCAATAATAGGAAGATCTAATATTTTTTCTATTTCACTTTGTATCTCATTCATGTCATTTGATTTGAATTTGTAAAAACCTTGACCTGTATATGTGTTTAAAAACCATTTAAGTAATTCAAAATTTTTTCTAACACCACCTGCTTTATCAGTTGTTTGATCTATAGCAGTAGTACCACGCCAATCATCATAAGGTGTATCACCTTGTATCCATGTAAATAAATCACCAAACATATTAAATACAGGGTTCATTGAAGGAAGGCCAGATGTGCCTAAATATCCAAATAAATCTGCTGGTGTTTCTAATACACCTGCACTACCATCATCATTATCAATAATACCCATCATTTTATACAACATACCATTAATCAATCTTGAACTTTCGTCTTGTGGTATTCTAAAATATACTGGTCTGCCATCTTCTGTCATACCTAATACTATTGGTATATAGTTTACTCTATCCCATTCTGATATTCCGTATTTGTATGCATATCCTAATACTGTACCGAAAAAACCTATTTCCATTGCTTTTTGTAAAACTTTAGGCATTACGTTATATGCTATAAATTTACCACCAACTGATTTAGGATCTTCTTTAAATCTAGTTATATCTGCTCTCCAACCTTCTTTAAATGCATTAGAGTATAACCATAAATTATTAGTAAATGAATTTAATCTACCTTGTCTTAAAAAGTTTGGTGAACCAACTTCACTTTGAATACGTAACATCATTTCTTTATCATCCATCTTAATTTTGCCACGTTTAATTTGATCTCTTAAAAATAATACACCACCTATTTTTGGTACACGTTCAAAAACTCTAGCAAAGTTACCTAATTTACTAAACAATTCACCAAATGTTCTATCATATAATCCACCTAGACCACCTTCTCTTTTAGCTGTATCACTTAATAATCTTTCAAGCATATATGTGTCTGGATCTAAACCTTCTCTTAAAGCCTTTGATCCTGCTTGACCTCTATATCCTTCTACCATTGATATTAAAAAACCTTCTTCTTCCATCCATCTTGTTAATCTAGTACCATCACCAAAGATTGATTTATATGCAGGTTTTATAGCTTTCCAATAATATTTAATTAAAGAATTTTTACCCATACCAGTAATATCTAAATATCTAGCATTAGGTAAAAGTTTAACAGATCTGTTTAAATCTCTACCCATATTGACAGGCCAAAATGCAGGATTATATTCTGTAAAGAATTTTCTAAACACATCACCTGTTAATGACATCCATCTAAACATTTGCATCTCTGCAAAAGGATTTGCTCTAAATGCTCTAGCTACATATTTGTTTACAAACCAAGTTTGTAACTCACCATTTTTCATATAATTAAATACTTCCATTCCTAATGGTGGAGGTTCTAAAACACCTTTACGTATAAATTTAGGTTTTTGTATAATTGGATCTTTTGTGTCTAATCCTCTATATGTTTCTAACCACGACTTATTATCTTTTAACCATTGTACTGTCATAGCCATTGTTCTATGTCTTTTAGCTTCAATAAGTAAAAGCATATCTTTTTCCATAGTAGCATTAAATACGTTTTGTATTTCGTCTAATGTACCTTTAGATGATTTTAAATGTCTTGTTGCTACAGAGTTAGCACCATATTTTTCTAATCGTTTTAATAAATGTTTTTTAACATTAAATGTTATATATTCTCTGTTATTTTCTAATCTAGAAATTAATTCTGCATCATACATACCACTTTCTTTTATTTCTGGTATAATCATTCTTTGTCTAACTTCATAAAAACTATCTGTTATTCTTAATAACTCTGGGTGTAATTTAGCATATTCATTAAATAATTCTGTAGCATCCCTAACTTCTAATTTTTTAGCTAAATCTGGATTATATTTACGTATTCCTAATGATGATACTAATCCTTCTCTTTGTGTACTTTCAGCAATATTTCTTAATAATAACATTGTATGAATTTCATGTTCAGTATATCCAAGATCACGTGCTGGTCTAATTACGTGTTTACTCATTTCATCCATGTATCTTTTTAATTTAGCGTGTCTGTATCTGTAATTTTCTATTGCCCAGTTTAATTCTTTAGCAAATGGACTATGCCATCTTTCTCTACCAGTACCGCCTAATCTTCTGTAAATCCAAAAAAAACTATCTATTGCTTCTTGACCTAAAACATCAACTTGATCTGGCCTCCAATTTTTTTCTACCTTGTCTAATATTTCTTTGTTTACATCTCTAGACATTTTACCAATAGCTTTAAATACTTCACCATATCTAGCATTTGGCCCAGCGTGGATTTCCATTTGTATTTTTTCCCAATTTGCTTTTACTTCTGGTTTTGCATCAATGTAGTAATTCCACATTTCATATGTTCTAGGCGCATTGTGTTTAACCCAGTTTGGTCTTAACAACCAAGCCATCATAAAATCTGCCATTAATTCTCTAGGGCCATCTCTGTATGCTGTGTATTTAGGATCTGCGGCTCTATTAAATGGTTTCCATTTCATTGATAAATTTTTTAATTCTTGTGTAATCCATTCTTTATTAACTAATCCTCTTTCTTTAATTTCTTTTTCAAACATTTGTTTGAATATTCTATTAGCTTCTTCAGATAATTTAGGATCTACTTTCTTACCATTTATTCTATCTGCTAATGCTTTAATATGTTGAGAGAACATTCCCTTCATTGCATCTTTAACAACTTCTTTTTTTAATGAACCAGATAGTTTTACAAATGCGTTATAAAACTCTGGGTCTATTTTTTCTCTAGCTTTTGGATCTTTAAATATTTCTAATATAGTTTCTGGTGTAATCTTTAATTCTTCTTTAATTTCTTTGTTTGTATTTTTTTCATTTTCTTTAGCTACTTTTTCTGCTTGTTTTTTAAGTTGTGCTATTTCTTTTGGATCTAATGGTTTAGCGCCATCATTCTTACCAGCAATCCATTTATTCATATAACCTTTTAAACTAGCTATAGATCCAAGTATGTTACCTCTTTTTAATGATGCATCTGGTAAGTAATCAATTAAGTGTCCTAATTCATGTGCAAACGTCATCATAAATTGTTCTGGGTTTTTTTGTAATGCTTCGTTGATTACAATACGTGGTGATTTCTTTCCTTTAAATTGGAAATAACCATTAAGACCTTCTGGTAATTTATTTAACTCTGGTGATTTTTCTACAAATGTTTTGTACAGTTGTACTAAATCAATTAAGTCTATTCCTTTTGGTGAATTAAATAATTGTTTCCAATTCGCACTATTTTCACCCATTGGTCTTTCTGGCGCTCTGTATGCATCATTTGGTATTCCCCAGTTATCACCGCTTTTAGAATTTTGTACTCTATCAAAATGCATACCATCCATATCTTCACGGATCTTATGATCTTTAAAATATCTATTTGCTTGTGCTAATAAATTATTTCTTAATTTTATAGGTGCTAATAACGCTATCAATTCATTTGTTTCTGGATGTAAAAATGCTAATGGTGATGTACTGTCTGTACCAACCATTGTAGCTTTTTTAGTTTTACCATCTACATCTGTAAATTTAGCTAATTCATTATATGCTTTTCTACTAATACCTACATATTCTTTACCAATACGACCTACTACAATATCAACACTAGATCCAGATTGTCCTCCACCATTTACACCAAATACAATAGATGCTTTTTTATGTTTAGATGACATTCCATTAAATACTTTATTAACTAAATCTTTAGCAGTTTTAAACTGTCCTTCCATTTTAGTTTCTTTTGCTTTTAAAATTTCTTTTGACATTTTAGGGTAAAATTTATTATTAACCATCATTGATCCGTTACTAGAAACTTTACCGTCTGCTGATGTAATTTTAACTCTTGGCCCTAAATCATTTAATGCTTCTAAAGGTGTAGATTTATATTTAACACCATTTTCATTAACAACAAAAACACCATCTTTGTCTTTTACAAGTTCTACAATATCATTATTGTATTCACCTTCTTCACGTCTGTTTTTAAAAGTGTTATCTTTTTTATTATTAATTGTAATTTTATCTTTATCTATTTTAACTTCTATAGGTTTAGGATCTGTTTTTCTTGCTTCACTTTCTAATATAGGTATTCTTTCACCATTTGGTTTTTCTATTAATAATATATTTTCATTACCTACAGCCTCTTTACTAACAACTCTACCTTGCTCTGTACCTGCTACGTTTATATTAACAACTTCATTATTTTTAAATTTAGGATGTGGTAATAATTTAATGTTATTTTGTTTTTCTAATCCTTGTAATACTTTTACAGCACCTTCTTCATATATTGCAGGTATTTCACCAGATAATAATTGATTTCTATACACACCATCTTTTTCAGCCATTGCTACAACATCTTTAGGATGTACAGCATATTTTTTATAAATGTCTTTCATAACACCAAGACCTTTTATTGATCCATGTATTCCAAATACTAATACTGTTGCGTGTGCAAAATCTCTAGCTGATGGTACATGGCCTTCTAAAAATGCACCTAATGTTGTCATTGTAACAACTTCAGTACCTAGTCTAGCGGCTGTACTTCCTGTAAGTTTTTTAACTTTAGCACCAGCACCAAACGTAGCACCACCAACTAATGCAGTTTTACCAGCAGTTATTGCTGTTTTCATATCTGCAAAATGTTCAAACCAACCTTTAATATTATTAACTTCACCAGCATCTATTGCTCTCATGTAACTATCTCTTAACACTTCTGGTAATGCAAAACCTCCAGCACCACAAACAACTGGTGTAGCAATAGCACCAACACCACCTGTAGCCGCAGTTGTTACTCCAGATGCCGCAAAACAACCTGCCGCCATAAATGGCAAATCATTGACTAACGTAACAGCACCTTGAATAATCTCTTTACTGAAAGATTGTTCTTGGTACATAAATATATTTCTATACAATTCTTGTATTTCTTCTGGTTTTACATAACCTTGATTAGCTAATTTTTCTGCATAGTTTTGATGAAAATTATTTATTAATCCATTAACAGATACATCATACCCATTACTAAATACATTGTATCTACCACGACCACCAAAAGCATTTACTATTTTTTTACCATAAGGTAATTTTTCTATTGCTTTTGCAGTTGGACTATCAGATGAAAAGAATGCCATTTGTGGTGATTGATATTCATATAGTTGACCCCAAGCACCAAAATATTTATCTACACGTGCATCTAATTCTGGTAAATCACTTAATATTAAATTGTTATTTTCATCTCTAATGTATTCGCCTTTTTCATTTTTTTGATATGATGAATGCCAATGCTCTCTATATAATTTTTTCATAGCATCAACATTGCCTTTTAATACTTCTTTAATTAATGGATCTGTTCCTTTTTTTTCTAACAAATAAGCCATAGCTATTGCTTTTTGTTTATCTGGTAACAAATCTGTTCTATCATCAAGATCATATGCATCTTCTACCCATTGTTCTATTTGGTAGTCTGGATTATTTCTAGTTTGTCTGTTTACGTATCTATTTAAACCTGTTCTAAATGCATCTTTGGTCATTTGAAAATAACCTGCCGCCGTACTATTAGGATTATGTATATTTCTGTTATTGCTTTCTATAGCAGATAAAAAACTAAAAAATTCATTAAAATTTTGTATTTCAAAATCATTTGCACCATAATACTGTTTTGCAGATTCCATCATTTGTAATGAATTTGGGCCAGTTGTATATGATGTGTTTAATATTTTAGGATATTTTTTACCTTCTTCTTCTATAAATTTTTCTTTAGCTTCTTTATCTAATCTTATTGCTTCAGCTTCTACAAAATCTTTATCAAATGTGTATCTAAAATTTTCTCTATCGTAACCAACTTTACCTGTTAGAATATCTTTTGTTCTTTCTGCTGTAAGAAGATCTTGATTATTTATTTCATTCATTGCGCTTTCTGCAATATTAAGATCTCTGTCAGTTAAAAATTGTGATTTGTCATATGTTACATTTGGATAAACATCTTCCATCCAATTAGATATAAAACCTACACGACCTTCATTATCTTCTTTAAATAATTTATATGCTTCGTCTATTTTACCTAATATGTTTTTTTGATCTTCGTCTTTTAATAAATCAAACGTAGTTTTGTTTTGTATTTGATATTTTTGTGCTTTATTTTGTTCTACGTTATTTTTTGTTTGTTCATCTGTTTTTTTTTCTAATAAAGATTTAGATCCTAATGGTGGATGATTTTCATATACATCACTAGGATTATCACTTAATTCTTTATCTGTAATAGCTAAACTAGATTTAGGTACTATACCGTAAGTTTTATTTATTTCTTGATCTGAAAAACCTGCTTGTTTTAATATTGGTCTTTGTGTTTCAATAAAGCCTAATATTGTTTCATCATCAAAACCAGCTTGTTTTAATTGTAACGCTGTTAGTTTCATTATTTTACTTCTGGTGTTATAAATATATCACTTATATCTAATGTTTCTACGTTTAATCCTGTATATACACTTGGTAAATTAATATCTGTTGTCATCATTGTTTTTGCTCTTTTTAAATAAGTTAAAACATCTTCACCCTCTTTTCTTTGAGGTATAGAAATATTTTCTAATGCAGGTTTTTTTTGTGTAAAGTATTCAGATGGTAATATATAATAATTGTCAAATTTTTGTTGACCTGTCATATCATATACATTTTTAATACCATTAATTTTACTTTGTAATTCTTTAAATTTAGCATCTTGTATAGGTGCTTTGTAAGTATCAATAACATCATTAATAATATAATTAGGTGATCTTTGATTAGCTAACATATTTTCATAACTAAATCCTTTTCTTTCACCTTCAGCGACAATTTGAAATACGTTGTTTACAGCATTAAATGCTTCAATAGATAAATCATCATTACTTAATGCACTTGTTAAATATGCCATTCTTTCTGCACCACTTAATTTAGATAATTGTTTTATTAATTCTGCTTTATCACCAGCACCAACTTCTTTTAGAACAACTTTAACTGCTCTATCTAATAATGTTTTTTTGTATTGATTTCTACCTTTTGTTAGTTCAATAGATTTAGAATATAAACTACCTGCATCTTCTGGTTTTAAATGTCCAGACGCCATCAAGTCTAAAATAATTTGTCTTTCTGGTTCTGTATCCATTGCACCAGAATACACTAATGATGTAACGATTGCTTTTGCTTGTATTCCTTCTGCTGTATTCCAACTTGCTTTACCAGATGTCATATTTTTAATAGCAGTATTAAATGAATTTTTAAGAGATATTTTAACGTCTGGTGATAAATCAGATTGTTCTAATCTAGTTAAAAATGTTTTAGAATTATTAACTGCATCTGCATTACCTGCTTCTAAACCAATAATTTCATTTGTAAAATCAGTTTTTTGTCCTTGATCTTTTATTTCAGTTTGTTTTTTAAATGTAGCTTGTTGATTATCAAAAAGCGTTTTAGCTTCTTTAATCATTTCTTTTCTTAAATCATCATCTGGCGTTAATACATTTCCATCAATATCTTTTATTTCAAAATTTTTATCTTTTAATCTTTGTAAAACAACACCTTGATCTATTTCAACAAAACCTGCTGGTGATTGTGTTTGTGCGCCTTCATTAGCTTGAAACATTAAATATTTATTGTTAGTCCAAGTTTTAGTATCTTTTAATAATTCTTGATATGTTTCATCATTAAACAAACCTGTAGTTACATTACCTTTTAATGATGTTTGATTATAAAAATCATAATGACCTTTAATTTCTTTTAATGATGTAGCGTTATCTATTTTTTGTTTATATTTATCATTACTTTCATCTAACGCTATTTTAGCATTAACTAATTTTTGACCTGATATTTTTTGATTAATTTTAGATTTAGTTTCAAAGTATGATTGATAAAATAATGGTTTATATTCATTCCATGTTTGTTCATCTAAACTTGATTTGAATTGAGTTTCTTGTTTTATAAAATTTTTTTCATAATCTATTAGCCAATTATCTGGTGTAAGATAATCTTCTCTGCTATCTAAATTATCTAGATAACCTTGATTTGATCCATAAAATGTACTGTTAGCTAATGACTTATTAGTTTCTATTTCTAATCTACGCATTTTAGCATCAAATGCATTTTTTCTAGCACCATAGTCATTAACAGCATTCATTGCTGTTTTACCTATTTCAACAAGACCTTGACTAGCACCAGTTCCTGTTGTTAGTGATCTACCACTTGATACTGTTATATCGCCACTATTATATCTTGGTATCTTCATATGTTACTCTGTATTTTACTGGATTATAAACTGCTTCAGTTACAATTCCATTATTATCTTTTTTAATTGACCAATTATTATGACCTTCACCTACTCTTGGTATTGTTTTACTTTTTCCTTCAAAGACCATACTATCGTGTTCCCATACTTTAATTAAATACATATTAACCAATACCTTTTTTAGCCATTGTTTGACCTTGTGTATATTGCTGATAACTCATTCCTGCTTGTAATAATGTTGCACCTGCTTTGTAAGTTTCACTAGCAATTAAACCTGTAGCTTCAGCATTCATTGCCGCATTTTTAACAAAATATCCTTTTTCTAAAAAGTATAAATCATTTTCAAATTCTTCCATATCTACTTTTGTTGTAAGTAAAGGTGATCCAGAATATGTTACACCACTAGCGCCTATCCTTGCTCTTTTAGCACTTAAAAGTTTTCTAGTTTTATCAAATAGTTTTTGTTTCTCATATTGGATAGACAATTCATTTTCATAATTTTTCCAAGCCGCATTTGCTTTTATGTTTTTAATATTTTGTCTATGACCCATTAGGGTTACTGCTGTACTTGCGGCTAATAAAACTGGTACGAATGGAAATGCCATTTATCCTCCTAATCTGTTGTAGCCAAAGTTCCAGTAATTGCTAATACTGTCATTGGCAATGGTTGTTCTTGTTTAATTTCTATTTGTCCATCTCTATCCCATCCTAAATTAATAACTCTTTTATCGCCAGTAAATTCTTGAATATTTTGGCCCATTGGAGTAGATGATGTTCTAAATGGTAATTGGTCACCATTTATAATAATTCCTACAGTTTTGTGTAATCTTACCATAACTTCATTATATCTCTTTTTTCTACCTTGTGCAGTACCTGCTTGTGATCCTGCTTCAACTCGCATTGTTTTAATTCTAGATGTATATCCTAATCCTATCTCTATACTTTTGTAACTAGAATTGGCAGGTAAACCTACGGTTATAGAACCATTGGTTACTGTTTGATTTGGATACACAGCGTCACCAATTAATATCTGTACTGTTTCGCCTTCTAAATGATCTAAACCAGTAATGCTTGTACTATCACCATTTACAAGACCAGTTAATCCACTATCTAATTTTATAAGCGGATCTAGATATTCTACATATTGTACTATATTTCCATTAATTCTTCTACGTACAATTATCCATGTTTGATTTTCTGTATCTTCAGATATTGTAGATACGCTTTTAACTTGCGCTTTTGCAGTTAGTGTATGACTTGCACCAACACCTGCACCTATTTGTAAAACTGTTCTATCAATAGCTTGTTCATATGTAGATGCTAATTCAATGTTATTTGCATCTATTCTGTAAACATAGTAAGTTTCACCATCTACTAAACCAGATAATTTTGTACCACCACCTGCGCTGTAAACAACTTCATCACCAGTTGATAAACCATGTGATGTAATATTTATATATCCATTATAATTTGGATCTGTTCCACTTCCTGTTACATCACTTGCACCGTTAAATGTAAGTTTATATGATCCACCAAGAATATGTCTGTGCCATGCAATAATGTCTTCTTCTCTTTTGTAAGTTAAACCTAATAATGTTCCATCATCTCTAACAGCCCAATAAATACTATCTGGTTCTTGTGCATAATCTACATCTGTAATTCCGTTACCTGTAATATGATCTGCAAGTAAAGTCATGTCTGGTGCTAAATACGCATCATCTTCAAATCTATATGCAAATTCTCTAATTTTTTTTCTTTGTCTTTGTACAAATAAAATAGAGTTACCAATTTGTATTGGTTGTGTATTATAACCACCATATGTAGTTTGTTGTGTGATTTGTACGTTATCGGGTTGTAAAGGCTCACCAGTTGGTCTTCCTACTTTAAATTCACCACCTGCTGTA
>Ga0208917_1001610_pt1 | contig 11219 bp, 20 predicted proteins | sample DEB08_DNA_10_FD_185500 | JGI IMG/M metagenome (GOLD analysis project Ga0208917, IMG submission 185500) | Aqueous microbial communities from the Delaware River and Bay under freshwater to marine salinity gradient to study organic matter... | ecosystem: Environmental > Aquatic > Marine > Coastal ...
AGATAACGTAAGTGCCTCGCTTTTGCAGGTCGCGGATAAACCGCTTCTGTTCTGTTACGGGTAGCAAACGAGAAAACACCACAACGTCAAAGTTATGGTCAAACATTTCTTCCGAAACACCTTCGCAACGTATGACCTCGTAATGGTCTTGAAGTAGTGCAAAAGGACGTATTAACCTGTGATAGTCAACGCCTGTGTTTTTGCTTGATACTATGGCTATTTTCATTTATTGTAGTACTTGAACCCGATTCTATTTTCCTCTTGCTCTATCTCCTCAATCTTTTTAGAATACATTGACACAAGCCTTTCAGCCTTCTTTTTGCGCTTTATTAGTTCTTCTTTACTTAGTTTCATCTTATGTTGTAAGTACCCGAACGGGCGTTAATCTTCTCTGAACAAATATAACGAATTGCATCTAAAGCGTGGTTTAGGTTGTCAATCGGCACACCGTCTTTCTCGTCCTTCCATTGATAGCCGCGCAACTCTTTGATTATGTTCGTGCTGTTCTTCGTTACCATTAGCTTCTTTTGCTGCATCTTCTGTATTCCAGCCCTTACGCTATCAGCACCTTTTTTGCATGGTCTGATTCTAAAGCCAAATCTACGCAAATCTTCTATGCTTTTAGGCTCTGCTGAATCGGCTATGGTTTCCCATCGCTTGTAATCCTTTAACCGTTCTGCTAGGTCTGAATTGGTCAGTTGAGTTTCGTACAGTATTTCGTTAATCCATATCTTGTCATCGTACTCGCACACCTCCACAAATGCAGTAGGGTCGTTAGAAAAGCCCCAGTCTAAACCGTAGCCCTTCCACTTGAAGTTATCAGGCATCTTGTCCACTTGCTCCCAATTGTTGAAGATAGTTCCTTGCAAAGAACCCACCTGACCAAGACCATACACCTTCCACCAGTTCTGCCAGTACGGGTCATCCTTGTACTGAGCCGCTTCTATTTCTTTAACGATTGCAGGTTCTAGTGCCTCGTTGTCCTTGTAGGTCAATATCACAAAGTCCGTATCGGGCTGACCAATCAACTCTTTATGCGCCCAAAATTCAGAGGTAGGGTTATAGTCAATGTAGATGAACCTACGTGTACGGATAGCCATTTGATGATACGCTTCCCAAGACACGTTATTAGCCTCGTTGACAAATAGCACATCGCGCCTTGCACCTCTCAGCTTATCGGACTGGTCTGCGCTAAAGAACTCGATAAACGAACCGTTGCTGAAATGATACGTTAGTGTTGACTTGTTGAAATTGCTTTCAATGGGGTTGCCAATTGACTGCATTATCTTAACAAAGTCTCTAATAGCACCCCTACGCAAGTGTGGTATTGATTCCGATACGATTGATATTTCAACGCCCTTGTTATGGGTCGCGTACATTATCAGGATAGGAATAATAGAGAATGTCTTACTGGAAGATGTACCGCCCTGAACAACCCTTACACGCTTTCTAAGGCGTTTTATCTTCGCTTGGGCTGTTGTTTTCTTGAACATCTATATCAAATGGTTTGAACGGGCTTATCTCTCCCGTTACGTGTGTCTCGCTTTTCTCTGTTAAGCCGTTGAGCCTTGCCGTTAGGTTGCTGTTGTAGTGATTTACCATAGCACCGTCTATCTGTTCAGCCCTTACAGCCTTACGTATACGCGATATGATTCCCCGATAATCGTCATACGCCCCCTCAGGATTATCAAAATAGTGGTGTATTGTAACCCCATTATCATAGCCAAAAGTATAGAACCCGTCAAGCGTCAAAGGTCGTTCAATAGGCGTGTGTTTTGTCTCTCCATCGCGCCCTACATACTCAACTTTGATACGCGGGTTTTCCTTAACCTCTTTTTTATAGGCTTGGAATAGTTCCCACATCTTCTCAGGTGTCTCTATGTATTTGTGCTTTGCCATCACTTACTAAATATAACTCAATTGCTTTTTGTTAGTTGCTTGATGAGTTCAGAATAACCTTCCTTTGCTTTCTGGAGTTCTTCGTTCTTCATTCTGCGGTATTCGCTATCCTCGCCAACGTCATCGCCTTTGTGTTTGCTAGGCGCGTCTTTAAGATAGCCGTTGATATATCCTTTGTTCTTGCATCTTAATGCGTATGCACTATCCCACAGTCCGTATTTTGACCATTCGTTAAAGTATCCGACCGTTTCAAGTAGAGAACGTCTGAATACCCAAGTACCGAACGGTGAACCTTGCGTTACCTTTAAACCGTTGTGCGTTTCCTCTAGCTTTTCATCGCGCCAATCAAACCCCACCAATCCTACCTTGTGGTCTTGTAGTTCTACGATGGCTTTCTTTAACCATCCTTTAGGTAGCTCGATGTCATTTCCAGCCACTACGATGTAATTGCCTTTGCAGACCTCCATCATTCGATTATGGCTTTGAGCGTTGCCTATGTTCTCTTTGTTGTCATAGAAGCGCGTAGCGAAACCTTGCGCCCAATCTTTTATTTCCTGTTGTGTTGAACCGTTGTCTGAAATCATTATTTCGTCAATCGGAAAACCAGCTCTTCGGATATTTGCCTCTGTTATGTTGACCGTCTTTGGAAAGCGGTCTATCGTGTTCATTAAGTAACTTACCATCTTGCAGGGTTTCCGTATGCTGTTGTTAATGCTGGTATGTCTTTTGTCACTACGCTACCCATTCCAATGGTAACTTCTCTTTCTATTGTAACTCTGTTGCGTATTATCGCGCCTAATTTGATTTTCGAGCCATATCCGATACGACAATAACCGCCAAGAATAACGGACGTGCATATCTCGCAGTTGTCGTAAATCCTTACATGATGCCCAACGTGTGAATGAGCCATTAAAATGTTGTTGTCACCAATGACCGTAAACTCGTTTTCTTCGTATGGTCGTTGAATAGTTACGTGTTCGCTGATTGTGTTGTTGTTTCCTATTATAACTCCACCTTGAAAAGCGTCTGGCTCTGTGTTTCTCATTTCACCGTTAGAACCAATGACAGCATAAGCACCAATAACGTTACCCGTTCCCATCGTTACCGCGTCCGTTACAATAGCGGTCTTGTGAATCCAATTACCGTCAACGTTTATGTAGTCGTAATCATATAGATTCATAGCGCTTTAGCTAACTGTTTAATAGACCCTGAACAAGTCCAGCAAGTATTTGATTTCTTACCATGTTTTAACTCATAGGCTTTTTCAAATCGTTGCCGCCTATCCATTGGAATATGTCCAGCGAATTGATTGTGCTTTAATTGAAAAAGCACCTCCCTATCCTTGTCTGTTAAAACATCGTTCCCCATAGCCTATGTAGTAGTTGTCTTGTAAAGATAGCAAATCCTATGAATTGAATAGAGTGGAATACTGGATAGCTTGTATGCGTTTCTAACAACGTAGAAATAACAGATACCCAAAACACTACGCACAACTCACAGTTGAACGGTTTGCGGTCTATTACTTTCGTTGCTTGATGGATAGCCAAACTGACAACGGCAAGACTAATTGATATTGTAATCAGTTCTATCATTGATTATCTTCTTTGCTTCTTTTACGGTCTTGTGAATTGACACGTGATTGATGCCCGTGCAAAGTTCAACGTTTCGATAGCTACCACACTCGAAGTATGTTTTCAACGCCTCCCTTTTGTACCACTCATCTTTCGTAAAAATCTTGTCAAGCTCGTTCCAGAGTTCATCAGCCTTCGGGTCGTATTGGAGTTCGTTCTGAAAGCGTATTTCGTTTTGGTCTATGTATCTGTCGGAGTAAAGCTTCCAAAACGTGCCGTTCTTTGACGTCATGTTAATCATGGTTCTAACGCACCAAAACTCGAAGTATGATGAAACGTCCTTCTTCTGCTCTAGTAATGCAAGCGCAACCTCTTGAATCAAATCTTCGTGGAGTTCACCCGTTAGTTTCAATGCAAGGCTACGCAAGGAAGCGTTATTAAGAAGCTGTTTGCACAATTCATCCATTGCGTCAAATATACAAAAAAGCCCCAACGTATGTCAGGGCTATCACTTGCTGCACCATTCTATCTTCGCAAGTGTTTGAATGTGGGATTTTTGTCAAGATGATTCCCTACAACTATTTCATTTTACAACCTGTACTAAAGAATATTAAAACGATTCTTTAGTAGGGCGTTGTAGGTAATACTACAAATCAATCTTATTTCCACAAGTGCAAGTAAATATTAGTTCTACTCCCATTGTGTGTTGTGCTATTGCATAGGCAGTCTTTTTATGTATGGTGTTGCACTTGCTACAATGAAACTCATAAGGATCTAATTCACGAGTAGTTGTTTCAGTCACCGTACTACCTACAACATTATGTATAGTGCATGGCTTGTTTTTATTTTCAGTCGTATTTTTCATAATCAAATTTTTACCAGTTTATTAAGTTAGTGGCATTTATTGGGTAGCCACGACACCATACATTTAGCGTTGTAAAACATAAGCCTACTCGCTTTTGAACTCGTGGCTTTTACAGGTTTCATTAAATACTTGCAAGGTGTCCCAAGGCGTAAAACTTCCTTTGTCAAAATCCTCTTTTGTCCATTTTGGATGTTCACAATGTAGGTGTGTCAGTTTATCAATTTTGAATTGACTCCCTGCGTGTTTGCAGTTGTGGCATCGTGGTTTTTTATATGCTCCCATCGCTCAAAACTTTTTGTAAGATAAAATAAATAACATTAAAACGATTATTTAGTAAGCCGTTAGGCGCAATTAAGCCGTTTGCTTTCAAGTTTATTTATCACTTTAACCCATTGGCTGCTTTCAATATCCATAGCTTCATCTGCATATCCTTCGTCTGCAAACTCTTTAAACTTCTTTGCTAATTCTATTGCAGCCAATACATTATCACTTTCTGACAACTTACCTGTATATGGGTTGTGGTCAGAAGATTTCATAATTAAGTTTACTAATTTTCTCGTTGTCATAATTTTAAAAATAACTGCGCCTAACATTGTATATAGTTAATGCGCCAATGAAGGTTAGTGCTTAATTAAATCATTTGTGGTAGGCGCACTAACCATATACCTACCCGTTGTCAACAAATAATCTCACCACCTTCATTCAGTAGCTTTTCCGCTAACTTCAATTCGTAATCAGTAGCACCTCTAGTAAAGTGTATAACGTCATACTTGTTAGGTATGTACCTAGCGAACTCAATAAAAGGCTCAACAAAGATGTGATGATATTGCAACCCTTGACTTTGCCAATACTGATTCTGTTTCGGGTTAGGGTCAACTGCTGTTTTGTTAACCCGTCTTAAATCCTCACGGTGTACGCTTTGGAAAATTACAGGGTCGTAACCAATTTGGAGGTATTCGTTAGATTCTATTTTCATTTTAGTGCTTTTGCTTACGTTCAGACCAAATGCGCTCAATGCTTTTCTTTACAAATCCAGCGAAAACCTCGCTATTGGAAGGGTCTTTTTGAGCTTCAATCGCGTAAGTGTGCATTTGGTTTAGCAACTTACGGAAAAGTTTATTTTCAAAAGATTTGTTTACTTTTTTTTCAGATTGTTCACTTATAGGTTGATTTCCATTCGGCTCAACGCAGAAACCACAGGTCTGTTTGTCCTGTTGCATTTCATCCCAGCATTGTAGAAAGGCTTGTCTTTCGTATTCACGAACATCTAATTTACCCCACCCAGTTAATATACCTGTCTTGTCAGGAAACAACTCCATAGCCCTAGCTTCTGCTTGCTCTCTTGTTTTCATCCGTAAGTCTCTTTGAAGTATTGTTCACCTAATTTATCAGGACTGAAGCCATCGTTATCTAAATTACCACAATTATAAGCCTCCTCAATCTGCTCCCGGTTCTTTTCGAGTAGTTTCATTTCCTTGATGTCATTTAAAACCATCTCTAATAAGTATTGAACTGCTGGTGATTTAGATTTTTTCGCTTCTTTTTCATACTTATCAATCAGCAGTTGTATAGCTGTCTTTTTCATCTCTCTTCAATTAGTAACATTAAAAATCTATACCTTCGTTTTTTAGAGCTTTTTCGTATCTGTAATCTTTACCGAAGATTGAAGTTCTTGTTTGGTCAACATCTGGTATTTTGTTCAATTTTATAAGACTTTCTCCATATATCCATAAGAGTGCCCTAACGTCAGGTTTACTACCGTGAACTTTCAATCCACCGTTATACCAGTATGAGTGATCTCTTAGCTTGAAGCCAATTTTAGTTCTCTCTTCTTTTATAATATCATCGGTCACTCCGAAAATATTTGCTAAACCTCTTATTATTCCTTTCATCTCTCTCAATTTCTAATTCGTTTGCTGGCTTGCAGCAGAATTTAGCCAAGTGTTTCAGTTTGTAGTTTTTCATGTCGTTTCTTTTGTTTGGTCAAACCTATAAAACTATTTTGATTCTGCAAAATATTTAAACGTTTTCAATCAGGAAATTGATTCGCTTGTCCTTAACCTTCATCTTGTCAACCACTTCTCTATATGAGTGGATAGCCGTAGTGTGATGAACCCCTACAACATTGCCCACATCTTGCCACGTCATATCTGAAAACCTTTCTTTAACCATGTATAGAACAAATTGACGGGCAACAACTATTTCGCGTTTACGCTTCTTGCCTTTTATTTCTTCGATAGGTATTCCCGTAACCGTTGAAACTCGATTAATTATGTTTTCAATTTCTGACTCAACGTTAACCGTTTCTTTTAGTATTTCCTTAGTAATCATTGCAAATGTCGTTAACGTGCATATTATCGCTAGATATATCATTTCCTTCTGTCTTTTCCTTTAACACCAATCAAATTGAACATTTCTTCGTAACTCATAGCTTGCTCTTTATGTAATTCTCAACCGTCCTGTGTTTCCTTCCATCAAAATTATCTTCAAACCTGTTGGTCTTTATTTTCTCAATCTTTTCAACCTGACCGTTTTCTAAAAGATATTCATAAGCCATGTTCACAGGAGCATTGATTAACTCACCTTCTTGTTTAAACCACTTAGAACATAACTCATAAGCCTCTAAAGGCGTTATTGTTTTCGTTTGCGCTTCAGGTAATTGGTTGTAATTATACCCCTGTGGTCTAGCCGTTGAATCTCTTTTCCATTCCTTGTAAGCCGTTAGAACCTGACCAACTACGTTAACGCTTAAATGTTGCCCGAATGTAGACGGGTTGATTCTTTTGCCGTCTAACCATAGCTCTCGCTTTACGGCTAATTTAAAAGCCTCAGTTACTTGCGCCCCACTGAATTGATATTCTTCGTTTATAAAGTCGTTAATCAATTTCATTAAAGCCATTCCCGATTTGTCTTCGGGGAACTGATTGCATCCTACCAACATCGGCAGGGCTTTGATTGTTGTTATTAGATTGTACATTTCCGTATAGTATTTCGTTAATTGTTTCTGCGTCTATTGCTTGCATTATTTCTCGTGCCTCCTTGTCTTCTTGGGTTTCTACCTTCTGCTCCCCTAAATGTTTTAAGGTGTTCAATAGCGTAGACTTCCAGTTCTTAATCTTACGTGGAGACTTGCCGCCAGTTTTCCATCCGTTTACCTTCCAAGATTCGTATTTCAATTTAACAGCTTCTTGGTCTACGTTTGGTTTGTTGTCTAATGCGTATTCTAAAAACTCTTCAAAAGGAGGAACACCTTTATTAGATTTAATTACATCTTTATTTTCATTTACATTTTCTAAAGGCAATGCCGTGGCATCTGCCGTGGCATCTGTTTGGCTTTCACGTTTACGTTTTTCCCATCCTTTTAATGCCCTTTCTTTTTGCTTACGAGAATGCTCTGAACGTTTCTTTGCTTCAAGTTCTAAACGCTTGTTAAAGTAGTTACCTTCATCATCTATTGAGAACTTACTCAACACGTCACTAGATACGTTAGGTACGGTTATTTTAATAATCTTTTCTGTAAGGTGTCCTTTTTGATGCTGGAGGGCTAAAAGTGTAATGTATTGTCCTCGTTCTTCAAAAGTTAAATCAGAAACGCCTGTAAGAAAATCATTAGAATAAAAAAGAAAGGCAGGGTCTTTAGCCATTATGTAAAGAGTTAGGGGAGGTGCGGCAACACCCTACCAACAGGCTGTAACCTCGCGCTGCCGTAGTTTTATCCCCTTGTGTGTAAGTGCTATTCATTGGTTACATTATGTGAATCACTATTTGCCGTAGTGAACACTACAAATATAAGAAATTATTTGCTTGTTTCGATTATTTTGTTATGCAAAGTCAATTGTTTGTTGCTTTACCTTTTCCTTAAATCTCTTTTCAGCTTCTTGCATATTCAAAATAGCCTGTTTGTAATAACTATCTTTTAGCTCAATTCCGATAGCCTTTCGACCCATTGAAACGGGACTAAATACTTCGCTACCAACACCCATGAAAGGAGTTAATACAACCTCATCAGGATTTGAATACAGTTCAACTAAACGGTCAATAACGTCTAACTGCAATGGGTGTACGTGCTTTTCGTCATCTTCTTCTTTACTATCTATAAATGGTAGCACGTTTCTGTTTCTAATGTCATCCCACACGCTTGATGCGTAACGTTGCCAAATTATATGAGCCTTTTTGTTTGTCTTGTGGTCTTTCCAATTTTTGTACTTAATTAAAATGTCGTTCCAGCTACCATACTTTCGTTCCATTTCAGGTAGTAAAGGCGTTGAACCATAGTACTCATCCATTCCCGTTTCATGTGTTACAGGAACTTTATTTTCACCACCCTTTCTAAATACTAAAACGTAATCAGGAATAGCCGTAAAACATCGCGTTGAATCTTCTACAATGTTTTTGTGCATCAAACTCTGAACCATTGTTCTCATCCTAACCTCTAAAGGTTCTTTCCAAATTGTTATTCTATTGTTGTACGTAAAACCGTATTTCTGATACAACTTAATTATCTCATGCGGAAAGTCCCATAAATTATGCTTTGTAGTGTTTGTGATTACATCTTGACAATGAACCGCGCTGATACGTCCAGCCTTAGTTACCCTTGCGATTTCAGCAATCAGGTACTCGTATTGTTGCATAAACTGTTCTTTGGTTTCACAGTTGCTAAAGTCGTGTTCGCTGCTTGAATAGTTGTAAAGTCCCGCAAACGGTGGAGAGTAAACGGTTAGGTCAATGCTTTCATTTTCGAGCGTTGGCATAACTAGCATGCAATCGCTATTGTACAGCGCGTAACGGTCTGTTATCAATTGGTCTTTTACTCTGTTTTCCATGTTGTTTAGTTTAAAAATGTTGGTTTGATTATTTCCTTATTGAACTCTTTTTTTGATAGGTCAACACTTGTTTTTATGTTTCTCATTATTTGTCTCTGAAACTCTTTAGCTTTTTCTGTTTTATAGGTCAATGCGTCAACAACTCTTTTTTGACCATCAGAAAGCACAATGTCAACGGTTACTGGCTTAGTTTGTCCGAACCTCCAAAACCGCCTGATTGATTGGTAGTATTGTTCGTAAGACCATGTAGGGAAGTAAACAGTATGTTGACAATGTTGCCAATTCAATCCGAATGATGTCATCTTTGGTTTAGTGATTATTCTGTCAATGTTTCCTTTGGCAAAATTCAAAAGAATGTCCTCCTTTTTATCAATGCTCATTCCGCCTAAAATCTCAACGGCATCTTGGTCAAGTTCATTAAGTAGTGCTGATTCATCATTGAAATTGCACCAATAAACAGACGTTTTACCGCTTGCCAATTCCACAGCTTTCTCACAACGTTCTTTAACTGTTCCTTTTTGTTCTTCTCGAACTTCGCTCATTGTTTTTGCAATGCCGTTGAACATTTGTATTTGACCGTTTATGACCCAATTGCTTTCATTCTTAACCCACACTTTGTTCTCAATCAATTCAGGCAACACATAACGGTCATCTGAAAAACCTAAATCAGAGGGCTTTTTAGCCGAAATAGACCATTGATTAACCCACGAAAAAAAGTCATTTTTAGCATGTGGTTTTAAGTACCATTTTGTTCCAATTTCTTGAGGTCGTATGTTGTTCTCGTTGTTTGCGAAAAACCTAGATAACATGTCCATATATGGTAAATAACCTAGTGCTTCGCTACTTGTTCCAAACTCAACATAATCATTTGGTGCTGGAGTTGCAGTACTCAAAAACCTGTAAGGTATCTTCTTAATGAAAGCCGTTATCTGATTCTTAATCTTACCGTCAAAGTTCTTTAATATCGAACTTTCGTCAAGTATAACGCACTCAAAATCTGAATGGTCAAAGTAGTGCAACCTTTCGTAATTGCAAACAACTATCTTTTTCGTATGCTTACCATCCTTTGAATACTCAACGTCATCAACACCTATCTTTTCAGCTTCCAATATGAACTGAAACGCAACGGCTAAAGGCGTTAAAATCAATACCTTTTTGTTGGTGTGGTTTACAACGTTTTGAGCAATGGACAATTGAACCAGCGTCTTGCCTAAACCTGTGTCAAGAAACACCGCTACCCTACCTTTTGCAACCGCCTTTTCAATAACATACTTCTGAAAGTCAAAGGCAATGTCAGGTATAAAATTTGCATCGAAACCAAACTCACCTATCGAGTGCCGCTTGCTTTCTAAAAACTCTTCGTACTTCATTTTTCTCTGTTTGTTTTGTTAAATAGTCATCGCGTAAATCATGCCCAATGTAAGTAGGTTAATTGTAAACCACAAGGGAAAAGCGTATTTCCGAAATCGTAATGTGTTAGCCTTATCCCAACGCCTAACTTGGTATCGTTTCATGCCGCTTCTTTTAAGGTTAAACCGTAAACATCCATAAACAGTTGGTCATTCATTCTGAAACGTTCCTCCGACCTAATTACAGATTGATAAATGGACGACCTATCTTTGCCAAATACATCAGCTAGGACGTGGTGAATGCGCCCGTATGTACTGAACCTTTCACAAACCTTAAAACATATCACATCGCGTTTAGTAACGAAGTTATCAACTCTGCAACGGTTGTTTTCATCTGTAATTTCGTAGCCTATCTGATTAGACCAATAAGTAGCTAAGTTCTTGATTTGCTTTTCTATTGTTGCGTCCTTTGACGATGTGTTAATAAGTTGCATTTGGTTTATAAGCGTTGATATTTCCGCGCTATCTGTTCCGATTAAACATCCGTAATAGCCTAAGATGTCAATGATTCTTTCTTGTTGTTCTGTTGTCATTGCCTGTTGATGTATTCGATTATCTTTTCCATTGTCTCAAGTGATACGGTGCTACCGCAGAAATAACGGCAAACAGTTGAAGGTGCTAATCCGATTCCTTTAGCTATTTGCGAAGGTTT
>Ga0208917_1001623_pt1 | contig 11179 bp, 12 predicted proteins | sample DEB08_DNA_10_FD_185500 | JGI IMG/M metagenome (GOLD analysis project Ga0208917, IMG submission 185500) | Aqueous microbial communities from the Delaware River and Bay under freshwater to marine salinity gradient to study organic matter... | ecosystem: Environmental > Aquatic > Marine > Coastal ...
TGTAGATGATGTACGAGACACTATTTATTTTAAAGAACAAGACGGAACTTCTTTAGATATACCTGCTACTGTTGAATATAAAAATGGCCAAACAGTTTGGTTAGAAATACCTATTAGCGTTGTTAAAGAAAGAGTTGCAGAGAAGCAAGCTGAACTAAAAATTAAATTAGATAAAGAAAGAGTAGCTAAAGACGAGGCTAAAAGACTTAAAGATGAAAGAACTGAGAAAATGTTAAGAGAAACAGAGGCGATGATACCATAATGACTAAAAATATTAATTGGAACTTTATTTCAGAATTAGAAGGTAAAGGTGTTAAGAAAGCTTATGTACCTAGTGAAAACTCAGGTGTTACAGTAGCAACGGGTTTTGATTTAAAAGAGAAAGATGTAAATATGCTTTCTGAAATGGGTATCTCTGAAGATACTACAAATATCTTATCTCAATTTTTTGGAATGTCTGGTGCAGATGCAGAAGAAGCATCTAAAGGTTTTGAATTAAGTGATCAACAAGTTAAAGAAATAGATCAAGCTAGTCATAATTGGTATTCTGATCAAGTTATAAAAACTTATAACTCTCACAATCCTGTAAAACCATTTGAAGAACTTACTCCAGCACAACAAACAGTTTTAACTTCTGTAGGATTTCAACACGGAACTGGATTTAAAAGAAAAGATGGTTCTGATATGAATTTTATAAAACAAGCGGCAAGTGGTGATTGGAATGCTGTTTTAAATAATTTAAGAAACTTTGGAGATCAGTTTCCAACTAGAAGAAATAAAGAAGCAGATTTATTAGAATCAGAAAAAAAAATTCCTTTAGATAAAGAAGGTACCCATCAAATGCCTGATGGTACTATTATGGAAAACACAGCTCATGAAGCTGAAGAAAAAAGAAAGTTTACACCTATAGATATTACTAAACAAAAATACTTATGGTCAGAATTACCTAATGTAAGTCGTGGTTTGTTTTTAGATCAAGCTTATAACTACAGTGAATTACAAAAGTATATAGAAGAAGGAAGAACAATTCCTAATATTCTAAAAGCTACACTTCAAGAAAATACAGTATTCTCTAATGCTATAGAATTATTTTCATCACCAACTTTTATTCAAGAAGATGGTTTTAGTATGAAGAATAACAAAGAAGAATTTGATGCTGTTATTAAACAATATAATTTAAATCCAGAATTTGCAGATACTTTAATTGGTGCATTAAATAGTGAGCATTTAAAATATCTTGGAGAAAAAGCGGCAAGACACCAAAAGAATGCTGAACTGTTAGCTTCTTTAGGTTGGAAAGGTATAGCTCTACAGTTTGGTACTTTTATTTTAGATCCTGTTAACTTAACGGGTTATGGGGCTTTAAGTAAAGTAATGAAAGCTGGTCAATTCTTTACGGGATTAACTAGAAGACAAAACTTTGTTAGAAAAGGTTTAGCTTATGGTACTTTAGAAGGTGCTTTATACTCTCCAATAGCGGCTAATAATCCTACAATGGGCCTAAATGATGTACTAATTGCATCAGCTTTAGGTGGTACTCTTGGAGGGGGAATATCTGCCCTTACAGCTAAATCTCTTAAAAATGTAGCTAGAGCCACAGAAAAACAAGACTTAGTTGAGAATGGTTTAGAAGTTACAGATAAAGCTAATAAAACAAAATTTAAGAATGTTAAGCATTCTAAAGCTAATAAGAAACTTGAAAAAGATTTAAATGATACAGCGTTAATTGATAATGTTGAACTATTCTTTCCTAAACTAAGAAACATTCCTTTCTTTGGTTTTAGTATGACTAGATCAGGTACATTAGGTACTTCTTTATCTAAAAAAGTAAAACTGTTTAACTTTAAGTCTATGGAAGATCCTGTTGGCTATAAAGATAAAAAGACAGGCCAAGCGGCAACACAAGACAGCACAGTTGAAATGACTAGAGATCAAGTTGTCATGAGAGCTCACAGTACAGTTTATTCGAACGTAGGTGACGCTATGAAAGGTTATTTAAAAGATAGAGGCTTTGGTGGTGTTAGAGGTTTCTTTCAGTTTGGTCATAAAACAAGATTTATGCACGATACTAAAAGAGTAATTATAGCTCTTAGTAAAAAAGAAAAAAGATTAAAACTTAGTGCACAAGAAGAAGTATTACTAAAAGATCCAAATTTAATTAAAGCGGCAAATGCTTATGCTGATGGTTTTGAACTATGGGCTAAGTTGTTAAAAGAATCTGGTGTTGAAGGTGCTGAAGATTTAGCAGGCAACACAGGAAGATTTTATGTCCCTAGAAAAATTAGCTACGAAAGTTTTGCGGCTCTAGAAAGAAGAATTGGTGAAGATGGTATAGAAGAATTAATTACTCAAGCTATTACAAAACAACAACCTCTTTTAAACAGATTAGATAATCCTGCTGTTAAAAGAACTGATAAAGATATTAAAAAAGAAATTACTAAAGCAAGAGCTCTAGCAAAAACTATTGTTAAAGCGGCTAAATATAATAGTCGTATGGGTGGTTTTGATATTGAACAATTAATCAGAATTAAAAACCCAGAAATGTTAAGAGAATACATTGATGATGTATTTTCTAATTTAACTAAAGAACAAAGAGATACTTTGTTTAATGGTCTTAAAAATCAAATTAATGTTTTAACTTCTGGTAGATTTAAAGAAAGAATAAGACTAGATGAAAACTTTGAAACAGTTATTAATAATCAAAGAGTTAGATTAGATGAAATATTTGAAAATGATGTAGACTTACTTTGGCATTCATACACTAATGAAATGGCAGGTTGGTATTCATTATCTGATAGATTAGGTATTAAAAGTAGAAATGCTTGGTTAAAATATAAAAACGAATTATTTAATGACATTGATGATGTCTACAGAGATCCTGATGCTGTTAAAGATTTTAAAGAATTAAAAAATGTAGCCCAAAGAAAAGCTGGTGGTCAATTTATAGCTAAAGAAGAAAAAGACACCATTGAAAGTTTCTTTAATAATCTAATGGGAAGATCTACTGAAACAGGAGATCCTACTGTTGGAATGAACAAGTGGTTAAGAGATTTAAGAAGATTTAACTTTGTTAGAGTTTTGAACCAAGTTGGTATTGCACAGTTACCTGAGTATGGTGTAGCTGTTTCTCAACAAGGGTTTAGAACTTTATTAAATGAAGTACCTTTCTTTAGAAGAATATTAAGTGATGCCCAAGATGGTAAAATGAATGATACGTTTTACAAAGACATGGCAGTTATTGGTTCTTCAAATGGTGACGATTATCTTTATAGACAATATCAAGCTTATGATGTTTTAGATAGAGGTGTATCTCAACTAGATCAATCTAAAAGAAGTTTAATAAGTAAACCTGCACAAAATGCTTTTGAAAAAGGTACAGGTTATTTATCTGGTTTAATTGGTATAGACAGCAACCAAAGAAAAATAGCTATGAGATTATTTGTTCATAGACTAGCTGAAGATTTAATTGATGTTTCTAAAAAAGGTTCTTTAATAGATGAAATATCTAAAGGAAGATTAAATAGATACAGAGTATTAGGTCTTACTGATAAAGATTTAGTAGCATTAGCAAAAGAATTTAATAGTCCTAATGTTGTAACACAAAAGACAGCTTTAGGTCGTAGAGTTTTATCTTTTGATTTTGTTAATTTTAAAGATCAAAATTTAGTTAAGAAGTTTGGTATTGCAGTTAATAGATATACTAAAAGAGCAGTCCAATACAACATGATTGGCGACACAAGTAGATTTTTCTCTGATAACGCATACGGAAAATCTATGTCTCAGTTTAGACAGTTTATAATGACTGCTTGGAACAAACAGTTTTTACATAACGTAGCTATGGGTGATTTTCAAACATTCTCTATGTTTATGTATACAAGTTTAGTTGGAGGATCAGCTTATGTAGCTCAAGCACACTTCAATACAATAGGTATGAGTGCAAGCGAAAAGAAAGCTTATCTGAAAAAGAAATTAGGTGACAAAGGTGATTATACTAAAGTTGCTTTAGCATCATTTCAAAGAGCGGGGTGGTCTTCAGTAATGCCTCCGTTTATGGATTTAGTGTTGGGCCAAATAGCACCCGAATACAGATTTAATACTAGATCATCTGGTCAAGAAATGAATTTGATAACTGGAAACCCAACCTATGACTTAGGAGAAAAAGTTTTAGGTATTGGTGGTTCAGTTATAAAATCATTATTCAATTCTGATTATGACTTTAGTAAACAAGATTTAAATAGGATAATGAGAATACTTCCATATCAAAACTTATATGGAATAAATCAATTACTTAACTTTTTAAGAGATAATTCTGGTTTACCAGATAAAGGAGCGAGGAGTTTATATTAAAATATGGCATTTGCAATAGATACATACACAGGTGACGGGAGTACAGTAAACTATAGTGTTACTTTTCCTTACATAGAAGAAGCTCATGTTGTTGTCACTTTAGATGGAGTAACTAAAACTTTAAATACAGATTATAGTTTTACAACTTCATCAACTATTACTTTTACAACTGCACCATCAGCTAGTGCTGTAATTAAATTTACTAGAAGTACAAGTCAAACTTCTAGATTAGTAGATTACCAAGATGGTTCTACATTAACTGAAGCTACTCTTGACCAAGATGGAAACCAAAGTTTCTACATGGCCCAAGAAGCGATTGATATTACTGAGAATACAATTTCTTTAAGTACATCTACTGACCAATGGGACGCTGATAACAAAAGAATTACAAATCTTGCAAGCCCTGTTGATGATAGTGATGCAGTTACAAAAGGATTTATTTCTACAAATTTACCAAACATAACTACAGTCGCAGGTATTAGTAGTGATGTAACCGCAGTTGCTGGTATTAGTTCTGATGTAACTACAGTAGCAAATAATGATACTAATGTTTCAACAGTAGCTACAAACATAGCTTCAGTAAACACAGTAGCAACAAACATTAATGATGTTATTGCAGTAGCTAATGATTTAGCTGAAGCAGTTTCAGAAGTAGAAACTGTTGCAAATGATTTAAACGAAGCAACTTCAGAGATTGATACAGTTGCAACTAATATTGCAAATGTAAATGCAGTCGGTACAAATATTGCTAATGTAAATACTGTTGCAGGAATAAATGCAGATGTAACTACAGTTGCAGGTAATGATACAGATATTTCTACAGTAGCAGGTATTTCAGCTAACGTAAGTACAGTTGCAGGTATATCAGCAGATGTAACAAGTGTTGCTAATGATGCTACAGATATAGGAACTGTGGCTACAGATATTTCTAATGTAAATACAGTTGCAACTAATGTTGCTAATGTAAACACAGTAGCAGGAAACAATGCTAACATTACAACAGTAGCAGGAGTAAACGCAGACGTTACGACTGTTGCAGGTATTTCTTCTGATGTAACTTCAGTTGCAAATAACAATACTAACGTAACGACAGTTGCAGGTTCAATAGCTAACGTAAATAATGTTGGTGGTTCTATAGCTTCAGTTAATACTGTTGCTTCAAACCTTGCTTCAGTAAACAGTTTCGCAAATACATATTTAGGTGCTAGTGCAACACCACCTACGCAAGACCCAGATGGTTCAAGTTTGGATTTGGGTGACCTTTATTTTGATACAGCGTCAGACACCATGAAAGTCTACTCAAGTGGTGGTTGGATAAACGCAGGTTCAGCAGTTAATGGAACAGCAAACAGATTTAAGTACACAGCAACAGCATCACAAACAACATTTACTGGTGCAGATGATAATTCAAATACACTTGCGTATGACGCAGGATTTATAGATGTCTACCTAAATGGTATTCGTCTTGTAAATGGTTCAGATTTTACAGCAACTTCTGGTTCTTCTATAGTTTTAACTACAGGTGCTTCAGTAAATGATATTTTAGAAATAGTTGCTTTCGGTACTTTTAGTTTATCTAATTTTAGTATTACAGATGCTAATGATGTTCCTGTTCTTGGTTCAGCAGGTCAAGCATTAGTAGTTAATTCTGGTGGAACAGCTTTAGAATTTAGTACACCAACTTCATCAATTAATGACTTATCAGACACACCTGCTTCTTTAGGAAGTGCAGGACAGGCTTTAGTCGTTAATCAAGCAGGTACAGCTTTAGAATATTCTAATTCTAGTTCAGCAGAAATTTATGGATTTGTATTAACAGATACAGATAGTGATGGTGTATTAGATACACTTCAAGTCACAACAACAAATGGTGGTGCAGATAATATAGATGCTACTACCTATGCGTCATTTGATGATGTCATTTACGCATCAACAGGATTTAGTTGGTCATTAGACAATAATGGCAACTTAATCGCAACAATCTAAATAAATATTAATAGGAGAAAAAAATTATGGCTACAATAGACATAGGAAAAATTGCGTTTACGCAAAAAGGTACTTGGTCTAGTGCTACTGCCTATACTTCAAAAGATGTAGTTCAGTATACTGACAATGGAGAAACCTCATCTTATGTTGCTGTAGCAGGTTCAACTAACCAAGCCCCTGCAACTAATGGTACAGTAAATACTACTTATTGGAACATTTTTGCAAAAGGTTCATCAATCGGAAGTACCAATCAAGGTACTTGGGATAGTGCAACTGCTTACAATAAAAATGATGTAGTACAATTCACTCAAGATGGTACTCATACTTTTGTTGCAGTTCAAGGTTCAACAAACCAAACACCTCAAACTTTAGGTACAGTTAATACTACTTACTGGACTAAACTTGCATCTGGTGTTGGTTCATCTGGTAATTTAGAAGTTCTTGCTTCTGTTGATGCTAGTTCAAGTGCATCATTATCAGTAGATGGATATTTTAATGATAACATTTATGGTGCTTATAAAATTGTTTATCAAGATTTAGTTTTTAGTAGCACTAATTATGTAAGACAAAGAGCCTTAACATCTTCTGGCGAACTTTCTAGTAATGATTATTTTGGTGTTCAAAATACCTATGCTGATGTCTTTGATACAGCAGGATATTATCTTCAACAGAATAAACACCAACCAATTTTTGAGTATTCTGGTGGTACTGGTGATGATAGACTTGAAGTAGGTCGTGGCGAAAGAACAAGTAATGACAGATACCAGTATAGAAATCAGTCTGGTGCTTCATTTTATGGAGTAGTAGAATTTGCTAATCCTCAAGCAACACGAAATCATGGTGGATTTTTTAATTGTGTTATGCGTGGTGGTAATACTGATAATGGTATGGGTAGATTTAATTTTGTATCAGATGAAAAAAGATTTAACATTATCACTACAACAGCTTTGACTGGTTGGAAAATTTATCCAAGCACAGGAACTATTACATCTGGCACAATGACTTTATATGGATATAAAAAATAAGGAGTAATCTATGAAAAATAAAAAAATAACACCAAATGGCATTGAAGAAGTTGAAATGACACAAGCTGAAATTGATGCTTTAAATGCTGAAAATCAACAAGCTGATGAAAGTGCAGTTCTTGCTAATCAAAAAGATGCTGAATACAAAGCATTAAAAGCTAGTGCAAAAGCAAAGTTGATTTCTGGCGAAACATTAACTGAAGCTGAAGCAGATACTTTGGTTCTTTAATAAAATCTTAAAATCGTAGGAGAATACTTAATATGACAAAAGCTAGAGATATATCTAAATTGCTGTCTACAGCAAATGGTAAGATAGCAGGAGAAAACCTTGATGTATCTTTTGAAAACATTACCGATACTGGTACTGAAGGAACTAGAGTTGCTACAGGTACTACAGCACAAAGAGGTAGTACAGCAGGTCAATTAAGATTTAATACGACTACTGGATTAGCTGAATATTATACTGGTACTGCTTTTAAAGCTATTGATGCACCACCAACAGTTTCATCTATTGATGTCACAGAAGTAGATAGTCAAGCAGGGGGTAATCAAACAATAGTTATTACTGGCTCTGGTTTTAATTCTGGTGCTACTGTAACTTTTGTTGGTGCAAGTGGAACAGATTTTAATGCATCAACTGTAACTGTAGATAGTGATACTCAAATTACAGCAGTTGCACCTAAAGCTAGTTTTTTAAATGCACAAGAACCTTATGGTGTTAAAGTTACAAATAGTTCTGGTTTATCAGCAACACTTACAGGTCAAATTAATGTAGATAGTTCACCTATTTGGAATACTGCTAGTGGTTCTTTAGGTGAAATAGCATCAAATGATACTGGAAATCATTTTACAGTTTTAGCAACAGACCCAGATGGAGATACAGTTACATATTCAGAAACAGCTTCAGTTTTGTCTAGTCAAAATTTAACTTTAAATTCATCTACTGGAGTTATTTCTGGCGACCCAACAGATGTTGCTTCAAATACAACATTAAGTTTTACTTTGAGAGCTACAGCAAATTCTAAAACTGCTGATAGAGCATTTACGATAACATTAACACCACCAAGTAACTATTTCGGTGATGGTTCAGATGGTGATTTAGATACAACACCTTAAGGAGAAAATATAAATGGCAAATGTAACATATACTGTACCTAATAAAGTTGGTTCTTATGATGGAGATATGGTTGTTAAACAATATAACTCTATGATTATAGATGTAGGAGATACAGTTACAGTAGACCAACCAAATAGAGGATTATTTATTCTTGTTAAAGGTAATTGTACTATTAATGGAACTTTAAGTATGACTTCTAAAGGTGGTTTTATAGACCCAACTTCAACAGGTGGTTCAGACAATCAAGTTGTAGATAGTAATGGATTAAGATTACCTTTTTTAACTTCAAGTGGCACTTCTTCATTAACAGCTTCAAGTACTTTATTTAATGGTTGTGGAAATGATGCCAAAAATATTTTATCAAATTTTATAACACTATCTAATGATGGAACTATTGTAACTTTATCAAGACAAGGTGCAAGTGGTGGAAGTGGAGTTTCTGATAGTGTAGGTAATAATGGTTCTAATGGTTCAACAGGTCAAACAGGTGGTGGTGGTTCTGGGGGTGCAAACTATCTAGGTACTTCTGGTTCTGGTTCTTATGGCTCTTGTTTTTCTGGTGGTTCTGGTGGTGGCCCGATAGACAACTATGGTTCAGCTAACTGGAATGCTACTGCTTGGTCTGGTCAAGGTGGTAGTGGCTCTACAGCACATACAGCAGGTGGTTCTGGTGGTGCAGGAAATCCTAAAGGTACAGGACATAACACTTCAAGTAATCATTTCTTTCAAGATAATGAAGATGGTCATGGTTGTGGTGGTTTAATTATTTTACTTGTTAAAGGAAATTTAACTATTGGTTCTAGTGGAAGAATTGAAGCTAATGGTGGTGGCTCTCAACATGTTTATAGAAATGATAATGATGGAAACTGGATAAGTTCAGGTGGTGCAGGTGGTGGTGGAAACATTGTACTTGCATACAAAGGAACATATACAAATAATGGAACAGTAGAAGCTAGAGGTGGAAGGTCTGGCAGATTACATAGTAATAGTGCGCTAGGTTGGAATAATGGAACTAGCACAGCTACTGCTCAGTATTCTAATGAAGGTGGTTTTGGTGGTAATGGTTCTGTTCAAACCTTACAGGTTTCATAATGCCTAGAAAAAAGATTACATCAAAAGATTATGCTGAAGTATCAGCAGGTGTAAGACTTTCAAGCCATGAGAAACTATGTGCTGAAAGAATGAAGACATTAAATGAAAGTATTAATGAGTTAAAACGAGAAGTTAAATCTTTGAGACAAGATGTTTCTAAAGGTAAAGGTGCTATTAGTGTGCTTGTGTTTTTAGGAACTTTGTTAGTAGGGGTCATAGGGTTCTTTAAGTGGAATGGCTAAAGTTAAATTCCTGCATTTTGAACCAAGACCAAAACCTAAAAAAAGAATAAGAACCCACAAGAAAAATCTAAACAAGGACGAAAAACGTTCTTACAAAAAATATAATAGACAAGGACGTTAAATGAAATTTATTTTAGCATTTTCTATATGCTCTGCAATATCAGGTTACTGTAACAACACAGCAACTTTACCTACAGAGTTTAATTCATGGTCAGAGTGTGTAGGTGCTGGAGGAAAACTAATACAAACTTTCTCTGTAGAGATGAAAGACAGTATTGAAGAAAGAAAACTTTATATGAATTATTTTTGTAACGAAATTAAAAAGGAGAAAGTATAATGTCAAAACGTGGATTGTATGCAAATATAAATGCTAGAAAAAAAGCAGGAACTTCTAGACCAAAATCTAAAAGCACTATTTCACCAAAAGCTTACGCAAGAATGAAAGCAGGGTTCCCTAAGAAGAACTATGGCTAACAGAAATTATAAAGCTGAGTACAGAAAATATCAAAGCTCAGCTAAATCTAAATTAGATAGAGCATCTAGAAATGCCGCTAGACGTAAATTAATGGCTCTAGGTGCGGTTTCTAAAGGAGATGGTAGAGACATTGATCATAGAAACAAAAATCCAAGAGATAACTCTATGTCTAATTTAAGGGTTACATCAAAAAAATTAAATAGAGGTAAATATCGTGTGGCTTAATGCTTTAGGAATGGCCTTTAAAGCAGGCTCTCATATTTTCAAACAAAGACAACAAACTAAAATGTTAATGGCAGATGCACAAATGCGTCATGCTGAAAAAATGAGTAAAGGAGAATTAGATTACTCTGGTAAATTATTAGAGGCAAGGCAATCGGACTGGAAAGACGAATTTGTACTTTTAGTATTGTCGGCTCCCGTGATGGTTTTAATTTGGGCAGTTGTATCTGATGATCCTACAGCTTTAGACAAAGTAAAATTATTCTTTGAGTATTTTCAACAGCTTCCATCATGGTTTACAAATTTATGGATTCTTGTTGTAGCAAGTATTTATGGAATTAAAGGAACACAAATATTTAGAGGAGGGAACAAGTAATGTGGAAATTATTTAAATATAAATTATCTACTTGGTGGAAAAAACAATGTGATATGTTAGATGATGTAATCACCTATAAATTTCCTAATTGCAAGAAAGAACCTCTTAAACAAGAAAATGTTTGTCCTACTTGTCATAAAGATTTTGGTTGTCAGTGCGGAGATTAATCCATGAGAGATACTAAAGTATTAGAAACTTTTAAAAATAAAGTTGAAAAAGAATTAAAACAAAAAATATTAATTAAACTTTTAAAAAAAGAAGTAGAGACAGGTGCTAATGGTACCCAAAACTATGTAA
>Ga0208917_1001627_pt1 | contig 11166 bp, 7 predicted proteins | sample DEB08_DNA_10_FD_185500 | JGI IMG/M metagenome (GOLD analysis project Ga0208917, IMG submission 185500) | Aqueous microbial communities from the Delaware River and Bay under freshwater to marine salinity gradient to study organic matter... | ecosystem: Environmental > Aquatic > Marine > Coastal ...
TGACAGTGTTACCGTGTTTTCTTTTCCAATGAAATCTCCTAGTGGTGCTATCACTAGAACTGAGATGAGTGCAATAGAACAACTAGAACTTTGGAAAGTCTATGCACTTAACTGGTGCGAACACAAGCCGTCTGTAACTATTACTGTAAAGGAAGAGGAATGGATGGAAGTTGGTGCGTGGTTGTACGATAACTTTGATATAGCGTCGGGTGTATCGTTTCTTCCATTTGCCGATCATACGTACCAACAAGCTCCTTATCAAGACATAGAAGCTGATGACTATCTAGAGTGGCAAAGCCGTGTGCCTGCTTCTTTGGATTGGACTAAGTTTTCTAAGTATGAAAAGGAAGATAACACGAGCGGTACTCGTGAATTGGCTTGCACTGCAGATGCCTGTGAAGTTGTAGACTTAGGTGCAAACTGATGATTGAAGTACCAATCAGCGAGGATTACATGCGTCATGCGAGGGAAAAAGCTTCTACTGTGGGCATATTGCAGGGAAGTATTACAGGTGGCACTAGCAATGTTGTGGGTGCGATAGGCGAGGTAATCGTAGCTGATATCATTGGGGCAACTGAAGCAAATACATATAACTATGATTTAGTGAAAGATGGGAATCGTATCGACGTTAAGACTAAACGTTGTAACACTAAGCCACAGTCTAACTATGATTGCTCGGTTGCATCTCATGGTACAAAACAAGACTGTGATAGTTATGTGTTCGTGAGGATACTGACCAATCTCAGTAAAGCTTGGATACTAGGTAGCATTAGTAAACAAGAGTACTACGCTAAAGCTACTCGATATAAGAAAGGTCAAGTAGATCCAAGCAACGGCTTTACGTTTAAAGCTGATTGTTATAACTTACCTATAAGTGAATTAGAGCCGATCAATGAAATCAAAGGTGAAAGCGAAACTGTTCTCGTTAGAAGCGTTTCTTAATAAGGATGGAAATGTTGAGATACTCTACGATGCAGTAGATCCAAATGAATTTGAGAAGACCATGAACTTAGGTCTTCCCATGTATGAAGGTACAAATAAAGTAACTCAGTTGATAAAGTATCTGAAGTCTATGGCACAAGAGATCATGGATAAATCGGGTAGGTACGTGTGATAGAGTGGTGGCAAATTTGGTTACTGGTAGCTATCACTATCAACACCACTATCAATACAATTGTTTTCTTCAGAGGTCGTAAGATAATGAGAAAGAGGGATAAACCTACTTCTTCTTCCTCAACATCTTGAAGTCTTCTTTATCTATCTTGTTGTTCTTATTCATGTCTAGCTTGGCTTGACCACCATACATCATGCCCATGTTCATACCTGAACTCATCATCATGTTTGATTTAGCATTAGGCTTTATGTTCTTCTCGTCCATCATGCCACCCATTTGCATGTTCTTGCTTTTCTTAGCCATGCCACCATACATCATAGGCTTTCTCATGGTAGCACCACCACCGTACATCATGCCTTTACGTGGTCCGTTGTAGTAAGTCTTCATTAGTCTCTCTCCTTAGTTAATTTAATTAGTTTCTTCTTCTTGTACCCCAAACTCTTCATATACAGCATCTGGCACTGTTAAACCTCTTTGAGCAAATTCAGTAATTAAAAAATCTCTCATTAGTAGTGTTGCCTTATCTAATTCTACTTTCTGTAATTTTTCAGGATATTGTATCATCTTTTGTATGAGTCTTGCGGCTTCCTTATTTTGAGCGGCCAGCTTAAGCATTTCAATTCCTGCCCCAGTTGCCAATCTTAATGCTATCTCTGCTGCTACATAAGTAGGACTAACCATACCCCTAGCCAAGTTAAAACCTCTACTTATAAGTTCATTGCCAGTTATAGGTCTAACAACTCCCCCTATCTTTGCAATATTCTGAGCTAACTGTTTTTCTCTATCTACGAGATCCATCAAATCTACCATGAATTTAGCGTGGTCAACACCTAATATGTCTTCGTAAATAGCCTTGACATTTTTTCTAGAGAAGTCGTCCATTATAGTTTCAGGATTAACAAACCCAATTGCAGGAGCATAAGTACCATCAAACTTTTTAATTTTATATTTATTTACACCTGATGTGACTTGTCTTCCTGCTCTCTCGAACATACCATTAGTAAACAGATACAGTATGGCATCTTGAAAGTCTTTTTCTTCCATGCCTGCTACAGGCTTGCCATCTACATTTATTTTTTTGGTAAGAGCTTGCCGTCTTAATTCTCTTAAATTTTCAACAGTGCCATTGAGAACATACTTCTCATAAAAACCACCAGCATCTGTGTTAGTTAGTTTTTGAAGTTTAACTAGAGTTTGATCTCTAAGTTTTACTACCTGTTGCTCTGTTTTTAGTATATTATTAATTTTAGCATTAGTAGTGATTTTGAACTTATCATATTGTTCTAGAGTTTGTTTGTTTTCTCCTACTAATTTTACAATATCTTTTTCATTTTCTATAAGCTTTGAGAAGTCAAGAAGAACTGCTTGCCCCTTTTCTCCATTTTTTATAACAGGAACTGTACTTAATTCAGTTAATAGGTCTAAAGCTTCTCGATTATTTGCTTTAAAATCGTACCCGCCATTCTTTTCATTTAATTGTTTTCTAATTCTAGGGTCTATGTTTGCTAATTGAGTTGTTACTTTATCACCCCATCTAGCAAATATTTGTTCCTCTAACATAGCTTTTAAAAGTTCAAACTTTGTGTTTTGTCTCGGATCATCTAGATTAAATACAGGACTAGGATTACCATCTACAAAGTCTGACATTTGAAATTTTATATTATTAAATTCATTTCTAATATCTTTACCTATATCTGGATCTTTATCCTTCATAAATTTCTCTATGTTATTTATTAAAGGTCTTAGTATTTTATCAGGAGTCCTACCTGCTTTGTATGTATTTCTGTAGAAAGTAGCTCCTGTTTCTCCAACATTTGTAGTTCTGTCTTTGGATTTGATAAAGTCAGTTAAAGGTCCACTTCCTGATACTCTATCAAAAACCTCCCTCTTGTAGTTCTCATTTGCAGCTTCTAAAGCTTGTCCAAATTCAGGATACTGTTCTAGTATCATATTCTTAAGAGTACTTACCTGTTGTGAGAATAACCTCTGTATATTAGGATCTTTTTGTCTAAGACTAAAATCTTTAAATGCGGCAAGTAAATCCATAGCTTCACTCGGAGTTGCATTAAATGATTTTACGTCCCCTATCTCTTGAAATAGTAGCATTAAATCCATGCTATTTCCATCGTATCCGGGGATATGATAATCACTTTTAGGATTGTAAGCCATTGCTTTTATTTTGGTAATTAACTCTTGGTCATCTAGCTCATCAAGAGTACGTTTAGCCATCCTCTCCATAGACACTAGTAGTTTCTGATTTATGGTACTATCCCAAAATATACTCTTTGAATTAAAAAATTTACTAAGAGGAGTTTGCTCCTGTGCCATCTCTTTATATTGAAATGCTAGATCAGATAAATTAATTAACTTCTTTTTACTTAAAGCCATTTTATCTACAGAACCATAGCCTTGTTTACCTCTAGCATAGTATGATTGTATATGTGTCTCCATGACTAACTCGAAGAATTGATCTTGAGCATCGAAGTGATCATTACTTTTTCTAGATTGTTTTATTTTTTCACCACGTTCAAGTAGTAGCTTATAGTTCTCTTCTATTTGTTCTTCTAGTGCCTGTCCATAAGTTAATTCCTTATTAACTTTCATTCTACTTTTAACACTGGCATTTAATAAATTTTCTGCAGTCTTAGGGGTAATTTTTCCATCTAAATCTAAGAAAGCAATTTCATTTATATTTATAATGTCTTCATTAAGTCTTGCATTTCTTTCTATAGATTCAATTTCATGTTCATCTACTATTCTTTGATATTTTTCTATGAATTTTTCTACTGCTTCTGGGTTTTCAATATCAGTTCTATTGATTAATTTTTGTCTTAATTTATCTACGGCAATAGCTAAAAATTTAACTGTTTCATCTTCTCTGTCTGCTATGTCTTGAAGTTGTTTAATTCTATCCCAACTAGATATATCTGCTGCAGATAGCTCGTACCCTGACATAGCATACGCACCTTTTAAAAAGCTTAAATCAGAAACTTGTGCGAAAGGAGCAGCAATCATCTGACCTAGTTCTTTTCTTTCACTTTCAGGAAAGTATTTTAAGATGGCATCCTCAAGATCAATTTGACTATCTATGTTAGCTAATAATTTTTCTGTATCTTCTTTACCTAGATAAGGTATCATTCTGAATATGTATTCAGCACCTTTTCTTTCAGATCGTGTAAGTTTCCTTCCTATTTGATTAAACACAAGTTGCTCATAGTCATTTAAATCTTGTGCTTTAAATATGCTAGGTATACTTGAATTAACTTTCTCTAGTCTTCTAATTCCAGCTATGTCTAATATAGTCTTACCTATACTCGGTAACGCTTGATTTTTTATGTAACGTGCAGGAGCTTTAATAACACCTCCTAATGTTATACCCTTTGCAAAAGGTACTCTAACACCCCCTGCCATATGAATTAAAGCACCTAGACCTTGTGCTGAGTAGAAATCTAACATACCATCTTCGCCAGCAAGAAGTTCTGTTGCTATTAATTGAGTTACAGCAGCAGGTAGTGCTATCTCAAGACTTTCTTTTAGCACTGGAACAGTGTTTCCAAATACAAAATTTCTAAATATCTTACCTTCAAGAGATTTTATTTCTCTTTTCTTTTTTATAAATGTACTGTTTGTTGGTCCTAGTTTTTGAAATTCGTCACTCTTTAATTCATCTTTTAATCTACGTAACTCTTTTCTCATGCCTTCAAATTGAGCTTGACTAGATTTAAACCTTAAAGCTCTTTCAATTTTTTTATCGTCAAATTCATCAATAAGTTTTTCAGTTCTCATTTTTGAATATAATTTAAGAGTAGATTGAGGTTTGGTGTAGCTAAGATCTCCTTCTTTTATTTTCTTTGCACGTATCTTCGCAGTTTCAGTTTCAAGTTCTTTAAGATTCTTTAGACCAGATCTAATGTTGAGTTTTGCCATACCGCCTACTGTCAAGAATGTCTCAAGAGCAATCATTCCGTACCTTTCGGCTACTGTCATTTGATTAATGGCTTCATTTAAAAATATTTGAGCTTCGTTTTCATCAACAAAATTTAAATCTTGAATTTCTGTAGATACTACCTGTCTACCATCTACTGTATTTATCTTGTCTACTCTTATCTGCGTTAGCTCTTTAAACCTTTCTTCAGATATTTCCCCGTTATCCATTTTCCTTTTTAAGGATTGATAGATTACATCGTTCATAACACTAGATAATGACCCTGCATCTATTGTTTCTAAAGCATCTCCCCATATCTTATTGATTTTATCTCTATGTTCTTTTGTGTCATCCCACGCTTCAGACAAGCTTTTGTTTTCAGATGTAGACCAATCAATAACCGCCTTTATAGCTGAGTACCCACCGTCAAAAACTAAATTTGGAAGTTGTAATGTTCCTCTTGTTATTTCATTCAAGCCTTCTATGGTAGTATCCCAGAATTCTCCAGTAGTAATGTTATCAAGAAGTATCTGTTCTATTAAGGCTTGATTTTTACGGCTTGTCCCTTTTGCTACACCTTTTACAACTTTGTAAAGTTCTTTTCTACTTTCAAAGTAATATTTCTGCTGATTGTATAAATCAAAATCACCTAGAGACGCCAATTGTTCAGCTTTCTCAGTAGGGTTAAACTGAGACATATCTCTAGAAAAAGCAATAGAAGGTTGTGTTTCTCCTATATCTTTTCTAATTAAATTTATTAAATTTGTTGTATCTTTAAGAGCTAGCTCTGCTTCTTTCTTTTCTTCTTGAGTAGCATCAGGTTGACTACCAATTATATATGCACTTTCTACTTCATCTTTTTCAGCTTGAGAAAGTTCTTTAGGTATATCATTGTCTATGATAGCTTGTTTTAATTGATCGACTGTAATGATACTTCTTTGTTTTATGAGATCCTTTTCAGCTTCTTCTCGCATTTCCCCTGTATCTAAGCCAGCCTTCTGACCTTCATAACTAGTAATACCTCTAGGAGTTACTATAGGGGGTAGGAAATCACTACGAAGTTCTTTTTTTCTAGTCTCTCTTCTTAGATCTTTAAATGATGCTGATTCACTAGGTCCTCTGATTATAGGTCTAGTAACTCCTTCAGTATCTTCTACAGTAGGTGGCACTACAGACCTATCGCCCTCTGTGTCATCTACAATAGGGGGGGTTACAGATCTATCACCTTCTGTGTCGTCTACAGTCGGTGGAGTTACAGATTCAGGTCTAGCTTGTGGTAATTCTACGTTTACATTTTTCTCTTCTTCAGAACGCTTTTTGTTTTCGTCGTAGATAAAATTACCTGATTCTTTATTTTGTTCGTAGTCTTGAGCTACAGATAACTTAGATGAAGTGGCTCTAGGCATAGTGTTTGTAATTACATCTACCATTACACTTTAGCTCCCTTTTTAAGTCTATCAATAAATCCGCCCTTACCGTCTGGGATATATCTTCTACGTTTATCAGGCATTAGTTCATCTGGGTTTATCGGTTCATTTTTGTCATCATCTCCATCCATTGTAGGAATGACTGAGTCTTTCATAGCGTTGTATCTTTTATTTGCATAAAGAATTTGTAATTCCCGTTTATCTAAAAAGTCATCAGATGCACTTCCCATAACTAAATTTATCTGATCAATTCTTTTCATTTTGTTTTCAAAATCATTTATAACTTCTTGCAATGTAGCTAACTCTGAAGTTTTAGCTTGAAATATTCTAGAAGAACCTAGTTTTCTTAGCTGTACTTCAAAATCTTGGTTAGATAACCTTCCCGCAGGGTCTACTGCTCTAGCCATATCTGCTGCAAGGGTAATCATAATAGCTTCTTGTGCAGATATATTAGCCACATCTCGTGCAAAACCTAATGTACCATCTTCCTTAAGTCGCTTTACAATTGCAGCTATAGTTTTAGCATTGGTGTTTGGAGAGTTCTCTCCCCTGCTAGATAACGTATCCCCTATCTGACTAAATGAACCAGTTGGTCCTATAATGTTTCCTACAATTGACTTTACAGTTTGGACAATACCGCTAGCTGTCCTCTCACCCATCTTTAAATTTTTTAACCTAAGTAAGCCATCTCTTGTTCTTTTTCCTGCTGCATATTTTTCATTAAACTCAGTAGGTGTTATTCCTATTATTGCTTTTAATTTATCTGCTGTTTTTGTTATTCCCCCTATAACTCTTGTACCCTTTACTTTACTCTGTTCTTGTAATAGGTCTGATTCAGGAACTCGTATCACAGATGCTAACGCATTTATTTTATCTGCAGGGTTATCTCCAACAGACTCATCTAGGTATTTAAGAATTAAAGGTTGATTTGCGTTTGTTAATTTTTTACCCGCACCTAAATGTTCTAGGTTGATGGCATGAAATAACATTCTGTAACTGTCTCTTATTTTATTGGGTGTTGCCACTCGTACGCCGTTAATATCTACTGTGACTTCAGATATATTTACTGGGCTTTTTTCTAGTTGATTTCTAAAATATTTAATAAACTTACTATGAGCATTAGGACCTACAAATCCATTCTTTTGTGCTAATGTACCCAAAGCTAAATACTTTTCATCTGCAGTTATGCCTTTATCTAATCCTGCAACTTCATCTTCATCTTGTAGCTCATAGCTGAACAATGTACCCTCTTGTTCTTCACCTATTCCTTCAAGGTATATAGTATTTTTTGTATCTTTAAATACATTTTTCTTTTCTTTTTTCTTTGCAGCATTTATCTTTGCATCGTATTCATTAACTTCTTCGCTAAGAATACCTGAATCTCCAAGTAGTGACTCTAAAGAATATTGTTCAGAAGGAACTGGAAATCTAGTAAGTCTTTGACCTTCAGCATTCATAGTCTGCGCTTTACCATAAGTATAGTCACCAGTTATCCTAGTCCACTCTTTTATAAAACTTTCTTTTTCTAGAGGGTTCTTTTCTAGATGTTCTTTGAAAGCTTTTACATTTTCAGGTTTTAAAAAATGTTCTTGAGCTGCCGCAAAGTAGTACTCTGATGCAGCTAATAAATCTTTACCAAATACGCTTTTATCGAAGTAATTCTGATCTATGTCTATTTCATAAGTGCCTTGCCCTAACTTTAACTTTCTTGCGGCACCTATCCCGTTCATTTGTCCAGCTAAACCTGTAAGATCAATATCGAGTCTATCTGCTATACCTGTACCAAAAGGTCCAATACTAGGTCTATTAGCTACCTGCTCTTTAGCTTGTTTTAGTTTTTCACCTAAAAATTTAGGAACAGGCTTACCTGCTTTTGCTGCTTCAATAGTGCCTTGAAATAGCATGTCCTGTAACCCAGCTAATCTTTGATCATCAGCAGTTCTTAATGTTTGCTCTCGTTCTATGTTTTTTTGAAAGCCACCAACGAGTCCTTGTACAAATGCTAAACCTATGCTCATACTGTTACTTCCTCTTCTGTTTCCATCTGCTCTTCTTCAGGAGAATCATCCATTTCCATCTCTTCAGGTGGCATTTCCATTTCTTGTGGTGCAGGTATATCCATCGTCATAAAATTTTCTTCTTTGGGTTCAGATGGCATGTTACCTTCTCTAATGGACTCATTGACGTTCTCTCTAATGAACTCAAACATACGTGGGTTATTTTCTTTCATCATAGAGAAGAAAGTCTCATCACTCATTTGTCCTTCTGTACCCGCATCTTCATTTTCAAACAGGCGATATGGGATACCTGCTTCTTCTGCCATGTGTGCGATATACATACCAAGTGGCGGTTGAATAAGCATTCCTACGTCAGGCATAAACTTACCATCGTGGAAAGCTTGTAACACGTAACCTTCTACCATGACTTCTACAGATACTCCTGTATAGAGTAGCTTGAACATCTCATCTCGTACTTTAGGTCTTTGCAGAGACGATATTGCAACTTCTAAAGCTTCTTCAGGATCTGTTATCTGAGGTGGCTTACCCCATGCCCATTTAGAATTATCTTGTGTTAAAGAATGTCCGGGAGGTGCTACTGCAAAAGGATCTTTCGCTTCTATAGAACCTACAGGTGCTTCCATGTCCATTTCATCCATTAAGCTGTCCTCGTTCTTTGACTACGTGATAATGAGGTCGTACCCACTGCTGTCTTCCTACCTTGTCCAATAGTAGGTGTAACAGTAAATTGACTAACCACATTATTCATTTGTGTGTTGTATGAAGCATTCATCAAGGCTGCTAGTGCAGTTTGTATGTTAGGATTGTTAGCTCCGACTGCCATGTTGACTTGACTTGCTTGAAATTGAGGAGTAGTTCTCCCAAATCCCATTTGTCTGTAGCTTCTTGCTTGTGGCATCTGTACTTGTTTGAAAGGTTTTTGAACATCACCTCTTGCACCAAGTCCCGCCATTTTACCATAAGCTTCAGCACCCTTTTTTATAAACCCAAAAGTATCACTCTCAAGAAAATCACTTACATCAGATACTAGTGCGTCTCCTGCAGTGTAACCAAAAGCATCCGCATCATCAACGTACCCTATCGCTTCTGCACCCCAATCAACTATTCTATCCCACCATGACATTATTTAATTCCTCTTCATTTTTACATAGCCGCCCAAGTAGCAAGCCAGTTACCTACGCCTATGCCGATACTATCTTTTTGTTGCTGGGTATAAGTCTCTTTTGAATTAGCAAACTCCATAGCCATTATACCAATCTCGTGCTGTCTTTGCAAGGCTGACTCAGACTTTTGAAAGTTCCAAGCAGCATTATCTCTGTACTTTTGCCACAGAGCATTCAAAGCAGACTGATTCATGTTGAACAGGTTTTGAACATTAATTCTGTTAGTTTCATTTTGTATAGCTGTATCGGCTGTGTTAACCTGCCGTCTCCAGTTCACATTGGATTGATCGATGGCATATTGCATATTAGAGTTGAACTTATCTCTTGCATCTTGCATGGAAGCATTGAACTGGTTCATTGCGTTTGCTTCACCAACGTTGAATTGATTTATGGCAGCAGTTCTATTTGCATTGGCTGTTTCTACCTGCGAACCTAACTCTGCAAAGAATTCTTGTACCTGTAGTTCGTTCTTAGCATTGAATTCTCTTCTTGCATTCTCTTCGGCCGCATCTTTGAACATAGCCTGTGTGAGAGCATTAAAATTAAGTGTGTTTGTTTGTTGTTGGGCAGTTAAGTTAGCTGTGTCTACAGATAATAGTGACTGTGCATTTGTTACTGCTGATTGTAGCCTTGCAGATAAGTTAGCCTTGTCCATTGCTGCATAGGTAGCAGCATTAGCTAAAGCAGTCTGCTGTTTGTTGTTCAAGTTCTGTAATTGAATTGTAGAGTATTTGTTTGCATCTTGGGCAGCAATGGCAATGCCTGATTCCATAACAGCTTGAGTTATAGCCGCAGAAGCCATACTAGAAGCACCAAGACCTCTAGCTTGCATAACCGCACCCACCTTTCTAACTGCAGGGGATGCCCACGGTGGCATCTCACCACCTTCTTCTAGTGCAGACATAAGCTGTGTCATTTGGTATTGTACTGTGCCACGCTTATCTAATTCTTCTGTTTGGGCAGTAGCTACGGCTTCAGGGCTTACTGTACCTTGTACCCCCTGCATGTAATCGCCAGTAGGCGTAATTTGAGCCGTATCCATAGTGGTAACACTTGGAGCAGTTCTTTCTATGCCTGATATTTGTCCTACCCCCTCTGTGCCTGTAGGGACAGTCGGCATTGCTTGAGTTGGGGTTTGTGCTGTAGCTGTAGTAGTTCCTTCACCTAATATTACATTACCAGTTCCTTGAAGTTCATTTTGTGCTACTTCAGGTCTAACTGCCGTTACTTGTGGAACACCTGTAGATAATCCGCCTGCTAAATCAGCCATACGCTGTTCGAGTTGAGCGTCTGTTGTTATTTTTTTTGCCATATCTGTATTTCCTGACTCTTGTAAATCATATCTTGCTTTTGCCAATACTCTAGGTAGGTGAGTTTGCATAAGTGCTTTCTGCGCTCTTGTCCTTTTATGTGAAGGTATTTTTTTTATTTTATCTAATTGAGCTTCTGTTTCTTTGATAAAATCAGAAAGTGTTTGACCTTTTTTTAGGGTATAATTTATATCCTCGTAACCAAAAGG
>Ga0208917_1001630_pt1 | contig 11163 bp, 29 predicted proteins | sample DEB08_DNA_10_FD_185500 | JGI IMG/M metagenome (GOLD analysis project Ga0208917, IMG submission 185500) | Aqueous microbial communities from the Delaware River and Bay under freshwater to marine salinity gradient to study organic matter... | ecosystem: Environmental > Aquatic > Marine > Coastal ...
TCCGTCAACTCAGAACCCCATCCAGAGACTACCGTCCCATCATCAGCCCTACGCAATCTCTTTTCTGACATATCTCGGCATATTGTGCGCTACAAACTTACCCGTAAATTCCAAATCACTTAACTTCTTCTCCTCTGGCAAGGTATGGTAAAACTTCCATAGACTTGTCTTGACCCTTTGGATGCAACTCCCACAAACTGTATTGGGACTCTCTTGCTTACCCACAATAATCTTAGAAGACACCAAGGCATTATGGTATTCAAACATACGCCTCTTCAAATCACCATTAGGTAATCCCCCTCCCGTCAGTTCCCTGAAAATACTTAGGTCCATAGCACTTTACTTAATATACAAACATAGTGAAGGAATTTTATCCGCACAACTATTCCCCTCTTATATAATATATATTACTTATATAATAAGTACTATAAGTAGATAACTTATAAGTCCCTCATATAGGGACTTACTTATATAAGTACCTAATATAATAACATAATACTAATACTTATAGTATAGGTATTATAGTTTATTATAATAGAACTATTATAATATATATATTATAATAGGAGAAGTACCCTCTAACCATAATCCCAAAAAACACTTCCTAAGGGGTGTTTGGATGAGTGGATGACTCCATATACCACTCGGTATCTCAACGTCTCTTAAAACGCTTTAAAATGGCCTTAAACGCGAAGTCCCATCCCCCCGCTAAATCCCCCGTACAGAGAGGTCTACCTACCCACCCTACAAAAAAATCTCCGGTCAGCCAAATTTTTTATCCTCTTTTTTAGTCAAATTTTATGCATTCCCAGACCTGTCAAAAAAAGTTCCTGTGCAAGGGGTTAGAGTAATTTAGACAGATTCTAAATTTCCTTTTGAGGTGACTTTTTTCACACCTTCCCCTTGTTATTTCCCAAAAATTTCCTACATTTATATAGTTAAACAAATAAACACAACCAAAAAAGTACAAACTATGGAAACGCAAAAAGTAATCTATGTAAACCAATCAAACGGAAACAAACCCGCCACCATAAACGAGCGCGTTAAATTCCTACACCTCGAAGCCTCTAAAAATGTTGACTTGTCGGCACATTTTACCGAAGCGGAATTAAAAGAGGCAACGTACTACCATAACAAAAAGGTAGAAGCCTCGAAAAAATTGTACAAAAAGTCGTCCGACATCGTCCGCGCTGTTGTACGCACATCTTTTGAAATTGTAAAAGATTAAGCCAGAGAAAACCGGGGAGGATATTTGTACAAATGTTCTCCCCTCATTTAAAAAACTAAACTGATGGAGACGATAGAAATAACCTTGGAGGAGTACAACAAACTTACAAAGCGTAAAAGTACACAAGGCACAAGAGCAAAGCAAGGCAAGGTGCGCACAAAGTATGTACAAATCTTGGAACGTGATGGCTACAAATTTATCACCTACGATAGTAGAACACAGGACAAAGATATATGTAAAAGAGCAAAGAAGGCTTCTACACTTAAGGCAAAGTTTATTCGTCAGTATTATTCTAAAAATTGGTAGAAATGAAAACAAAGTATAAATACCTATTGACCGCGAGTATCCTATCTTTTATAGGTTGCACCATTGGGGAAACCTGGGTACTCATTCCTATAACTGTAATATCTATATTCTCAATGTATAGATTTATAGAACTTGACAACAAACAATAATACAAACCACAAACCACAGAAAGTATGAAAGATTACAATCAAAAAGCCTACTGGGGCGTAAAGGCAAAGTACAAATACTTGCCCGCCACAAATACAAAAGGCTCAAGGTTTAGCCTAACAATAGGCAATGAGAATATAGGCATATTTCCCTATGACTATTCTAAGCATCCATCCGAGCAACTTGCAGAAAGATTGCAAGAGCATTTCTTAACTTGGAAGTCTTGCATTATTACAGATGACACAGATGGATATGTAGCAATGATAACAATGGGTACAGAGTTATGAGAATAGAATTATCCAGAGAAATGCTTGAGCAATTAGTACAATATCAGCAAGCGCGTATTGTAGGACTTGAGCGCAAAGTAAAACAACAAATGGTAGAAATCAATTCTCTAATTCTTGACATTGGAGAACTACAAACAACAGAGCAATGATTATAGATTATGACGGAATCTCTTTAGACGAACTATGCGATGGTATCTATATAGATGCACAAGTTCGTATTGAAGAAAACACAGAGGGTGCTGACTATATGTACAACACCTACACTTCTACATATGTAGATGGAGACATTTATATCGTAACACCCAACGGAAAATACAAAGCCGAGGGGCAATTTGGCGAGTACTTACAAACACTAATAATTCAAAAAGCAGAGAAGCAATTATGAAAATCACAGCAGAACATTTAGACAACTTGATGCACAAGATTGTAACATCACATCAAATCTTTGGTATAGTATACCAAAAGAAATCGGGAGAAATTACAAAGTTCAATGCAAGATTCGGAGTGCATAAATTCCTAAAAGGAGGGAAGCGCACCGTACCTAATTCTATGTATGTCATTTATGACAATAACCGCAAAGGATATCGTGCATTAGAACCATCCAACATTATGCAAATTACCTACAACAAAAGTAGATATGTAAGGTCGAGCGATTATGAATTCTTAAAACTATGAGTTATGAAAATCATCCTTGTTCATCATAGAAAAACAAATGAGTATTGCAAACTATTCACCGATGATATTTATAAGATTCGGGGACTGTTAAATGATATCAAATGGGACTATAAAGATTGCAAGTTCTTTTATACAAAAGAGAATGTAAGCCTTATAGATTTCAAGCCGAACAATTTTGAGAAAGTTAAAACAGAGATGCTATGGAAATCCTAACACAGAATACAAAACTCCGAGCCACATCTAAAGAATTAGGTGTGAAGGTTATGAACTTTGGTATCCCCGCTTATCGCAGTAGGGTATCGGGCAAAGTTATATGCCCCTTCGCCAAAGATTGTGTAAAGTATTGCTATGCACAGAAGGGTGCATACAATTACGGAAATGTACATCCCGTATTCGAGAAAAGATACGAACTCACCAAGCAAGATAATTTCGTAGACATTATGTGCGAGGAGATAAAAAAGAAGAAGCCAAAATATATACGCGTACACGATAGCGGAGATTATTACTCCAATGCGTATATCGACAAGTGGTTCGAGATTGCTCGTAGAAATCCAGATGTAAGATTCTATAGTTACACAAAGAGTATTCCCCTATTCGAAGGACGAACAATCCCACACAATTACAGCATTATTTATTCAGAAGGTAGCAAGGTTGATGAACTAATTGACGCGAATGTTCATAGACACGCCAAGATATTTAAGGACAAAGAGTCCTTGACTATTGCTGGATATGTAGATGCAAGCAAGATAGATTTGTATGCAACAAAATGGTACAGCCCGAACCATAAAATCGGGTTAATCTTTCACTAATTAAAACCACAAACTATGAGTGTAGATATTTCAGATTTCGCACACGACAGTTGTAGTGCTTGTTGCGGAGTGACTTTATACAATTACAATGACGGCTTTGGTATATGCGGAGAATGCAAGGAATGGTCAGAGTCAGAAGTAGATTATGAACGGAGAGCGCATCGCGCTTTCTATAGCAATCAAAACTAAAAACTATGGGAATCTATAAAACAATTCACCTAAATGAGGTAGATGCAAATTATATAAATTATATACTTGTTGAAGCCCAAGAATTTATTTACTTATCTTCAGAAGAAGGAAATAAACATCATCTTGTACGAGAACTTGATGATGTATTTGAACTACTAAACAAATAAACCACAATGAAATTCTATGAACTAAAGCAACTACAATTTGCATATGGGTATGACCAAATGCAAGAGATGATTGAAACGGGTATGGCTTGGAGGATGGAGGGTGCATACGGCAGAGCCGCTATGGATTCTCTACGCTCGGGTGCTTGTTTCCTACCTACTACAAGTAGGAAAGATTATTACGGAAGTACGATTCCCTCACGCTATCAAGTACAAAAGGGAACTGCTGGAAGTTATCAGAACTCAGTAAAATTTTACACAAAACTAATTGAAGAATGAAAACAAAAATTGTAATCGATTATGTAGTAAGTGAGGATAACTTTTATGTATATAAGGTCCTCAATTACAGAGAGATAGAGGGTCAATGTGCGCCTTTATGGAGCGACATATACGAGACTCTTGAGACAGGATATTTCTATGATTCTGATGAGTTAGATGAGTGGCTCGAAGCAGAGGAAGAAAATATAGAAGTAGTCATTGACTATCGTACAAATTATTAACCACAAACTACAAACACTATGGGATTTTTTAGTTGGAAAACTTGCGATACACATATGTCAATCGCAAATTCATCAAGCGACAGATACACATTTGATGTGTATATGATTACACCCGATGGTCGTGTATTTCACGAGACAGAGTATGATGGATACGGAGTATTCGGAGGCAAGGATTTCTATGAACTACTTGCTGAACTGAACGGAAAAGAATCAGACAGAATGGTAGGAATCGATGTTGCCTTTAATGACAATCCTTCGGGAGACGATACTGCGGGAGTCATCTATCCGAAACTCGTTGAGCATATATCACAAGATGTAGTGGCTCAATACAAACGATTACCTAACCCAATCGGGTGTGAGTATCAAGGATATTTTTACGACCTTTAAGAATAATAACCACAAAACTATTAGAAATTATGCCGAATTGGTGTGCAAATAGTTTCACATTACGCGGAAGTAATGAGGAACTACAATCTATTAAACATCTTCTATTGATTGAAGATAAGTTCAGTTTCACTTGTGCTGTACCACAGCCCGAGAATATATTCAACGACCCCTTGAGTTCAGATAAACAGAAGGAGTTAGATGAGCAAGGTATCCCTAATTGGTACGATTGGAACATTCATAATTGGGGTACGAAGTGGGATGCTTGGTGCGAGAAGGGAGATGTAGAGGAATGGGATGAACACATCCATATAAATTTCCAGACCGCTTGGAGTCCACCTACGGATTGGGTGTATGCATTCAATGAGAGGTTAGGTGATAGCAAAGTACGCTTTGAACTTCTATACGATGAACCCGGAATGGAGTTCGCGGGAGCATATGTTCGCGATGAGAATGGTGAACTGCTTGACTACGAAGGTAGAATCTACAATTCTGTATGCGGAGAAGAAGTATTCTATGATGAGGAAAAGGAATGCTATGTAGATGCTAAAGGAGAACCTGTAGATGAAGATGAACTAACATATGAAGTTGACTATGGATTCGATGGGCAATAAGGTAGGTTTCCCAACCTATCACGAAGCGTGTGAACTTCTATCGTATGGTGTGGATGAAGGTGTATTTATTCTGATGTTCAGAAACGAGGTTGATGACGATGTAGTTATTGACATCCCTCTGCACGAAGATTTTTTAGATGCTATCTTGCTGTATAGAAAGGCTTACAAGGAACACATAACAAAAAGACTTGAAGAATAGTGTTTGGAGTATTAGCCATCATCCTATTCATTTACTTTAGAATAGAAGAAGCCATTAAGAAACGATGAATAGAAATTTAGAATTGGAATTGCTATGTGAAGCAGACATTGGGGTTCTCTTGTATATGCTACAGGAGTTCCCCAAATACTGCAAACATCTTCCAGAGGAAAAGCAGAAGGAGTATGTACGACTTGTCCTCAAGTTGGATGACTTCATTGCTATACATAGGACAAGATGCAATGACCTAATCCAACTGACTGGAAAAATAGAAACAGCAAGAATGGAATATGGTAAACTACGAGATAGGATTGTAGACCTTGAAGGTAAGGTCAAGGAGGCAGACTCCTTGAATAATACTTTGATAGATGAGTACTTGGAAGGGGGAAGTATTCCCACCCAAAAACCTTATCTACCTTGAGTTCCCTTTATAATAATAGTATTACTTTATTATAATAGTTCTATTCTAATAGTTCTATTATAATAGTATTAACTTTATTATATTAGTATTAAATAATAATAAATTTGACAAAAGATGCAGATTTCACAAGGGATATTATTGAGGCATTTCCCAAGCGACAATCGGTTCATCCATTACACCCTACGAAAGAAGGGCAGAGTGGTACGGGAAGATGAAACGATACTATCAGTTCGGCATATTGCACTTGTCCAAGTACTCAAGGCTGTGAACAAGGAGAAGGAGTTCGAGAGCGAGGCGCATATCACCAACTACATTATGACCGCCATAGATATGGCGTATTGCAATGTACTGCGGGATAGCAATCTCCTGAAGAACAACCTACCCATTCGTTCCTACAGCGACTACACCGATGACAATCAGATGAACGATACAACCTTGTTTGACGGAGATGTGGTGACGGAAGATTACTATGACAATACCATAGACCACATTCTCGGCTTCGTAGAGAGCGTTTCTACCCCTTTAAGGTATGAGTACTTCACCAAGAGGTATTTAGAAGGTTACAGCGCAACTGAGATAGCCGAACACTATGGCGTTACACAACAAGCCGTGAGTTTCCAACTTTCCAGAGTCAAAGAAGATATTAAAAAGAACATCCACCGCCTTGATATTTAAGGGATATTTGTCAAGGTTAAACAAGAAAGCATTGAGAGTCAATGCCTTTATTTAAATCACAAATCCAATGAGTAACTACAAGTTCAAAACAACCAACATCAAAGGCAAGGAATATGTCGAGGTGAATCAGCGTGTGCTGTACTTCCGCAATGAAGACCAATATGCGGGATGGTCTTTAACCTCCGAGATTCTACACCTTACCGATGAATCCTGTGTCATCAAGGCCACTGTATCCAATGCCGATGGTATCGCTATGGCTACGGGAATTGCCCAAGAAGACAAGTCATCCTCCTATATCAACAAGACAAGTTATGTAGAGAACTGCGAGACCTCCGCTTGGGGGCGTGCGCTTGGTAACTTGGGTATCGGTATCGAGACCTCTATCGCATCCTCTAACGAGGTTTCAATGGCTATTGCAAAGCAATCTCAAGCACCTGAGAAGAAGCCCCTCACAGAGGCTCTAATCACTTCGATGAAGAAGGCTGTTGCCGATGGTAAGGGGGAGCAAGTACGACAAGCCCTCAAGGACAAGTACATCGCTGATGACAAGACGATGAAGGCTATCCTCGGATGAGAAGATTACAAAAGACCTTCCTCACAAACGAGGATTTCTTTACGCTGAGATTCGAGACAGACCAAGATGACGATTGTGTACATCTGCTCCAGGAATTTGGAGACCAAGAGGTCTATCTTATGAGTCTAAATAAAGAGGCTCTTGTAGAGTTAATATATCAACTAACTAATATGCTCGATGACTGAGGAAAAATTTAAGAATGATGAGGAGTATTATGCAGATAGGTCCTACCTATCTAATAGTTCTCTCAAACTCCTACGCGAATCTCCAACCAAGTTCAAACTCTGGAGGGAGAACAAGTGGAGTTATCCAAATACAAACTTCTTTTCCATAGGTTCTGCAATACACGCTTTGTTCCTTGAAGGCAAGGAGACAGCGGTAGTATACGAGGGTACTCGTAGAGGAAAGGAATGGGAGAAGTTTTCTATGGAGCATTCAGATAGAGATATCCTCAATCCCAAAGAACTCAACAGCGTATATGAGATGTACGATAAGTTGAAGAACAGCACAAAGGTTCAAGAACTGATGGGTGACTTTTCCCCAGAAGTCCCCGCAGTTTCTGAACTGATGGGCATCCCAGTAAAAGGGAAAGCAGATGCACTCATTGATAATTGGAACGGCAAATATCTTGTGGACCTAAAGACCACAGCAAAGAGCCTATCCGAATTTAAAAGAGGAGCATCCTATATGCTATACAACCAACAAGCAGCATTGTACAAATATCTCTTTGAGGTAGATGACTTTTACTTTGTGGTAGTTGAGAAAGAGTTTCCGTATGAAGTGGGAATCTTTAAGTGTAGCGATGCCTTCCTTAACTCTGGGCTAAAGGAACTTCAAACTTCTATAAATCTATACCGAGAACTATTTTTAAATGGAGACTACAACTATTACTACACCCGTGAGTACGAACTTTAACACACTACAGAGTCGCATTCTCTCTTGCGTTTCTTCAGCGTGTGATGTTCGCATCTCCGATATTATGTCCTCTACAAAACGTAGAGAAGCCGCTATCGCAAAGAGTATCTTCTGCGTGATGATGGTGGAGAATGGATTCTCAAAGAGTGAGACAGCAAGATGTATAAATGCAGACAACAAGTCTGTACACTATTACCTGGACTCTCACTCCGAGAAGATGAGCGACAATTCGTACAAGAGTATGTACGATAAGTCCCTTGTTCTTTTTGAGAACTATGCCAAAGATATAATAGACTACGACCACGCCATCAACGACTTGCGAAAGATGGTTATGGATTTACAAAGCAAGTACGAACACATTAAAGAACTCCTAATAAACTAAAGAAATGGAACAGCGTCAATTTGTAGGAAAGATTAAGGTAGTAGAGACTAAGTACGGAAGCATCGTAAAGATTGCTCTCGGACCAAACGACCTTGAAGTATTAGCCAATCACCGCAACGAAAAAGGTTGGGTGAACTTGGAGATGAAAGACAAGCGCGATGGTGGTAAGTATATGCAGATTCAAGGAGAAGTTGCAGCACCTAAGCAACCTGTAAATTCAAAAGAAGATTATCCTTTCTAAGTGGTTTGTGGTTTAATTTAACTGGTAAGGAGAGAGAGGGGGCATATGCCCCCTTTCTTATCTCTACTATTTTATGAAATACAAAAAGAGTTTTGGGGCGAGGTTCTACTACAGGGATGAACTTCGAATCCTACAAAGTGCTATGCACTACCACCAAAAGATATTAGCAAGAATCTACGAAAGACTCCAGTATATCAACGAAAGAATTGAGGAAAATGAGCGAAGAAAAACAAGAGATATTCCATCACAAAGTGACATTGAGTTGGAAGAAAAAGTACGGCAATGGATACACGAATCTGACTCGAGGGACAAAGCAAGTGCCATACGAGTTCGTAAGCCGTGGGAAGACCTTGGAGGATATGAACAGCAATGCATATCTGATGATGCAGATAATGACCCATTGCGGATTAGCCAACAAAAAGGTGTACGATTTCCATATTAAAGAAATCTACGAGAGCAAACCCCTCGGTGAGTCATTCCACTATGAGGAGAAAGATTATAAAAAAGAATTCAAATAACCACAAACTATGTCAGCACTTAGAGAGTTTATCTTTGATGCAAATATGCTCAAGGATTCCATCCTCACTCTACGGAATGAGGGTGTAAAGAAAGGATGTTGGACAGGATTCGATTCCTTGTTCGACAAGTATTCCGTTAAGCGCGGAAGCACCACATACATTTATGCGGGAGCGCACCAAGGTAAATCACAATTCACCTTTGAGATTATGATGAATCTTGCCGAGTACGAAGATTGGAAGTGGGCGGTATATTCTCCAGAGACAGGCGCACCCGTAGAGGTGTTCGCTGAACTCTGTTGGGTGTATCTCCGTAAGCCCCTCCTTGTAAACGACAAGATGATGGCTACGGATGAGGAGGCTGACAAAGCCATTGACTTTGTGTCCAAGCATTTCTTCATCGTAGACTCGGGACTCAGAGACCTTAACATCGAAGGATTCTATTCGGCTGTGGAGGAGATTGAGAACAAGTACCAAGTCAAGATTGATGGATGTTGCGTTGACCCATTCACAGAAATCAAGACCGATGTAGCGCAAGGAGTGCGTGATGATATTGCTATTGGTAATGTGCTGACTAAGGTCCGTAAGCATTCCTCAGAGAATGACTACCACACCATCGTTACCGTACACACCAAACACCAACAAGCAAAGTACAAGAACGGCATCCCCTATGTAGATGTTCCTACGATGAATGATATTGCCGGAGGTATGCAATGGTCTCGTAAGGGTATGATGATTATCAATATATGGCGTTGCCCCTATGGTATGGAAGATGAGGAAGGGATTCCCTACGAACCCAACCAAGTGAAAGTTACAGTAGTGAAAGCAAAACCAAAGATTGTCGGTAAGTTGGGAAGTCTCTATCTTTATTACGACAAGATGACTAACCGATATTACGAGATAAACCAAGATGGTAAAAAGCAATACGCCAGACCACAGTTTGGTTAAGGAGATTAAGAGGAGTTGGGGAAATTGTATTTGTATGTTTCTCAAGTTCAATGTCCCCCAAATAACCTCTTGCGAAGTCACACAGGATGGTGACTTAATCCTTAATGATAACCACTATAAGTTTGATGTATCAGATTACACCGGCCACGCAGAAAGATATGTCTTTTTTAATCCTACAAATGGTAGATTGGTGATTGAATATCTTGATAAGAAGATGGTGTATAAATTCGAGGTTGAATTTTTAGAGTAATTTGTTAATGTTTGTGTAGATGGAGACCACAGAGGAAAAAATTTGGGTTGTTGTAAATGAGATTGGAACTCTTCTCTCTGAGAAGAACCAAGCATATGGTGATTCGGCTGTCAAGCCAGTTAATATATTTTCCAAGGGTAATGCTGTAGATTCTTTATGCGCTCGTATCGATGATAAGATTATGCGTATTAAGAATAAAGGCATTAACGATAAAACTGAAGATACGGTCTCCGATTTAATAGGTTATTTGATACTGCTGAAGATAGCCCTAAAGGAGAATAATGATACAAAATGAACAAGAGCTTTTCGATTTCCTAAAGGCTCGGTACATAAAAGACTTAGAGCCTTCTGAACATAAGTATTCTAAATACGATTGCTACAGCGAATCAAAGAACATTGACTTAGAACTTAAATGTCGGCAAGCACATTACGATGACTTGCTTATAGAGAAAGACAAGTACGATAGCCTTCTCGCAAGAGCCACACAGTACGGAACAAAACCCTACTATGTGAACTCTACGCCAGAGGGCATCTTTGTTTTTAATCTTAGCACATTGCCCACTCCCGAATGGGAGGTACGACTTATGCCCAAGACCTCACACTTTTCCAACAGGGAAAAGGTAGAAAAGGTTGTTGGTTATCTATCCATTAAGAAGGGACTCAAGTTACTGGAATAGTGGATATTGTAGATATAGTTATTGACCTTCCCAAACCACCCTCCCTAAATATGATTTATGCGGGAA
>Ga0208917_1001637_pt1 | contig 11119 bp, 23 predicted proteins | sample DEB08_DNA_10_FD_185500 | JGI IMG/M metagenome (GOLD analysis project Ga0208917, IMG submission 185500) | Aqueous microbial communities from the Delaware River and Bay under freshwater to marine salinity gradient to study organic matter... | ecosystem: Environmental > Aquatic > Marine > Coastal ...
TCCACTAGCGACCATAAATGCGATATGGCTTCACATTTAATCGCGTCCGGGTGGCATTGGTCCGCATAGATTGAGCGAAGCGACCAAAATAAATGGTCATCCGGTTTGGCCTTCCAATGGTCTCCAGCGTTCAAGATACCTTGCAGCCGGGCTATCATTTCGGGCGCTTGCTCTTCTACCCATTCCGCACAATCGCTCGCTGCATCTTCTGGCAAGTGTCGCGCCGGGTAGGGGCGCTGTCCGTTTGCTTTTATATACATCTGAAACACTATAACGCGCTCCCATCCGTAGTTAATGGCTCATAGTCTGTCGATTCTATAACTTGCGATATGGTCGCAATATATGCGTGCGAGTCTATCGCTTTTGTATAGGCGCGCCGGGCGTCCGTATAGCTTTCACAAACGACCCAATGGTCTAGCGGCTCACCTACTCCGCCATAATCAAATGACCAGGTGACAATATAGCTTCTCATTGTTCACCCCCTTCAGTTAGTTCAACATATCTTGCAAGCGCTTCTCTCATGCCTTGCACAATAGACCATCGCGCCCCCCAATCAATATAGATACTGTCATTAATGCCGCGATAATCGCCGTCACGCCCTAGCAACGTCTCCGCGTACCAATAACCCCCCGTGAAATGCCATTCGCCGTCAATGGGTTGATAAACCGCTATCACGTCACCATTGCCATTTGGCGAGTATTTATCGGCCGGCTTTCGGGTTACTTCAGCCCGGTAACATTCGGGAAGTATTTTCCCTCTCAATGATGCGACCAAATTATCAGAGAGCACAATGTGCTCATGCTGTACCGTTTGCCGTTTCATGCTTCACCCCCTTCAGTTGTTCGCGCTTCTGCTTCTGCTTTTGCGTTTTCCCATCGCCGCCACAATTCGGCCGCGGTAGTCTCTGCTTCATTGTAGATATGCTGCAGCGCATAGTGTGGAATCATACTCTCTTCATCGTCTACACAACCCAAGGCGATAAGGCCGGGGCGATGCCATAAACCCCCGGTATATTTCCCCCCTTCACTTTCAAAGTGCATCCCGCCAATTCCGTCCCCATCGTGAAATAAGTGAAATTCACGCCCAATTTCAAGTCCCGCCAGCAATAAGGCGAGCTCTTTTGCATTTGTTACGCTTGGCATGCTTACCCCCTCGCTATAGTGTCGAAATCATAAACAAATGACCCGGTATCACTTTTCGCCGGTCCTTTTGCTTTGAGTGCAAGCGCTACATTGCCCGCGTTTGCGTTTACCCAATCGCTAGCGTCACCATCTATCACCCGGCGCCCAAACATAACGTCCGGGCATTTGCCGCGATAGACAAAAGAAACGGGAACGCCGGCCGATAAACCCAATTCCATTTGTTTCTGGTAACCGGGCGCACCGGATGCGCTAAACATCAAACGATAGTTTTCGGGCGTTTGATAGAGTCGCTTTGCGCGTTTGGTGTAGTCGTAAAAATCGAGCTCCGGGAAGCGCTCCGGGATAAAGTAATCTTCCCAAGCTATGTCGGAAAGTACGTTAAGCCGGACGGTACCCTTTACCCCTTGACGGGCGCATAGCCGGTCGAATTTGGCGAGCTCATCAACAAGCTGGTCAATGAATGCTATCCGGTCCGTGTGGTAATAGTCCGTCTTAGCTTGGCGGGCGTCTTGGACATTCCCGAAACGACCCCGGCCGGCGAGCTTTAAACACCCGTCCATACACATGGCGGCTTTACTACCGGCGCATATGATGGGGTCCGGGAATAGTGAGAGGCCAGCAAAACGGCGCTTAAAAGAGGCCTTTTGCGTCTTGGCTATCTTAAGGTTTCCGGGGTTCGCGTTAGTGTCTAGTAGTTTCATAGTTCCCCCTTGGCGGCCGCGTGAACAATTGTCACAACTAAAACCACAATCCAGAGAGAAGCAAAAAAGACAGCTGCGCCGAAATAGATGTTGGCCGGGTTCATTGGTCACCCCCTACGCTTTCCACTAGGGAGCTCATTTCAATCTGATATGAGATATGTTCTACCAATTCCGCAACGCTGCCGAATGGCTGGCCGTGATAAAGAAAAGTTTTCATTGTTCGCACCTTTTTGTTTTTGCGTGGCGTCATTGCCACACCCCGAACGCTACGCCCATTTTCACCATTTGTAACGTGTTTTGTTATACCGATTTGGAATAAAAACCGCCTGATTTATGCTTGGGAAAACACCCAAAAACCAATAACCGTGGGATAGTAAATAGAAGTAACAAGTATCCGTGGGATACCCGTGGGATAGTTAAGCTTTAACTTTTGCTGTCTCGATTGCGAATTTCATCGCGGAAGCATAATGTCGTTTGATTCCAACCCTGTACGCACGAAGTGCAATTTTATCGGCCGGGAATGTGATTCGCTGCAATCGCTGTCTACGCTTCAAACTAACGATTTGGACAATCTGTCCTCGTGGCTTACCTTTCTTGTATCCGCCTTTACCAACACGTTTCCAGATACCTCTGTTTCCTTCAGTGTTAGGGAATCCTTTCGGCACACCTATGAAATACTTCTTGCGGTTCACACCAACCAGGTTGCCTTCCTTAAATAAGCGTCGGCTGATATTCCCCTTAGAGGTTAACTCAGAACCTATGTTGGCAAAGATAGGCTCTGGAAGCCTTTGATTCTTTGCTTTCTTCACACCACCATAAATGATTTCTCTCATGTATGAAGCGCGTTCAGTGAAGAACAAAATACCATGGAGGTCATTCTTCTTCGGGAACTTATGTTTAAGACTATCTAAAGTGAATTTCGTGGGACCGCCTTTAATCTGGCTTGTTACCATCACCTTCTTCAAGAAGTCGCCGGTATCCTTTTGCGCTCTGTGCATCGTTAGAGAGATAGCAAAAGGCGTCTGCTTTTCAACGAGATTCTTCATCGTCTCGTCTAAGTCGTCGCCCTTATAAACTATATTAAACATCCTCTAAGTGTACTACATCACACACTTGCTGTACTGAAACCGTGGGATAGTCAGTAAACAAAGAGTCTCCATAGGTTTCGTAGTTACGCAGCCAGCGACGTACAGTCGATTCGTGAGCGTACACCTGAGCGGCTATGTAGCCGTGGGATAGCCCTTTGTCTCTAAGCTTCTTGGCTTTTTTTACTTGGTCTTTTGTCATTTTTAAGGGGCAAGGAGTCCTGTGACCGCTGGGACGGCCAGTTGATAATGGGCTAGCTTACTTCCAGATTGGGTAAGCTTTTGCCATCTCCGCTACGAATCCGCTCTGCGCTGGGTTCTGCTGAAGCGTATCTAGCTGTGTCTCTACCGATACTCCACGTAGGTTCGCTACGTTCTGGATTACCTGTGGTAGTAAGTCGCGCTGTCTGCCGATAAGCTGATGTTCAGTCGCGAACGCTTGCATCTTTTCCTGCTTAGACATGGTAATGCCCTCCAAGTAAATGCATAATCATTTTAACTCTTTTTGATACAGGTGCAACCTGTTTTGTTACGTGAGAGTAGAACTGCCAGGGGGAATAATGAGCGGAGCACACACAGCAGAAGTCTTGAAGCATCACATGACCTATAGCGAGATTGGCGAAATCATGGGGCTAAGTCGTCAGTCAATAAGAAACATTGAGCAACAAGCTCTTAAGAAATTACGTAACGACCCCCGTCTATTTCAGTACTACGTAGACTTACTTAATTCCAGCTTACAATCTCGTAATCAGAATCTGCCTCTTTCTTTTTGACCTCTTCACGGTAATGGTCTGATATCTCTTTACGCAGAATGGCGTTTGTTTTCATTATGCAATTCGCCTTCTCGCGCAAGATGGTCATGTGGCCTTCACCACAGTACTCACGCAAGAAATCGTGAAAGGCTACCGGGTTCTCTGTGAAGTACCGATGGCACCCATGGCACCCGGCTAGTGCGTTATCCATGGACCAGCGCACCGCTTTGTTGCGTCGGCCAAAAATGTGCATGGCTTCGAGTCTATCTGTTGCACCACAACGGACACATGCACCATCACGGAGCCTTACCGCCTTACTAAAATGAATGTCGCAGGTCTCGCGCTTTAGCTTTCTATTCAGAGCCATGTTTGTCTCGCTCAAAAAGTTTCTCGCGTAGAATAGCAGGTACTGTATGACAGCAGTCGCAAGCCCAGCCAGCTAGATAATGTGGCGGCTCAGATTTCCAAACCGGCTGCATTTTCTTGTAACACTTAGTGCAGGTCACTTCCCGTAATTTCTCTGATGGCATCTTCAAAATCCTCATCTTGTAGCATCATCAACCAAGCTGCGAAAAAAGCATCTACCGACATATCGACAGTCACATCTGTCATGCCTCCCAAATGTACGTCTGTCCACTCAGGGTTCTGTGAGTTACTCGTAGCCTGGATTATTTGATTCACCATAAGAACGGTTGAACCTCCCCCAGGTATCGGTAGTTTTAAAAGCGGCATGTTCATGGGCGCACTGTAATCCGGGCAACCTCGCCATCAGTCTTGTGATAGGTAATCACCTTAGCACCTCTGCGAGAAACCCATCCACCGCGGGAGGCATATGCATCTCTCCCAGACAAAGTGGGATGCTGCTCTGCGATTGCACCTCCATCTTCGATAACTTTCTCATGATGGTAATGCCCGACATGGATGTAGGTCTGGGTCGCGGAGCCCCACATCTTTCTAAATCGAGGTTCACTAGCGAATAGTTTATGGAGATTAGCCAGCTTAACTTTGTGGCCGTGATGAAAGCCAAGCATCGTTTCTCCCCATAAGTACCCATAGAACGGGAACTCGTTATCGATGACCTCGACTCTTTCATCGTCTCCAAAGACATGCTTGATGTATTTACGCAACCAGATAGAACCGGAGATGTCGTGATTGCCTTCTGCGCTTACAACCACAACCTTTCCGAAATGCTCGAGCATCATACCGACCGCTTGTGACATTACTGTCATCGCTAACTCAACTAATTTTCCATAGCGCGTATCGGCATCCAGGATGTGTGCAGACGTTGGCGTAATCGCGAGCATGCCGTCCCAGTGCAGGAAGTCACCAAGCTGGCAGAGGATACCAACCTCTGATTTTGGACTGCCTTGAATCATTTTATGCACCGAATCCAAAAATACCTGCCTTGCTATATCTACGTCCCAAGCGTCACCTGTCTCTGCTTCCCACGCATACATACCCAAGTGGAAGTCCGTAATGGTTAACAAACTCAACAGGTTCTCGTCTGTTTGTTCTGGCGTAGGTGTAGGGGCGAACCGTGGGATACTGTCCATCGCGGCATCCAACCGCTCGAGCATGATTTCAATTTGCCGCTTCTCATCTGATTGAGACTTAACCCACTGACCAACCGGCTTGCCTTCATCGTTATAGTAAGTAGATACACCTTTGACCTTGAACCCGTCCGGTACGGTGTGAACCATATCGTGCCCGGGTGAATAGCCTTGCTTCGCAGCACGAGTCCTAATGGTTTTCAGTGTGCTTTTGACAGTCTCTCTCGTGATACCTAACTGCCGGCCAATCTCCGTTTGATTGAGACCCTGCTCGAATAAGCTGACTATCTCCGCTTGCCGCTCAGTATTACAGTAGTTCAGTAAACTCATCGCTTCCCCCCAGAAAAGACGACGTTAGTTCTTCCTGCCGAATCTAACGTCAATTGAGTATCTTTCAGCGAGTAGCCTACTCAAGTGCTCGTATACCTCATTAACTTCCATAGTGTTGATTCTTGTCGTGGATTCGACGCCTGTTACAGCCTTTTGAATAGGACGCCACATGTACTCTTTAACCATGTGCATGGTGGGCTCAATCGGGACGCCCTCTTTGACAACGGTCTTCATGTCCATGCCACGCGCTTGCATGACTTTTGCGACTTCATCGCAGTAAGCGTGAATTGCTGAGTTCTGATTACTCGTTCTCGAAGGTCTGACTATCTCGTAAATGAAGTCCTTGTTCTGATTCTCCATCACGTACTTGCAAAACTCCTCCGCCTGGAATTTGTTTCGCACCATCCAACGCTGACCCATCTGTTACCCTCTCACCAGAATATGTTACATATTGCCCGAATTTAGCTAAACATTCATTCCTAAACGACTCAGATTGCATGAAATCGTGCGTGATATCGTCTAATTGCGACCATTTCTTCATAGGAACCATAGTAGATTCCGTACTGTACTTCTGAGCGAATGGGCTACCACCTTGGTCACGCGCCCTGTTCAACCATGCATTGATAAACCTTTTAATGCCTTTTTTGGTTTTACGCTTACTTGGATTTGCGTCACACCATGACTCCATTGCTCCTAGTTCAGCGTAAATATCGACATCAGAGTAGCTACGCTGCCAAGCGATGATGTCCTCGTCACTTGGCTCCCAATGTGTGCCATCTTTTAGAATCATTTCTTCGCCCACTCCGACCAACTAGTTATTTTTGCTTTCAAGCTATCTAAGTCGCCTTCATACTTATGGCGATGTCCCCCATAGAATATTTCGTAGGAGTAAACCTCCATCGTCTGAGAGTTTCCTGAAACTACAAATACAGTGAAGTCATTACCTTTCTTGATTAACTGCTCGTACATGATTTCTTGTGAACGCTGAAGTTTGCCACCAACGCTTTTCCACTCGAACCATAAGAACTTGCCCTTAATCTCTACGCAGCCGTCTATGTCCCCCATTGAAATCCTGCCCGGGAAGCAATCAGAGAACCACTCCAATCTCGGAGCACACCGCTCTTGGTAACAGCCGTTCTCTTTACAGTCCCAGCGTAATGGACGTTCTACGATATTAGTCAAGATACCTCACCTTTGCTCTTGACTAGTTCAAGATGTCTATCCTTTAAACTCACTTGGTCACGTAAAGCATCCATTTCTGCCTCGAATTCCTGAGTGACTACTTCTAATTCACCACTCAAATCCGATATTAAGTCAGCTAAGATATCCATCTTCCATAGCGTGTTCGCTGAGCCCCAGGCATCGCTAAACCTGACTTCTGCTTCACCTGACTCAACGTCCAGTAGGATTTTCAAAACACTTGATTCAACCTTCATCCACACTCTCCCTTTTGATGTCCTAACGGACAACAATGAATTAGTTAACAATGACGAGCTATGATTAACGTATCGAATCTTGACATCTATCCGCTTGACTTGCTCTCAGCCAGCGGGGCGCATCATAGAGAGGGTCAACTCCGCTCCAGGGTTCTTTGGTTCCCTGGCCTAACGCCCGTTAATCTCTGCGAATGAAAAAGATGGAAGTGTTTGAAGAGAACTGAGTCGTTCTGTATACTGTTTCCATCTTGTTTGTTCGCACCTTCAAGATACCACCAATGACAAACCCCTGTCTATGGTCTCTGGCCCCCTTGCTGTCCTACAGCGGTAAGGGGGCTTTTTTTTACTCCTCTGTTAGTAACTCGCAACCCGCTTCATTGAATTGAGCAATGATTGCGTTTTTTTCGCCCATAACTCCAAACATCATAAGAAGCAAAATTCCAGCAACAATCATGACAGCGTAAGCATCTGTTGATAGCTCTTTCATTTTCTACAAAGCTCCAAAAAGTTCTCTAGTGACATTCCGAAGGTGTCAGCTAATAAACACACCTTGGAAAACTTTAAATCCCTAGCCTCGCGGTATCGGTATATCTGCATACGACTCGTACCTAACCGTGTTGCGAGTTGAGCAACAGATAAATCATGCTGCTCTTGCGCCAGGATTACCCCCTTACCTAAATCGTAACTAGAACGGGATGTCATCCTCTGCTAATTCCTTTTCGGCTTGTGGTTGTTGTTTGGGCTGTTGCGCGATTCTCTGCGCTTGTTGCATGCCCTCTTGTGCGGCAGTCTGCTCTTGATTGTGTTTGTACTCATCAAGACGGATGTAGACAGTATTCCCATACTGGTCAACTTCCTTGGTATCACAGACTTCCAAGAAGATAAGACGCTCCGGTCTGCTAGCGAGCCACGCCATCGCTCGCTCGCGGTCTATCTTAATTTTGGACTTCACAAAATCAGGTGTCTTCAAATACCTGTTTGCGTATATCCCTTGTGGGTACTCTATTTTTTTATCCTGCATTGGCTTCTCCTGTCATTACTTTTCTTGCTTGATAAAACTCATCTGACTTAAGCGCTGTACGCTGCTTTGATGTCCACGCTTTTCCACCCTTAGTCGGAGCTATGGTGTACAGCGCAATCTTGTCGTCATCACTAAGCTCGCCATACGCTTCTGCAGCGGTTTCCCAGTTCTGCTCATCAAGTGCCTGTCTGATACACACGATAGAATCGATGTTTCGAGCGACTGCGTCATTGTGAACGGCCATTGGGTCTAGTGGCTCACTTGCTTGATTACCGTCATCGTCAGCCGCGGGAATCCCAGCGATAGCCTGGAGGGCATATCGTCTAGCATAGGTGATGCAAGAGCCAACCGCCTGTGCATCGCGCTTAACGAGTGGGATAGTGTAGGTTGAGCGCATGTACTGTCCGCTTTGATGCATAAGGACAGTGACTATCCCGGCCGCATCTTCTCTCATGACCGGGAACTGCGTGTAAGACAATCCATTCTTTGCGAACGGTTCTTTGAGCGCCTTGATGACCTCAGATAGGTCGGCGTACTTTGACTTGAAGAATGGGTTATCAGCGCCTTTCTTGGCTGAACCCATTTCACCCTGTGCTTTGCTTAGTGCGGATGCGAGCTCCGCAATTTCGTTACTAATCTCTAACATTAAATAAACCCCTCTCTTTCTGCGTAGCAGTCTTCTGCGTTAAGGATGCTATGACCAAACCACCAGCCCTTACATCCATCTAAAGTTTGTGTCGGTTCTGAAAATGGACCGAGCTGGTCCTCGCCATCGATGAAGTCTTCGGTGATATTTGGCTCCCAGTAGCAATCGTCGTCGTCAACCAGCAGCCAGACTTTGCCACCAGTAACGTCTTGAATTGGAGCTCCGCGGAATGAAGTAGCACCGACAGGAACGTCGGCACGAATACAAATGCTGTGCAGCATAACCCCTCCTAGTTTTTAGTCTCTGTATAACAGAATACGTGACAACGTGTTTTGTGTCAACAACCAGGGGATAGCCGTGGGATAGGAAATTTAGTTTAGCCGTAAGTCCACATGACGGGAGTGGTAGGGCGTATATCGACGTGAACAAATGTCTTTGCAACACCGATACCACCAAAGCCCATCTTCAGAGCTTCATGGACAATGTTCATACGTTGAAAGCCATTGGTCACCGCGATATCCGCGGCAATACCTTGCGTATGAGTACCCGGGACTTCTTTGCTGCGTTCAGCAGTGTGATGAACTGAGCGATAGCCAGATGTAATAGTAAAAGGAAATCCGCATCGGTCTCTGAGCTCATCGAGCATGTGGATGAACTCTTCCTTCATGTCATTTTGCCCGGTCTCGCGACAGCGGAATTCAGAGATATCAAAGTGCTTATACATTTTTCTTCCTTAAGGCCATTAGCTTATCTGCGCCACGAATGCCAAAGCTGGCACTAATAGCGAGAAACAGCAAATACTGATACCAATCATCAAGCTCGCTAAGAACTTGAAATCCATGTCGAACACGTTCAATCACCTCAGGGGAGTCTGTAATTACGCCGAAACTGATAGCAATCAGGGGCAGCGCAAGTATAACAGTCCAGAACTCATCTTTATATGAGTTTTGAGTGGCGTCAGCCATCTTGCTTTCCCACGAAGCATCATTCTTGATGACCTCAAGTTTGCGCTCATGACTGGCTTTTTTCTCTTCCGCTTTACGCTGGAAGTGTCCACCTACTAAATCAGCCAGAGGGCCGATTAGTGATTGCAACATCTTTATCCTCCCAGAGGACGCAGTAGTAGCGTGTAACGTCCTGCTCTACACATATTATATTGCCGTACATGGCCGTACAGATTTCATCCCTCACGATGACATGCCGCCAATCTATGCATTCCTTTTCCTCAGGTGCAACGCACCCAGTGAGCAACAGAACTAGAGCGAGCGCCCTACTCATCGTCCTTATTTGCGTATAAAGACTCCATAGTCCCTACGCGGATAGTAAGACCGTGAACCTCATCTTGAATCTTCCTGAGCTCTCCAACATCCATCTGAACGCCCTCAATCAGCATATCTTGCCTAGCGTCATCAGGAAGGCTCCCAAGCTCTCCACGAGGCCATAGGATGCGGAACTCAGTGTTGCGCTCTATTTCTATCTGGGACTTATCTAGGGAATGCTCAAGCGTGTTGAGCCGTTCTTGTATGCCAAAGTAAGCCATGGTGGCAATCGAAGTCGCCGCGACCATGGCTACTAGGTTGCGGATAGGGATTGTTACATCAGTCGAATCATTAAGGTCCATTACCGCAAAAATTCAATGATAGTAATGCCCATAATGGCTATGGTTCCTAAGAAGCCAAAGCCCTGGAGCATCAATCTCTCTAAACGGTCAAAGCGCTTGCCGTGGTCATCAAGCTGCCGCTGAATAGATTCATAACGAACCGCACACTCTTTCTCATGCGCTTCTATCTTTATCAATGCTTCTTCAGCGATATTCACAACTACAATTCCATAGCAAGGCCTATGGCAAGTGATTATATCACTCGTCTTGCTCTTGCTCTAATGATTCCGTAAGCATATTGACGAATGCGTCTCTGCCTACGTTAAGTTGGTCTAGGTTAAACCTCATGCTCGCCATTTTGCGGTCAAGGTCGTTGATGTGATTGACCATAGCTTGTTGCTGCTCGGTCATGTCTTGAAGGATGTATTCCTTGTCGTTCACTGTGATGGGGGTCTGTTCATTTTTTCCCATGTCAGCTTCTCCTGTGGTTGGTTAGTGTTTTGCCTTCCCTATGTTAATGGCAAGGATGTCGATGAACTTATATAGCTTTGCCATCCATGCGTCATCTTGAGGTGTAGGCGTTACTGCCGCGATAATCGAGCATACGGTGACGACCATAGGCGCAATAGCCGCTAGGTCAGATAGAACCTGTAGGACTACCACGGTACACCGTCCTCAGTCACAGGGTTCTTTTGCTCTTCGATGTTAGCAGTTAGCGAAGCCTCAACTTCAGTCTGGTCAACACCGTTAGCCCAGCACCAGCCCAATACAACAGACTCAGTAAGGTCTGCGTAGGGTACGAAGTCAGAAGCAGATGCGTCAGGTGTAAATGAGCAAGTGCCGTATGCAGAAGCAG
>Ga0208917_1001641_pt1 | contig 11107 bp, 22 predicted proteins | sample DEB08_DNA_10_FD_185500 | JGI IMG/M metagenome (GOLD analysis project Ga0208917, IMG submission 185500) | Aqueous microbial communities from the Delaware River and Bay under freshwater to marine salinity gradient to study organic matter... | ecosystem: Environmental > Aquatic > Marine > Coastal ...
CTGAGCGCGGCTACATCCAGTGAGGGTGTTAGTTCCGTCAAATGTCAGCGCTGTGTTGTCAGCAATAGTGATAGCTGTATCCAGAACCAATGATGTTTGAGACGTAACTGTTTGAACCCGAACCGTGCCTGAGATGCCAGTTCCAGTAACAATCATGCCTACTGTGATTGTGCCAACATTGCCATCAACGGTCAAAGAGGTTGATGATGTCACCGCGCCGTTAGCATCGGCAGTGGCCGAACCGTCCTTGCCAGTGTAGTCAATAATCTCTTGGTTGATTACAACTGTACCGGATGATGGAAATGCTTCAGCATCTGTCAAAACTAATTCTGTGTCAGCAGCGGCAGCATTAAAGGCCAAGGTTGTTACAGACTGTTTCCAGTTTGCAGCAGTTACCTGTTGACGTGTGTAATCGGCATCCTCAGAAAAGATACTTACCTCTGTGATGTTTCCGTTTTCAGCATTTGCTACAGCGGTTGCCAGACCAACATATATGCTGTTGCCCGGTGTGGCAAAGGACAGAGAGTCATTCTTGAAAATGTAATCAAGAACCCTTCTTTCCAAATATGTGGTTGCCGCATTTGATGTTGCCATCGTTAGTTACTCCTTATGTACGAGGTCTGGTGGGAAGACCCTGTCTATATGCGTCATCGTTTTCCCTCGCTTCCGCAAGGTCTTTCAGTCAAGACTGGCTCTCTTGGAAGCGCCCTTCATACATGGATATAACATCCTGTTCACCTTTCATATAAATATACGCTTCTATAAGAGAACCGTAAAGAAGGGCATTCGGAGCGTTGCTGCTCAACCATGTATACTCGCTATCCGTTCCAGCAGTCAGGCTTGCTGGACGGTAATAGTAGTGTAACTCCACATCGTAGGCTTGGTCGGGTGTTGGGCCTAGTATGAAGTTTGCCTGAACGTTACCAGCGCCTGCTGTGGCGGTGGCATCAAAGAACCCATAGTATTTAGGTTTAGCTGTGGCCGTCCTATCTGGGTATGCTTCTCTAATAAAGTTTACATCCTTCTCAAGAAGGAATCCTTCGCTACCAGCAGTTCTAATAAAGAAAGAAAAAGGAGCCAGAAAGTCTGACGGCGTTGAAAGGTACTCGTCATTAATTGTAAGGGTTGATGTAGCGTTCTTTCTGAAGTTTTCTAAATCAACATTTACAAGTATACGATCTTCTGCGGCACGGATAAAAACTGGCAAATTCGACACGAATCCAGTTTCATCGTTCTCAGTGAAGTCCTGTATGGCCTGCTTTAATTGCCCATATGTGTAAGCCATTTATACCTCTTACGCCGCTGGTGTGACTGGCCCAGCGCTTGCTAGTGAGCCGCCACCACTTACATTGCCTACATCGGCTGTATCAGACACTGTGATTGTATATGTATCTGCATTCACCTTAGTAATTGTGTAACCTGATGCAGATTCCATAACACCGCGCGTTATGCCGTCAAAGTTATCTACACCTCTAAATCTAACAATGTCCCCTGTATCACGGCCATGATTTGTTTCCGTAACCGTTATAACGCTAGAGCCAGAGGAGCCAGTGCCAAACGGATTGTTGCCAAGCATTACTATAGTTGCAGGCTCTGTTCTATCTGGACGAGCATCTCGTATAGACTGTGGGTCATCAATTCGAACACGACCAATAAAGTTTTGAGGGTGATCTGGGTCAGCCACATCCTTGCCGACCCGAAGACCAGTTTTAACGCCATTTCTCATCTCAAAGACAAGCTCGTTCAGCTTATAGCGGAACCCTGTCTTGTCACAGATGCCGTAGGCATATTTCCCTCTAGCTATGGTCATTATGTAACTTTAAAGTTTTTGCCTTTTGTTGCGGCACCGCCACCACGACACATTGATCCGCCGTGTTTCGCCGCCTTCACTTTTCCGCCTTTTGCTTTGCGAGTAACTCCATCTGGGTGTCCAGTTGTACGCTCTGCATTCATTGGGTGATTTGGGTTAGCGTGACGAGGCTTACGCTTTGGAAGCGCCATTTTCCCGCCTTTGTCGTACTTTTTAAGTGATCCACCTTTTTTCTTAGAGAAAACAGATTGGTCACCAATTTGCAACACTGCCTCCTCCATTGCATCACCTTTGAAATCTTTATCTTTCAAAAGCTCTCTGTACTTTTGCAATATAGCACTTTCCATTGGTGTGCGACCACCCGGTGATGATTTTCCCATATTAACCTCCTAGGTAAAACGTGTCGTATGGCACGAACTTGATTGATGATGAGTCTGTGTCCTCAGCGGCTGCAAGCTCAAACTGGAACTCATACTCCTGTTTCAGCGGTGCCACACGCGCCGCCACTTCTGGCTTTTTCATTGCTATGTAGTAAGCCAAACCTGACACCAAACACGGAATAAACCGTGGTGGAACATCTGCCGTTGTACCTATTCCAGACGAGACGCCAGAGATTCCACGAAGGCGGTAATACGAGAGAGTGTATGTGCTAACATCCGGCACAGGCCAGAGAGTAACATTAACAACCGTTGCTTGACGGTCGATATAAATTTGAGAAGGGCGTCCTTCAGTGTTTTTAACAGATTGCTGAGCATATGTTGAAACGCTGATGCGCTCCAAATTAGTATCGACTTGGCTTGTCCCCGTGCCAGTTCTAATTTGGTGTTCAATAAGGTCAATAGTGTCAGCAGGCATTGCATAAGTTGCTGTCCCAGCTGTGAGAGCCTGTGTCCCAGCATCAATAGTCCAGAGGTTAAGTCCACGGTTTTGCCACTCCAGTGTCAATAAATTCAAACTGCGCCGCGCGGTTTTTAGGTCATATCCGGTTTGCATTTGAAGACCAGCGCGTTCAAACGCTTCCTCAAAAATCTCCGGTAAATCAGGTGTCACAACAGCCATTACTTGACCTTCCTATGCGGCTTTACTTTCGCTCGTATTTTTTTAGGCTGGCTGACGAACTGCTTACCAGCTTTAGTTCCTTTTCTTTTAGCGGCGGTTGTGGCCGCGTATTCCTTTGGTGAGAGGGCTTTAATAGCTGATGCCGGAAGATAACGTTCTCCGGTTGCTTTTGGCCCTTGTGTGGAGGGCTTGCCACTCTTCGTTCTCCACTTCTGTTTAGTCCAAGCCTTTAGGCTTTTTTGCGATTTCTTTAACGCCATTATAACACCGGAGTGCTGCTAAACACCAGAAGACCAATGATAAAAGCAAATCCAGCGGCGACAGCAATACCTAATATTAAAGCGGTCTTCAAATTATCCAGCATTTCTTGCTTTCTTATCATTTCTTCTTTTTTTGCCTTAGCGGCAGCTTCCTTCGCCTCCTGTATACGCCTTGCTCTTTCGTCTACTATACCACGCCATGTTCCGGGGCCGAACCTCAAGTCAATCATGGTCGCCATTTCTTGCATTTTTTCCTGAGCAATTCTTGCGTTTATAACTTCCTTTGCAACAGTATCAACGCCAAATTGATCAGCTAATCTTGACCCAGATTTTTTATTTCTTTCCTTTTGTACCTCTTGCTCGCCTTTGAATAGATTGTCTATGTGGCCAGCAATATCACTTATGTCATTGGCTGTTCCTATAGCACTTTTAATTCCATCTACAGCGCTCTTAACAAGGGCTATGCCAGCTAATGTTTCAGCAATCATATTACCCTCATTTATTAACAGGTTTGCAAACAGCTATAATTTTTCGCGTCTCTCCGTTTCCTATTGGCACTGGCCTTTGCTTCGACAGCTTCTCTGCAAAATAAAGGCATCTATCCATATCTTCAAATCTTTGCGTTTGGTTTATTAATGTACCACCCATATAAACCGCTAAAACAAACTCAATCACGATACCCGCCGCCAGCGTCCTTATACCGCTTGGCTAACATTTGGGCCTTCCGCGCCGACCACTGACCCGGCTTACCACCTTTACCGCCAGCTTTAATTTGCTCGAATAATTTCTTTCTCATTCCGGGTTTTGTGTAATTTCCAGCTTTATTTACTGTTGATTTTCCCCCAGAAGAATAAGAAAGGGCTTCCTTGCCCTTCCTTGTGTATGAACCTTTGCCTTTTTTAGGTTTGATGACCTGCGGCTTGTACTTTGGATCAGCCAATCCTTTTGCCACTGGATTCCCGCCACCTTTTAAGGCGATGGGCTTCTTGCGTTGGCCGCACATCATTTTTGCTGCTCGCATGACACCTCTCCTTGACAGCAGTCATAAACAACTTGTCCACAAGACACACATTGTTCATGTCCGTGGACAAATACACTTTTTAATTCTGTGCCGCACCGTTCACAACGTTTACAATGTATTCTAACCGAAGAACGTTTTTGACTTGTTTCGCTTATTGACATTTTTCTTGTGTTGACCGGGACGGCGAATCCGTTTCCGCTTGCTATGTACACTGTCTACCCTCTTTGCCATTATGCTCTCTTATTAACCTTACGCGCTGTTTTTGTGCGCCTGTAAGACCTGTTTTTAGACGCTGGAACCGCTTTCAAGTTTGAACGGCGGTTGTCTTTTGGGTTACCGTTCCTATGAGCCACATCTTTGCCATCACCTTTTTTAACTTTACCAGCAGACATCATTTTTCTGCGGGCGGCATTCCGACTGGCTCGGCGCTTTTTCTGATCTTCAGACGACTGGTAGTTTTTATACTCGCCGCTATAATTACGTTTAGCAGTATTTGCCACGGGTTTTCCCCTTAATGGCGATTCCGTCACGTTTTTTCTTAACAGCTCCACCACCATATAAACGAGCCATTTGCGGCATAGCCATGCTTGAGCTTGGTGATTGCTGCCCCTGTGCGGCCTGTAGAAGTTTAGAGATCTTCTGTTGATCCAACTGCATTTGACCGCCGTCAGCGGCTTTTTCAACGCCTTTTAACTTGCCTTTGTTTTTTGAAGCGTAAAACACTCTCTCACCTCTTTTATCACCATACTGCCCCTTCATGGAGCGCATAATTTTTTTACCTTTTTTGGTTAACGGCATCTTATTACCCTTTAATTGACTACCTATATTAGACCTAGATATGGTCACCGAAACCAACCCAAGAACATATGTGAAATTGTGCCAACCGCGCCGCCAAGGGCAAGCATAACCCAAAAGGCCCCTTTCCAACGGTTGGCCTGAGCTTTTAAGTCAGACACCTCTTTATGGACATGTCGAACTTCGTCTTGAACCTGTGTTAGGCGCTCCTCTAAGCGGGCTAATGTTACCTCTACCTTCTCGGCCATGTCACTTACCGTATTTCTTATGCTTCTGAGATTTAGGTGGCGATTTTTTTGAGCCGCCCGGCCCAGCCCAAAGTTTTTTGTCAGCCCAATATGCCGCGCTCATTTTACCTTTGGCGATGTTCTTGGCGTGGCGGGCCTTGAAGGACTTTCTGGCGGCTGGGGAGTAGTTGTGTCCCATTGATGAGTCGCCAAAGTGGATGAGCTTAATCTTTTCCCCTTCCTTGGCAAGCACCATGCCCTTCTTGCCCGCGCGGTCTGATTTGCGCGGTTTATTAAAGCCCGCGAACTTCTTGCCCCTGTACTCAATTCCACCTCCGGGTAGGCGATTTACGCCGGGATACTTACTAGTCATGATTTTCCTCAACCGTTTTGAATGTAAACAAACTCCATTGACGCGGACACATTGAAGTCAACTGAGCCTGAAGAAGAAAACGCTCTCATTTCCAAGTCTGTTTTTTCTGTGAAACTTAATGGAAAAGTATAAAACTGTTCGTGTGCGCCATCTGTCAGGGTAAATCTTTCCTTTATCTGAAAGACTTCTCCATACGGCCTAGCAACAAGACTAGCATTCAAAACGGCTTTGGTGTTGGTAGATGTCCCTGTGGATAAAGCCATCTTTGTAAGGAATGCTGTATATCCTGCGGGAACTGTCCAAAGAGCCATCAATGTTTGGTTGTCACCATCACCATTTATGGTCAGGTAAATATTAGCTGGAACCCCAGATGTAACCGTACCTGTTCCTGCGTAAAGTGTGCCAGCGTTTGCACCACCACTGCCTGCACTGCGAACAATGCCGCGATTTATACGCAGGTAAGATTTTGTAGTATTAACAGCCGTTTGTCCGTTTAATGTGACAACTTCGTTTATTTCGTTGTAATCGGCGTCTAGGCCAAAAACTTCTACGGTTCTTGCACCAGTTCCTGCGGCAGTGTCATTAGCCGAACTGCTTGATATGGTCATTACCGTGGCTGATGCAGGATAAGCGTATAAACCGCCCTGTTCCCAGATGGTTTCCTTAGAGGGTCCAACAACAGCGTTGTAACCAAACTTAAAAACAGTTTTATGGAATGATATTTGCCCGCGAGCAACTTGAAGCTCGAATGGCTCGCTAGTCCCTACACGGGATATGGAACTTTTCTCAGCCATCTAAACCTCTATGAGATAAATACAGTTACACTAGAGCAGGCTGTCAAATCCAAGTAAACATCAGTCTCAAACAAAATCCCATTGTCTGGGATATTTACTGAAAAGGTGTCTGATATTCCAAACGCCAAATCAATAAGAGTTGTGCCAGATGCTCCGCCATCCTTTAATAGGATTTGCGGAGAGCCTGTACCTGCTGTCTTAACCTGAATCTGACGCACACGGGCGCGGCCAGCATTGACCGTTCCGTCAGCGGTTAATGTTACCGCTCTTACATCAGATATCGCCATAATAGACCCCTTACGCGCTAGCAGTTGCGCCAGTGTCTACACGAATCCAGTTTGCACCGTCAGAAAACACAAGGTTGCCAGTACCAGCACCAACGCCCTCAGCCGCCTTGCGGGCGTCAGAGCAGAAGATAATCCGGCCAGTATTGGCAGTGGCTGATGGGAGGTCGGCAAATGCGATGCCAGTAGAAGTGAAGCCGTTGTTAGAAATAATCGGCCCCGAAAAAGTTGTATTAGCCATGAGGAACTCCTTGTCTTGGCTAGTGTCAGCCGCACCATGCGACTGTCAAGGTTCCTATACATTATACAAAAAGAAAGGGCGACCCGGAAGCCGCCCAATACAAAAGTTTGTACCCTAGTACAATTAGGCGCCGGGTGAACCGTACACGCCCAATGGGTCAGAAACGCCGAAGCTGTAACGCTCACGGGCTTTGTAGCGAACATTGCCTGTGTCGAAGTCGCCATCCATAGATGTTGACATCGCAGTACGGACAAAGTGCTTCATGCCGTTTGGAACATCCGTAGTCAGGAAGAACGCATCGTTGTCAGTCAAGTAGTGATTGACGCGGAAGCCCTGTGGGATTGAACCATTGCTACGCAGAGCGTTGATGTCGTTGTCGGCGGTGCCAACACGCAAGTCTGTCTGAAGCAGACGAGTTGCAACGAACATCAGTGCTGGTGGAACGATGAGTTTCTGTGGGCGAGCAGCAATCAACAGGCCGCGCTCATCAACGAAAGCGGCAATGTTAATAACGGCATCTTCCAAAGAAGTTTCGTTCAAGTCAGCGTTAACCGCAGGACGGTTACCGTTTACACCACCCTGCACAGTTGGGTGCGAAGTGTTGAACAGGGTTACACCATCGCCAGACTGGAAAGTGGTGAAGCCGTTGTTCAGCAGAGCCGCTGCCTTAACTTGCTTGGTGTAAGCCATGGCGCGAGCCAGAGCTTTTGTGTAGCGAGCTGAAAGAGCGTCATAGAGGTTATCCTCCATAGCTTCTTCAGTCACAGAGAAGCCCATAGCCACAGTTTCGTGGTTGTAACGGGCGGTGAAAGACTCCTGCGCGTTGTCGTAGGAAATCGCTGAACCTTCTGGTTTTACAGGCGCTGCGCCAAAACCAGATAATTTGACCTCCTCTTCAAAGCTACGCTCTGAAGTTTCGGTTTCGTAGATTTCCGCATGTTCGTTTTCGTACTTTGAGTACTCCATTCCAAACAATGCATTAAGACCCGGCAGTAGTTCCTTCAGGAGTTGTGCGCGTGAAATAGCCATCAGTTACACTCCTTTAGGCTGCGCCAGCAGCTGCGGTGAGCTGATGGTAGTTGAACTTACAAACCAGAATTGGGTAAGCTGAACCCTTCTCATCACCTTCGTGGCCGCCCAGATAATCAATTACCTTGATTGGGTCTGTTGCGGTTACATCAAGTTCTGAGATGTCTAAAGCTACACGGCTGATCTTGAGATCAGTGTTTGGTGCAGTTTGTACCAGAGTACAGTTCTTACCGTAGATGTCACCAACGTTAGTTGGCGCGCCGTCTGCTTGGATTGCAAACAGAGTATTCGGGTCATCTACAACAAACGCCATTGCATCAGATGCAACAGTGCTTGCAGGCCAAAGCTGAGAGAAAACTTTCTGCTTTGTATTAGGGTCGGTGTATGAACACCCAATAAATACACCTACGATATCAATCGCAGATGTACCTACTGCGGACTGCTTTTCAATTGTGGTCGCGGTGCCACCGTCTACGAGGTGAACAATATCGCCCATTGCGATGTTCGTGCCGTATGCGGAAGCGATTGGATACTGGCGGAAAACTTCCTGAGAACCATTATCCAAGCGGCCAATTGGGCGCAGACCGAAGGGAGCGGCTACTGAAGACATAATCATCTCTCCTTCATATCAAGCCATTAAACAACGGTAAGCGCCAGTTTTAAGGTCACTTACCAAACGAGGTTTTCGTAGACCGTTCTGGTTTTAGAACAGGCATACGAGGATCAGATTGACGTAGATAATTGTTATCTACTGAGTCTATCTGCTGTGCGTTCATCTCATCGTGAGCTTCACGGCGAGATTCTACATATTCGGTTGAGTTCTCGCAGAGTAGCAAGCCTCCAACCTCAACATTACCTTGAAATCGAGAATCGATATCAGGCAACACTTGCAATTCAGGATGATCTTCTGCCTTGACTGGCGTCCAACCCTCACGAAACTTAGACGAGACATTGGTGTTATCTGCGTTACCCAGAGTAGATGTGCGAACCCAGCGATATTCAACACCTTCGCGTGGTTCGGGGGTAGGTAGCATGCCGGGTCTTTGCCAGCTTTTTTTACGAGTCGTTACTTCACGGGTCTCATTAGAGCGTGGGGTTCTATCAGACATTTGATGCCTCCTTCAAGAGTTGCGCCGCATATTGTTCTGCCGTAAGGCCAAGGCGCTTGGCGAGAGCGACTTGTGTTGAGGTCAATTGCACTCTGCGTGGTTTTTTTGCACTCCGACTAGCGGGGGCAACCACGGAACCAGCTTGACGAACAGGTGCATCCTCAATTATCTGTTCACCAAACTTGTCTGGGAACCGTTGACGCATAGAAGCATCAATGCGGTTATAATACTCATCTGCCTGTGTTTGCGGGTTAATGCCCTGCTTTACCAGAGATTCATGTACCCCAAAGGCGTAACCTGTCATTTCAGAGTCATTACCAAACCAATCATTTTGAGCGGCCCATTGCTTTGTACGGGCATCAGGCTCTGCAACCTTTGGTTTTGCCGTAAATTGAACTGGCGCGGCCTGCTCTTTTTGCGGCTTTGGTTTATAAGACTCAACTCTAAACTTTTCATTTTGGAGCGCTGTTAGCCTTTCTTGTGCTTCAAGCAACTTATCTGGATCACCCATTTCATAGGCTTCTTTATAAGATGCTTTAGCTCTATCAAGCTCAGCTTCAACACGGCTTTTAGCCTGCTGTACCAGAACACCCTCACCCTCCTCTAAGGTTTTGCGAAGTTTCTGGTTCTCCTCATAAACTTTTCTGGCGTATTCAACAGCCTCTTCTTGCATCCGCGCGGCCTCTTCCTTGCGGCGCCGCTCTTCGTGATATTCAAACTTTAATTGCTTAATGCGCTTTTGCACATTATCGCTATAGTTTGCAATCTCATCATCTTCTGGAATTTGCGGTTCAGCATCTTCCGCGCGGCGAGGCTTGCCCTTGTCTTCCTCCGGAGTGTCATCAACGATGTCAACTTCCAGTTCTGAATTGTTGTCCAATTCCACTTCAGTGAAATCTTCTTCCAACTTTTCGGCTGTATTATTCATGCTCTTGTGTATCCCCTTGGGTCATCGACAACAGCCTCAACGGTGTCATCATTGATAAGACGAAACTCCTGTTTATCAATCTTAAACCGTGTGCCGGAATAAGAACGAAAAATCACGAAGTCACCTTCCTTACAGTATGGGCCATTAGGAAACTTTTCAGTATCCCTATATGCGTCTGGCCCAGCCTTCACTACAAAACCAATGACTGAAGCTGTTTGTTCAGCGTTCTTCAGTGCATCTGGCATGTAAATGCCGGAATCAGTCTTTTCTTTAACCTCAAGCGGTTTAATTAAGAGTTTGTAACCAGTAGGTTCTGGTATTTTGCGGGCGATTGATTCATCAACCGTTTTTTCAGCAGAATACATTTCTGTTCCTTTTGCAGTGATTCAGGTTCACAGTACCTTGCAAGGCTAACGCCTTGAAAGTCTCCACATTCACAATATAACTCACCAATTTCCTTTGCGGAAGTCCTAGTCGTTTTCGAGCCTTTTTTCCAAATCAAGGATTTCTCGTTCAATAAGGGCCAACGCCTCAACTTTTCCGACAAGTCGAATATACTCTTCATGGTTTGAGCATCCGCCACCTGCCATATGGTCAGCGATATCATTCATGTAACCTCTAATTTTTTCTTTGATTACTTCCATCATTGGTCATCTCCCGTGCCAGTTCTTGACCCAACTCAATTCCAGCCTTTATATCCTCACGGCTGGCTTTGTCGATCTCAGTTGCTACCTTAACGCCAAGGCGGGCGCCTTCACGCTCTTCTTCAGATTGCAAACGCTCTCTTTGAAGTTCTTGATTGGCCATTTTTGACTGCATATCAGATTGCAGTTTTGCAATGTCCAATTGTTTTTTATGCTCAAACTCAGCTTCTTTAAGAGCGAGTTCGCGCTGTTGAATCTGGGTAAGTGGGTCTTGTTGCTGCTTCATTGCCTGCTGTTGTGCAATTTCAGCCTGATCTTTGCGTAGAAGTTTAGAAGCGGCTTCTGCGGCAAGTCGAGATAATTCAATCTCAACATCCTCCGGCAAAGGCTTGTCTTCATCAGGCATGCCAATTCCAAGGTTCTTCTCAATTTCTTTGCGATACTGGAATGCCACATGCTCAGTAACGTGAGCGGCCATAGCGGCTTGGATTGCCCCGGCAAATGGTGACTGCCCAATAATTTCCTGCAACTTA
>Ga0208917_1001645_pt1 | contig 11094 bp, 21 predicted proteins | sample DEB08_DNA_10_FD_185500 | JGI IMG/M metagenome (GOLD analysis project Ga0208917, IMG submission 185500) | Aqueous microbial communities from the Delaware River and Bay under freshwater to marine salinity gradient to study organic matter... | ecosystem: Environmental > Aquatic > Marine > Coastal ...
GGACTTTGAAAGTCCATTCTAATTAATGCATTGCACTCGCACGCTGTCTAATATGCACGCAGCGTGCAGTGCTTTGTGTTTTTTTTACACAAGACCATTTGTTATAAAGAGGTAGCGAAAGGAATATATATGGAAGAAGATTATTTTTATTTTCTACAAACACAGGCTGAGGAGGAATAATGGCTGAAACAACAAATAAATTACAAGTTATGTTAGATGATATATTATCTAAACTTAATTATCTTGGTAGTACTCAAATGTTAATTATTGAAAAATTATCATTACTAGACAAAGACTTTCGTTTAGAATTTATTACACATACATTAGCACACGATGATATCCGTAATGGTTTTACAGATTATCTAGAAGAAACTGGTGCACCAGATGCAATGAAATTAATGATGATGGAAATGAATGAGGTAGCTATCAAAATTAAAGAACAAGTTATGAAGGAGGAAGAATAATGAGAATGTACACAGATAGTGCAGATGCTATTAAAGCTTATGCAGAAGAAGTAGATTTTGATTTATCACAATGCGTTATTACAGAACATGCTAGCAGTGAAGAACACCAAAGAGGTGGACTTACATTAGCTTTTAAAAATTATGATAATAATGATATGCAAATAACAATTATACATAATTGGTCAGATACATTTGATATTACTTACTGGAGTGAAAGTAAAGGTGAAATGACAATAACTGACCAATATTTTGATGAATTAATGCATTTATTTTCTAGCTTAAAAGTAGCTATGTCAGGTGTAACACACGAAGAATATAAAGCACAAATGGGAATAGAGGAGGAATAATGTTAGACCCATTAAAAATAATACATTATGCCTTAGCTATTAAACATGAGCTAGGTTTTGATGATATAGAAGAAGCAAATAAAATTGTTGATGAGTTGTGGGAATATGCAACTCATTCACAAATAGATTTAGAGGAGGAATAATATGCCTAACTGGACATATAACAATACACAAATTAAAGGTAACAAAATAGATGTTGCCAACTTTCTAAACATAATTAAAGGTAAAGATGATAAAGGTGAATACTATTATGACTTTACTAAATGTAATCCAATGCCAGTAGAACTAGAAAATCTACATCAAGGTTCTAGAAATATAGACGGTGTTACTGTGGACACATGGTACGAAGATGGTGATGAAGTTAGACCTATGATGGATATGGTTAAAGATAGATTACTTAAAGAGTATAAAACTTATAGACCTATTGATTGGCAATACAACAATTGGGGAACTAAATGGGGAGATTGTGAGACAGAATTATTATCTGATGAAACTGTAGATGATATAAGAACATTAGAATTTTATTTTGAATCTGCATGGGGAGAACCATTTAGATTACTTAATGATATGGCTATTAAATTTAATCTTGAAATAGAAAATAAATGGGATATTGAATTAGGTAATGGTGATGGTATTAGTAGTTATCCATGGACACCAGAAGATACTGAGCGTGTTTATCAAGAATTTGAAGATGACATGAACAGTATGAGAGAAAGTATTAGAAAATTATGAGTGATATATATCAATATGTTGATGAAACTGGTAAACAAGATACCAATTGTCTAACAGTAGACTTTCATTTTGGAAGTGATATTACTGCAGAAGAAGCAAAAGCTATTGTAGACAAACTGGTAGCGACAGTAGATGGTGATTATAACCAATTATATAGTCACCAACCTACTATATTTACAGTATCACGATACAGTTCAATAGCAGAAACTCTGTAATTGAAACGCAGAGCTACTTACATTGCTAGTTTGTTTCCCCTTACTAGCCATTAGTCCAAAATGTAGGTAGCTTGTAGCACATAAGATTATTAACACTTCATAGTGTTCATATGTTGCACTTGTGTGTTACAAGCTATCTATTAGTAGGAGCTACATTTACCTTGTTTAGTAGTAACCGAACATAGGTAGCTTGTAGCACATAGCAATATTCCACAAATGAAACGAAAGCAAATGGTTGGATAGTTGTGTGTTACAAGCTATCTATACGTACGTAGCTTACAGTCCAGACACAACATACGAAAGTATTGTTTGTTTCATGCCCAAATCTGGACTGTGAGGTATGTACCAAAGCAATGCAGAAGGAAGATTGTACGTAGCCCTGTTCATATCCTTCCTTCTGTCGTTGCTTAATACACACTCAACGACAGAAGAAAGGACTGTTATGAAACATATAGAAATACAAAAACAACCTATAAAAATATATAGAATACAAGTTGCTTATTCTAATATTGATAGCCATGGAGATAAACCATTCTTTGAAGAACCAGATGTATGGGAAATCGATATACCAGCTACTAATAGTATAGAAGCAATAGTAAATAGTAAAAAAGTTATTGATGTATGCAGAGCAGAAACAATGACTGATATATTTACTGGTGTATTTGATGTAAATGAGAAATATACACTTAATGAAATTATGGATTTAATAAATCATGCAGAACATGCTGGTATATATAAATCCTGGTTAATGATGGAACCTACTTCTATTCAATGTACATTAAAAGATGACGTTGAAAAACTAAAAGATATGACAATTACTAATCTTAGTAAGTCAATGTCTGCAGTAGGTGATGAGGCAGAAAACTATTTAAAGGAGATAGATAATGACAATGCCTAACGAAATGCGTGCTTCTGTACCACCTAGTCCACAAAATAATAGAAAAGGTAAATCACCAACTCTATTAACAAATGACAAAGTTAAAATACTTTTGTCATCACCAAATACCTGGTACATAATAGGTACTAAGGATAAATGGATTAGTGGTGTTAAAGCAAATATAGAGTCTATGACTCAAAAAAATATATCTCAACTTAAAGATAAAGGTAAGTTTGAGATAGTACAAAGAAAAAATGATTTAGGTACTATTGATATATATTGTCAATGGATACCTAATGAGGAAATAATATAGAAAGGAAAACAATGTCAGAAACTGATTGTTGGAAATTAATACAATCTGTATTAGGTAGGTCAAGACGTGTATTACTCTTTGGCCCTCCAGGTACAGGTAAAACATATAGTGCTGTTAAACAAGGCACACCATTGGATATGGATGGTAAACCAAACGTATATCAAATAACCATGACAGAAGATACTGCTTCTGCTAACTTAGAAGGTTTTTACAAACCTAGTGCAGATGGTGGTTTTCAATGGCATGATGGTATTGCAATACAAGCATGGCGTAATGGCGGTAGATTGGTAATCAATGAGATTGACCATGCATCACCAGATGCTATGACATTCTTGCATGCTATATTGGATGACCAAGACATAGCTATGTTGACACTAAACAATGATACTAAGGAAACTGTAAGACCTGCTGAAGGTTTTCAAGTTGTTGCTACAACTAACAGTCCACCAGAATCATTGCCACTTGCGTTGAAAGATAGATTCCCTGTAAAAATCTATGTCGATAGTATACATCCAACTGCAATGCAACAGTTCCCAGAAGAATGGCACAATGTCATTAGCGAAACAACACTAGTTGACGACCCAGAAGAACGTATTTCTGTACGTTCATGGAAAGAGTTCTTTGATTTACAAGACAAAGGATTTACAGTTGAAACAGCTGGTAGATTAGTATTCGGTGAAAAGTCTGCAGAACTTGTTGACGCAATACAACTTAGTCAGGTTGACTAATGTATAGTAAAAAAGCTTATCCATATCCAGAAATTGTAACTGGTGATAAATGGCATGTACTTGAAACTACAGACCATGATTCTCAAGCTAGAACAGATAATCTAAACAAACAGATGTATGTTCCTATGGATAGGGAATGTGAATATTGTGGTGTCAATCACAGCAGAATGATTCGTAGACACGAGTTAGGTCATGCTAAATGGTCACCTAAAACTATGGGTAAGCTTATGCGTGGTACACGTGCAGACGCTATACATGCACTAGAAGAAGTTCGTATTAATTATTTGTTAGAATATAAAGCAAATTTACCTATGGATGAAATTATAGTGTGTCGTGAAGAAGCAGAAAGTAAAATACAGCAGCTAATCTTTACTGGTTCAGTTGCTGATATTATATTGTTTCTTTTGGCTAGTTATACATTAACTAAGAATAGAAAAAACAATTATGAATATGGTGAACTATTTGCAATAGCTAAAAATTATTTAAATAAAGCAGACCAAAGTAGTGACATTACTGATTTACGTAAAGCACAACTTAAGTTTGCTATTAGCACAGCAGAAACTTATATACGTATGTTAATTACACATAAATGGAATCAAACACCTAGTTATCGTAAAGTACAAAAACTAGCAGAAAAATTATCAATTATTCTTAATGAATTTATTGATAAACCTAAACCAGATGAAGTTAGAACTTCTAAACAACAAGGTCAAGGTACTAAGTTAGAAGATTGTACTAATGCAAATGAAGATGGTGAAACTTGTAATGATGAAACTAAATGCGAACCTTGTGAAGAAAAACAAGCTGAGCAATATGAATCAAATACTGGTGATTCTGATATAGATAATCTAGAAAAACGTATGCGTAAACAACTTGTAGAAGATATGACATATAGAAGTACTGATGGCATAGGTAAGTGGGGTGACATGCAAATACATGAACCACCATTAACTGTTAATTTACAAGGTAGACTAAAGAACAGCAGACAATATCGTGCATCTGACTTTGGTTACAATCCTAAGTACATTAACAGATACTGTATCGACAAGAAAATATTCAAACAAAAACAGAATGTTAAAGGCGGTACAATTCTTATAGATGTATCAGGTTCTATGGACTTTGATGGTCAAGATATACTAGATATTATGCAATTATTACCTGCAGTAAACATTGCTATGTACAATGGTTCTTACAATTCAGGTGATTTACATGTTATTGCTAGAAATGGTATGCGTGTTGATGATAGATATCTTTCTAAACACAGTGGTAGAGGCAATGTTGTAGATGGCCCTGCATTACGTTGGTTAGCTACTATGCCAGCAAGACGTATATGGGTTAGTGACATGTATGTATTCGGTTCAAGTACTGGTGGTTCTTCTAGTGGTTTTAACTTGCTTAAAGAATGCTATGACATATGTACACAAAACAAAATTATAAACCTCAAAGATATTGAGGAAGTAAAGGAACATGCACTTAAATTAAATACAGTGCTATAGTGGTATGGATACAGTAAAGACGCAAGTCTGTTGGTGTCCCTTTCCACTAATTAAAGCTGTACTCAGTAGCAGAATAGAGTGCAGGGAGAACCTGCAACGGGTACAACCTCAAAAGTCAACAATCAACCTATAGTGAACACTGCTACGCATACCAAACGAGTTGCACGGTAGCGTAGGACGAAGCGAGGAACGCACATCTGAGTGCGGACGAAGCGAGGAACAAGCTGGAGTGTCAACGAGTATTACTATTGGACTATATTATTAGATACTTGTATAAATAATAAATGAATCTATAATGAAACCTATGATAGATATAGAACAACTGTTGACTGAAGCAGAGACAGGAAAAGTTAATCGTGTATCAGAAAGAATTACTGATGAAGCTAAACCATTTTGGAATGGTATAGAAGAAAGAGTTCTAGCTGGTCGACCAATAAAACCATTTGTTGTAAGCAGGTTGCTTAAAGAACATTATGGTATCAAAATTAGTGAAACTGCAATACGCAATCACTTTGCACATCTTATAGACAATGCCGAATAATAAAGATATAGAAAAACTTTTAGCTGAGGCAGAGTCTATAAAGATTCAAGAACTAAAAGCAGATAATCTTAAATTACTTAAATCATTAGAAAAAGCTAAAAATAAAAAAGCTGATATGATTGAAGCAGTTTATCAAGCTGTATCTACCAATTTACGTACATGGGATAAACCAAATATTCCTAAACCTAAATTACATAAAGCAAATAAAAATGCAGAGGTAGCGATAGCTGTATTATCTGATGTACAACTAGCGAAAGTAACGCCAGATTACAACACAAAAGTAGCTGAAGAACGTGTAATTGAATATGCAAATAAGATAGTTGAATTGACAAATGTTCAACGTTCTGCACATCCAGTTAATAAATGCGTAGTGTTAGCTGCTGGTGATATTGTAGAAGGTGAGCTAATATTTCCTGGTCAAACACATCTTATAGATGCTTCATTATATAACCAAGTAACTATTGACGGTCCTAGAATATTGACACAATTCTTTGACATATTACTTGCTAATTTTAATGAAGTAGAAGTTCATTGGGTTATAGGTAACCATGGCAGCTTAGGTGGTCGTGCAAGAAAAGACTATCATCCTGATAGTAATGCAGACAGAATGCTAGGCAAGATAATGTCAATGATATATAGAGATGAAAAAAGAATGTCATGGACAATACCTGATAGCGAAGGTGATAACCATTGGTTCGACATTGCAGATGTTGGCGAAGGATGTAAATTCTTTGTATGGCATGGCGATAATGTTAGAGGCCATAGTGGTTTTCCATGGTATGGTTTTGGTAAGAAATTATTAGGTTGGAAAGCATTAGCATCAAGAGGGTTAATGCCTGATTTTGATTATGCAATTGCTGGACACTTCCATACACCTACAACAATGTATGTTAATGATATACGTTTATGGGTAAATGGTAGTACTGAAAGCTATAATACTTATGCATTAGAACAATTAGCGTCAATGGGTAGACCATGTCAATGGCTGCTATTTGCTAAACCTAATCATGGTGTTACAGCAGAATACTTAGTAAAACTTACTGAAAGTAATAAATAAATAGGTATAATGTATAGTATGAAAGACTTAATTGTCAAGTCTAAATGGAAATTAAGTAGTATAGAATACAGTGGTTTAGGTGATAAGCCATACTTTATACTAAATAATGACCAAGGCGAAACTAAGTTAGTACCACTTGAACGTGGTGTGCATAACTTACGCAGGCTATTAGACTTAGAAGAAGAGTAATTCATTGCCTTCCGCTTCGACTACGCGCTAAGCGTCAGGCAATACAATAAGAAAGGAATGTTATGAACAATAACGTTGATTTACTATCCCCTTTTCCACAGGAGATAGTTAGAAAAGCACCAGCTGGTAAGTTTGGTGATTACGTACCACACGCACATTATGTAGAAAGACTACGTGATAGTGGTGTTACATACACATGGGCATGTGAACCAGTGTACGGTACATACAATGGAGAGAAAAGAATAGTCGGTGCTAAAGGAACTATAACCATAGAAGGTATGGGTAGTTACGATGGCTTCGGTGACGTTGATACCTTCAAGCTAGGCAATGCCAAGTTTAATGATGGTACTAACTTAAAAGACGCTGAGTCAGATGCATTTAAACGTGCATGTATGAGATTTGGCCTTGGTGTAGAACTATGGTCAGGCAGTAAACAATCAGAAGAAGAGGCTACATCAGTAGCACCTGATGGTTACACTCAGGAAATGGCTGACAAAGATGCCAAAGTTGAAGTAACTAAGGTTGATATGCGTAAGAAAGAAAACAAACTATCAGTTGAAGATAAAGCTGCACATAATGCAATCATGGATAGTATTTTAGGTACTCAAGCATGAGTCAAGATGTACAGTTTATAGCAGAGACAGTGCAAGGTATGACTGCTAATGTAGAATCACCAGAGACTCTTAACAAGATACTCGGTTCTGCAAATCAGTATGCACAACTAAGGAAGTTACCTGCAGACAAAACAACATGGACAGATGAACAGCTAGATATGTATTTTAATTACATAGAAAAACTTGTTGATATGCCTACTGTTGTTACGCAAGAATCTTTTGACAGTATGTCAATAGAAGAAAAGCTTAATGCTGTAGGACTTGAAGTAAACGATAGCACAGAGCCAGGTGTACAACCAGTTGGTGACGTGCTGGGAGGAGTTGTTAAAAAGATGGAACAACAGAATAAATATCGTGATGACCTTAAATGTCCATTCTGTGGACAGATGGTGTACGATAATCGTAACAGTAAACGGTCAGATAAAAGTCCAGACTTTACCTGCAGCACTAATGACCCTGTAATATGCGGAGGACATAGTGGGAAATGGCGTAAGTCTTGGTGGTTAGATAACAGTGATATACCTGCAGAGTGGGGTATTGAATGATACCAGAATACTTTAGAGGTACTAAAGTACCTGCATATATCAAATCAAAAACACAACTTGTAGCTTGGGTATTTACCGAGTTTATAAACAGTGAACCAATTAGTAATTGGGAGTTTGTGGCAGAACTACATTGCCACAGGTTTGGTGGAATAATACATAATCTTAGAGCAGAAGGTTATGAAATTACTACTTTACCTAGTAAGAAACGTGGGTTAGTACATTACTACTGTACAAAATTACCTACTAAGAAAGCTGCTACCATTAGCTAATGATAGAAGTATTAGTCGGTTGTATGATACCTCTGTTGATTACAACCGATACATTACCAGAGTACAGGGACTGTATGGAAGTGACTTCTAAAGTCGAACATGTGTTGGAACATACAGACCTTGTACAAAGGTACTTTAAGGAGGACGACATCTTGCAAGCACTAAATGTAATTTACTGTGAAAGTTCAGGAAAACCTGATGCAGTAGGCAAGAACACAAATGGTACTGCAGATGTTGGACTCTGGCAATTTAATGATGACACATGGGCTTGGTTAAAACCTAAGCTTAGTATAGTTAGTAATAGAACTGATAAAGAAGTATCTACAGCAGTGGCTTCTTGGTTAGTTTATAATGACGGTTGGCATCATTGGAACAGTAGTAAACACTGCTGGAAGGGATATAACAATGAAATGTTGTGGTTACAAACTACAAAAAGTATGCGTAGTAACTGACCAAGTTTACTGTGATTACTGTGAGAAAGTATGGGGTCACGTAGATGAGTTTATTTAATAACGCAAGAAAAAATATTAATGACATTCTTAATTTGCAATGTGATATATGTGGCAAAGCATACTTCACTAATTTTACAAGAATTAAATATTGTGACGAATGTATTAATGATTTAGAAAAGGAGTTAGAAAATGGCATCCCAGAAAATTGATATAAACAAAATAAATATATTTAATAATCCTAAGTTTATGAAAGTATGGGCAAAGCAATTTGACCAAGCATGTGGTAGTGATGTGTTTAACATACCACCAGACATGGCAAAGCTTAGGTTTTTAATGGATAAGTTTGTCGTAGATTATAACTTTCATCTAGGACAATTAGAGGAGGAATAATGCAAACTAAATTTGCATCTAAAGAAGCTGTATACCACAGAACACCTAAAGAATATACACAACGATTTAGAAGGTGGACAAATAAAAAAATAAAATTAGCTGCAAGTCTTGATAGATTTGGAGGTAAACGTTTACTAGGAGTAACAGATAATAATACACCTATATGGGTTAGTTATAGTATTGACAGAGAAACATTAACATGTGACATAACACTATCTCATTCAATGAATACTATACGTAAATCTAAGTTATGTCCTAGACGTATTACTGTAGCTACAGGTGAAAACTTTACACTGATAGACAATGCTATGCGACCAACAAGTAAACCTGACCATGGTGAAGTAACACAACGTACATTAGATTACATAGAAAAACTAATGTCATACAATGAATCAAAGATATATTATGAAGATAATAAATGTACAACAGGTATGTTTATGAAGATATCTAATACAATATACGAAGGTTCACCAGATAACTTACGAGTTAGGTGGCTTGATGTAATGAAAGCCTGGAATTTACCAAAAGGAAAGTACTTTAATATCTAATGAATAACAATACATACAGACCTTTGCCTAGTTATATGACTATTAAAAAGTCACCTATAGATGGCTTAGGTTTGTTTACACTTAAAGCAATAAAAGATTTAGAAACTTCTTTAGGTGTAACACATGTATGGTACGAAGAAGTAGGAGAAGTATTTCGTACACCTTTAGGAGGTTTTATTAATCATAGTGAAACACCTAACTGTGAAATTAAAAGATTCGATGGCACAATAGTCAGTCATTTGTTCCCTATTAAACCTATAAAAGCAGGAGAGGAGATTACATTAAAATATACAATGTATAAAGTATGATGGAAAGTTTATCACCAATAAGAGAAGAAGCTCTTAAAAGGGCTGGAGGACGCTGTGAATGGGCGTATTGTAACGATAATAAATGGTTAGAGCTAGCTCATATACAAGGTATAGGTATGGGTGGTAGTAAGTCACGTAAGTTTGATTTAAATAATGTGGCAATATTATGTAAATGGCACCATGATATATATGATGGAAGGCAATCTAGTGGACATAGTAAAGCCTACAGAGATTTACTTAAAGGTTTTTTAAAAAGAGAATTTAACGATTAAAAAGTCTTAGCGACCTAGTTTATTTTTTTTGCCTATAGGATATTTACCATATGCTTTTGAACGCAAATCAGCAAGAGAAGGTTTTACTTTTTGACCAGTAACTTTACCTTTCATAAGCTTGCTATATTGTTTATCAAATTGTGATTCTACTTTACGATAACCTGCAGCTTTTTCTCTAGCCCATTTTTCATCATTAAATATATCTATATAACTACTGTTAGCTATAGCATTAGCCCAACTTTCATATTGAGTAGCTTGAGTATCAGCTTTTTTAGTTAACATTTTAGCTTGATATTGTCTACGTTTTAATTCTGTTTTACCAAGTCCAGCATAACCTTGACCTGTAGCTCTAAGTGTAGCTATATTTTCTAAATATTGTTTTTTAGTTTTAGCCATTATGGATTTAACTTTGTTTTATTGTTGCTAGGATTTCTATCTTGCCAAAGAGGAAGACCTGTACCAGTATGAAACTGTGTACCTTCAGGACCTAATGCACGTTTAACACCTTTATAAATACCTTCAGCAGCAATTAATCCTAAACCAACTAAGTTTATACCTTTAGATATTTTTGCAGCTCTAGCTAAGTTTTGTTGATGCATTAACATTCTAGCTCCAGTAGGAGTTTCCATATGACTAGCTATTATTTTGTATAAGTCTCTACCTATTGCACCACCAACTCTGTTTTGTTGTAAACCAACAGGTCTTCCTGTTGCTGGAATTTTATAAGAACTACCTAT
>Ga0208917_1001659_pt1 | contig 11040 bp, 17 predicted proteins | sample DEB08_DNA_10_FD_185500 | JGI IMG/M metagenome (GOLD analysis project Ga0208917, IMG submission 185500) | Aqueous microbial communities from the Delaware River and Bay under freshwater to marine salinity gradient to study organic matter... | ecosystem: Environmental > Aquatic > Marine > Coastal ...
GACATCGTGTCGTATTCATCCGTAATGATCCGATCAATGACTGCAAAGCGATCGCCTTGACCCAGCTCAACTGGACCGCTCTCGGCATACACAGAGCCGACACGCGTCGCTCCATCATTCGTCCATCCGATTTCATGCTCATAAATGTAGCTGTCTGGATCGATCGCAAACGGATGCTCAAATGCGCCTTGGTCGGCCCACGCAGTTCGCGCAAGCGATCCAACCGCCCAGTGGTTTAACCGATAGTTATACACGATGTACTTGTCGTTCTCGCCGGTAAAGTCGTCAGTGTCAGACGATGGGTAGAAGAACCAGAACTCACCGAACTCTGAATTGTGACCGGCATAGGTTTTACCCTGCTGCACGCGGTTGATGCCATCGGTGACGTCGAGCAACGCATCGCACTGCAACGGTTTGATACTTCCATCGTACTGCCAGAAGCCTGACTCGCTTAACCAGACAGCTGTGTTACCGGCGATCGTGACTGCTTTCGGTCCAACGATACCAGCGCCTGACGCCACGCGCTCGATCCCATAAACAAACGGAGGACCAACGTAACGCATCAAGTGGACGTCAACGTCTGTCCAAATCAAAATGTCGTTACCAACGCGCCTCGCACAACGAATCTGACCAGCTGTTTCGATTTCAAGCGATCCCGCCGTGTTTGTCGCAGCCGGTGTCCAAGTGTTGTTGTCCTCTTGATCTGACCACTGCACCTTGCGTTTATTACCGTCCGCGCCGAGCGCAACCAGATACCGTTCGTTCGTCACAACGATCGCAACATTATCGTCTGGCGCATTACTCAAAACAGCTGCCTGCGTCGCTGGACTCAGCTGCCATTCGTAAATCTTCCCATCAGCTGACGAACAGGCGACCAAATATTCGCCCCAGTTGTCTAACGACCAAGTGGTCGCGTTAATCAGAAGGTCGGATGCGCGTGCTTCACCGTAGTCCAGTGATCCGTAAGTGGACATGCCGTAACCATTACCGCGAGCGGAATGTTCTCTGCCTGTCGCAAAACTGGCTGGGGTGATGTCGTAAAACGTGCCGCCGATCGATCCGTACAACTTCGTGTGCGTGCCGACTGCAAGATACTTTGCGGAATCGTTTGCGCGCCAAGTCAGGATCGCGCGTGCTGCGCCATCAAACGCTGACTCGTCCCATTTCTGCCATCCGCCAACTGGCTCCAACCGGCCTTCACGCCAGCGCACCAAGTTTGTGTCGTACCATCGGCCTCTGGCTTCGTATTCTGTCCCGTTACGGTAGACGCCTGCCGGGATATCAAGTGGTACTAATGGCATCAATCGTCCTCAATATAAAAAGTATTACCCTTCACGCGGTTCTGTTCTGCTGTAATGCACTGCAAATTCGCGTAAGTGTGCAGCCCGCAAACCAGCCGATGTTTTAACGGCACGATGTGGTCTACCACATATTCTATACCAGTTTCTAGTGTGAGTCGCTGCGCCTCTAAATACAACAGTTTTGCCAGCCGTTCTTTCTCTGGCGACATAATGGTCGATTTCTTAATGAGTCGACGTCGTAGAAGACTTCTCCGCTTCCACTTTTGCTTGTTCTGCCGGTAATACGCTATCGCGTATTGGCGCTTTTTCTCTCTGTACTCTTCGTCTCCGAAATTCTTCCAGAATCCATGTCGGGTTCTTTCGATGTTGCGTCGATCGGCGCATATCTTACAGGCTTTGTTGGAGGTAAAACGGGGAGCGTAATGACCGCGAATGCATGGCTTCCCCGTGTAGTAGTAAGTTACGCCCATATCGAGCGCTTGCTTGCGAGTCTCTGGCATCCTTTCCATCGACTCGCCTCACTTACTTAATTAACTCGAAGTGGGGAGCGTCGATAAACGGTCGCTTCCCTTGGCTGCGCCGTAGGTCAATGTATGACTGCATGGCGTCTTCCATCGTTCCGTTCCACTCGCGAATATCTGGAACCGACCACGCGCCACCCCAACGGATGCCGACATTATTTTCAACAGCTGCTTCAGCCATCGCTTCCGCGAGTTCGTCGTAGACGTTTAGTTCCCAACAGCCTTTCCCGTTGACATATGCCATTAGGTCGACTGCTTTGCCATCAAGATGCTTTGACTTCATTGTCTGAGAAGCGCCTTTGGCGACTAATTCCTTTTGCTCTTCGATTGTTCGCAAACCCTGAACCACGCCGAAATCAATCGTTGTCAGTTTGATCGCGTCGCAAACAACTGTGACCAAATCAATGTCCACGCCTTCCAGCTTTTCGAGTGAGCGTTTTGATAGTTCGTACATAATTAATCCTTACTTTTTAAGATTTTCTCGCGCTACGTTTTTTACCTTTTCATAGCTACGCATTCCGCCTAGCCCTAAAATTCCTAAAAGAACCGGCATAAGCGATGCCATATCCAGTTCAGGTAAAGCCGGAATTTCGATGCCTGCCACCAATACGCCAAATACAAGAAAAGGTTGGAGTACGAAATGATATGCCATAGCTGCCGCGCATATCCACATAATAGCTGGTCTGGCTCCTGCGACAAAAAGACTAGGATGCTTCGCTTGCTCCGTATTAGCTTGAGCCTGAGCCATCTGCGCCTCATGCGCTGCTTTTTCTGCCATTGTCGCAATCTCGTGCGCCATCGCATTTTTAGCGTCCTTATCTTCGACGAATTTATCAAGTATTCCGGTGACTGGCCCAATTAAAGCCTGCAACATAATTTACCCCTTAGCCTTGTTCGACATTGCTGAAAAACCGAAGTAGCTGCCGACGACCAAACTCACTGATGGATAGTAGATGTTCGCCATTGACGATAGCAGCTGACTTGCAGCTGGTAGTTTTAAAGCTTCAGTAATGACCACCGCCGCTGGATATAACAGCATCCCTGCGAGACAGACGTAGCACATGTTTCGCTTCGCATCTCGGTCGTTGTTTTCGTCAGCGAGACGTTCGCGCTCGGCTTCTAACTTCATGCGATCCCACTCAGTCTGGTCAATAACGCCATCACCATTCAAATCAGTTTTTTCAAATTCAGTCATCACGCTTCCTTGTACAGTCCTTTCGTCGATCCCCACATCTGTTCTGCATAAACAGTGTCTGGCCCATTATATCGGTGCTTTGCCCTGAAGTGTTGCGGGATTAAGTAGTGAGACGGCCAGACTTTTACCCCCAAGTCGTTCAAGTCTTGACCCTTCAATATCTCCGCTAAGAACATGTTTCCGGTTTCCATGAATGCTGCGTTTTTGCACATGACGTCTGGGTCTTTCTCGCTGATCGCTTTGATAATTCTTTTCACGAAAGAATTGCCAGCGTTCGCTGCCTGTATGGGGGACACGAAACCCGGACGAAGTGTTTCGTTTTCGTAAACGGTATAGCAAAAATGCGATGGCTCGATAAGTAATTCGTCGATCGGGTGCAAGCATACAGAGTCCGCCGGGGGGAGAAATCCGCCTTCAGACAACAAGACTTCATATCGGATCATGTCGGCGACACCGCAATAATGCTGACGCCGGTAATACTTATCCATGTGTTCTTTTAGAACCCATTCAGTATCTTTGTATTCTTCGTCAGTTAAAACGCGATATGTCCAATCAGGATGCTTCTCGGCCCACGTTTCCATCCATTTGACCGGCGGCTTTTTATGACCGACCCAGATGTGAACCATATTTTTAACGACGTTCATTTCAACTGGAGTTTATCCGTTTGGATGCAAATTGCGTCGTAGTTGATCTTAGGTTGAGGCGCTGTCGCCATGAACACTTCTCTCGCTTCAAAACACTTATCCATCGTTGAGTAGAAGCTATTCGGCTGAACGTAGTACTGCTTCGCATCAAGCAAAATAATGAACAAAATCCAGATCGTCACTTAACGACCTCTGTGACTAATAAGAAACAGTAGTAGGGCCACGGCCCCGCCCACAATACCGAGAGTAAAAATGCCAACAGCACCATAAGTGAGTGCATTCTTGATGGCTTTTCTCTTAGCCAATCTCTTAGCTTCTTCACGCTTCTGAGCCTTTTCTCTCAGTTCTTTGCGTGTTTTTTGCCAACGAAGGTAATCATCTTTGAGTCCAGCGCGCCCGTACCAATCCATTTGCTCGAAAAATTGTTTTTCAGCTGCTCTTATTTTTTCTAGTTCCCAGAACTCTTCATCATCAGCCTTACCTTGCTTGATTCGGTCTTCAATCTTTTCTTTTGCGTCGAAGAACTTGCCAAGATCTCGTCCTGCTTCTGCAATCCCTTTGCCTTCCTCTAATAAACCCTTCACCGTTTGCAGCGCCTCTAACGCTACTTTACCAACGGCTATTGCTTCAAAGATCATCTAAGCGACTCCGAATATAGAGATGGTCGCAGATGGAGAAGCCGGTGCGAATGCTGTGGCTGTGGTTCCATGTATGTCGAGATCAAGATCATCGACTGCGAACATTGCTTCTAGGTAATCCCCCGCTGAAACAGTGAACATTCCAGCACGACTCACAACGATTCTGTCGTCGTTTGATGTAAGAGTCGTGACAATGGTTGAGTTAGGGACGTCGGTCCCATTGATGCGCGGCCACATCCATATCTTTTTTGCGTTTGCACTCTCCGAATGCAGTTCAGCAGAAAAGTCGATGGCATAAGTACCGGCGTTTGTGAAGTTGATGCGGCTCGTTGTCACGCCGTCCACTGCAACGTCTTGCGAGTACCCAGTTCCCTCCCAAGTAATTGCAGTTGCAGTATCAACAGTGAGGGCAGCGTGCGCGGTATTCGTGTAGAACGCACCGTAAGAGCCTAGCGCATTGGACCCAAAACCGAGTGGTCGAAACACGCCATTAACCGAAACTACAACCTGATCGATTGTTGGGTCGTACAAAAACACACCATCAACTTCGGCGGATTCATTCCCCGATTTATGTTGCAGCTGCGTTCTGATGCGATTGAGATAGGTGTTTAGGCGAATCGCCCAATCGGTCCACAGTGAGCCGGTCGGTTGTGGAGGGAGTGACTGTGACATGTCACATCCCTACCGCGCGATTTTCGAGAAACCTGTCTAGTTTAGTGTCTAGCGCTTCGAGCCGATCGAGAACGCGGTTGATGTCGGTGTGAACTTCAGCCTTGGTCACATACTCTTTCGCGACTTCCTCGCGTGTGCGATTCAGTAAGATCGAAAGACGCTGTTGCTCGGCCCACATGGTTTTCGCAAACCAAGTCACAAGACCGAGCGCAGCTGTTAGAACAATGTTCCAAACCATCATTTCCATCAGAGTGCCTTAGCTATACTCATCCCAAGATAGGGTGTCTTCGTTCCATAAAAACCAATTTGTACCGTCAGAAGATGGACGTGAAACAGGCGGCTCCCAAAGACCTGACTGATCTAAAGTCCATGATGGATAAGGTTGAGGAGAAACAAACCAGTCGTTAGTAGCATCATAAGTGTCGCCGATGTCTGCTTGCTGATTCCTAATTGATCCATCCCGTGATGTTTGCTTCCATTCTGTCTGACTGCCAAACAAAGACTTGCAAAAGTTTACGCCTACGGTCTCTGAATGATTGCCATCACTATCAAGACAGTCTGAATCTTTAACAACAATCACATTTGTTACTGTATTGTTTGCATCTATTTGTGCGAAATAAGCCATTTTCTATCCCTATGCCGCATACCGAATAATTACAACACCAGACTTTCCTGACCCGCCATCATCTTCATTTGCTCCGCCGCCGCCGCCAGAGCCATAAGATACTGCATTGTATGCGGCTCCCGGCCTGTGTCCACTGCGACCATTTCCGCCTCCTGTGCCTGCAGTGCCAGCGGCTCCATCATAGTTGCCTCCGCCTCCGCCAGAACAAATAACTGTCATGCTTGACAACGATGTGAAATTTGCAGAAGTAAGGTTGGAGTCAATATCAGTTAGTGTATAACCCTCGCCTCCATCGCCGTTTTGAAATGAAACCGCATTACTCCCTGCTTCAGTAGCTCCACCGCCACCGCCTGTAAACTGGAATTGTCCGCTACCGCCGGCAAACGTATTGGAACCACTAGCTCCACCGCCTCCAAGGTATTGACCTCCGCCTCCGCCAGAACCTCCAGTTGCACCTGATTGTTCTCCAGATCCACCACGTCCTCCACCTAATGAGGTGACGCTTACTGCAAAACTACTGGTTCCTCCATTAGATGCGGCTATACCTTCATCGTGTCGCCTTCCTGCGCCTCCTGCGCCAATAGTGATTGAGTAAGTTCCTGCCGCAACTTCGACTGACGACAATACGTCAAGCTCCCCGCCGCCGCCACCACCGCCACCGTTGGCGCCTCCGCCACCTCCACCGCCTGCTGAAGTTACTTCAATAGTTCCTCCGCCTGTAACGGTGAAAGTTCCTGATGATGTGAACACATGGTATTTGTAGTCACCGATAGTCTGTGTTTCATCGCCACCAGATGCTTCGACTGGAGGAGGTCCATAATTACCTCCTACGAAACCAAGAAGTATTCCGCTCATTACGATACGTTCCCTGTTAGAACTGCTACTGTGCCGCTAATAAACAAGATGTTACAAACACCCCTTGTCGCCAAAGTGACAGAAGCAACATCTGAATCTGTTCCGCTAATGTAAGCAGTTGTGATTGAGCATGTGACAGTGATATCGCCAGTTGTGTTGTTGAACAGCACAATCGCATCACCTTCTGAGAAGGTAGCGTCTGGGATTGTGATTGATCCGCCAGAACCGACTTGTACATACTTACCAACATCGCCTGTTGCCAATGTGTAAGAAGATGTCTTAGTTCCGACAGCAGGAATCTCGCGGAACCCGATATCACCAAACCCATCTAGCTTGTTCAGTTCTGCCGCTGTTGATGTAACAGCAGTCCCGCCGATCTCCCAAGAACCCTCTGTCAGATTCGGAGCAATCGCAGTTGTTCCATCGAGAAGATCGTCCAACGAATCCAAATTGTTGTTGATCTTGGTTCCCCAAGTATCTGTCGACGCGCCGACCTCTGGCTTCGTCAATCCATAAGTAGTGGTTGTAGTATCAGCCATTTAAGCCACCTTCGTCCAAGTTAATCTATGAGGCTATTCTAACCCAAGTTTCAGGAGCTATTGGTATTGGCTCCCATTTTTCGCGAGCAACAGCAGCAAACGATGATTCCGATGCCGTGATGCCTGCTGCAATAAATGTCGCAGACGCTGTACATGTAAATGTCGCCGACACGTTAACTGTACCCGATCCGCCAGCAGTCGCAACACCATCAGCCGTATTCGTGCTGCTTGCAGATACTGTCGCAACTCCATCGACCACTGTGAGCGCAGAAGACGTTGCTGACGCTGAAGCATTTGCTGTCGCCGAACCTTGGAATACTTTGGTTGCGGCTGACGTCACTGACGCCGAAGCAGTTGCCGTTGTATCTAGCGGTCCCTGTCCATACGACCCATAACCATATGCGCCATCACCGTAGTCGTATTCGCTAATGATCTTGAGAACAAACTCTTCGCCGCTCGACGCATTGGTTGCCGTTGAACTGACTAGCGCTCCAGACTCTCGTACTCGCGTGGCAGATGCAGTGATCGACGACGTTACGATTGAGTCAGATGCTGATCCGTCCTTACGAATACCGCCATTCGCTGTAACACTGGATGTTACAACGACGGAAGCCGATCCGGTCTGAATAACTCCTTCAGTACCAAAATCGGCATCACTGTATGGGCCGTAGCCGTATCCAATACGACTGCTAGGCATTTAATTAGTCCAGTGTGATATCGAGATCACCGGCTGGTACGCGGAACACGTCGCCTGTCTCGATTGTCTTTGAACTCGTCAATGCCGCAAATGCGAGCATGTTGCCTGCTGTCGATGCATCCCATACTGCAACGTGAGACACAGTTCCGAAGTTTGCTGTCGCTGTTGAGTATTCAACTGCTGCGCTTGTCGTTGCTGTATCGCCTGAAACCGTGAATGCCACAGTTTGACGCGCATATGCAGTACCTGAAGTTGATACTTCAGTTCCTGAACCATCTTCAGCTGGATCAGCTGTGTGCAGCGCTAGGTACAAAGTTGCTGGCGCTGTATACGCATTGCCGCCAAAAACGTGATCCAGAATCTCTGTTTCGAGATAGTTTGAAAAACCGGCCATTATCCGAAGCTCCTAATTTTGATCCGTGGTGTTGACCCATTAAATGACGAACTGGCATCTCGCGCAATCAATTCCTCGCGCGCTTTAGCCGCCAGTTGCGACCAAACTCCAATCCGCTCGTCATCTTTCAGATAAGGCGCGGAATGCATAAGTGAAGTATACAGGTAAATGTCTGGATAGTCTGTCAATAACCAGTTGGTGTCCGTGTCAGCTGACAACGCAGGAATCTTCGCGAAGTACGACATCTCCAACGAATACTGTTGATCCGGTGTCGGCACAAACTCGAACTGACCGCCAACCACTGAAAAGTACCTCGGTGTCGATGCAGCCGTGTAAGTCGTGTTTCGCTCTTGCGCCATTTCTTGCTGCGTAATGAACTCAAGCGGCTGGACGGGATTCGTGGTCACGATCACTAAATCTTTCGCTTCAATGAAGTCAGCTGGAACCGCTGAGAAGCGTGCGTCGATCTGCGCTTCGGCGCGCAACACCATCTGGCGGACGCGCAAGTTACGATTGAACTCCGCCTCGGCGAAGTCGATAAATGTCGGGATGACTGACGTCAAATCCGATCGGTTTAGAAAGTCAGCTATCGTTGACTTCAGTTCGCCGTAATTCGTCACGCTCATCTAGTTTCTTCCTCAATTCGATAAACTCTTTGACGACCTCTTCGTCGTCGTCCTTGTTAATGATCGCATCTTCGTGACTAAACTCATAGGAACCCGTGTGTCGAATACTGTGCGACAAGTCTTGATCGACCCACACTTGGTAACCGGCCTGACGCGCCTTTGCACAAAAGTATACATCTTCCCCCATAAAATGTTGGAAGTAGTCATCCCAAACGATCTCAAAGAACGGCAGGTCCATGCGGAAAAACACTTCGGTCTTAATCAGCATGATCGCAGTTCCTACCGCTGCGACTTCATGTAACCCAGTGGAGTCTTTATCAATCCACAGGTGAAGCGACGGGCGGATGGACCGGAACGCATTGGTCTTTGCAGGAAACTTACGCGTCGAGGAACACGCAGCGAGTATCTCTTTATCGCGAGAAACCATTTGCTCGATGATGTCATGGGGGAAACGCATGTCCGAATCCAACATCAACAGATAATCCGCTTCTTCAAGAATCGCTTTCTTTGCCAGTTCGTGCCGCTGGTCGGCGATCAACGTCCCGCGCTTCATCGACAGCACAATCTCGTCCTCTGGATGATTCCGTTGATGCGTCGATATTGCCATCGCTAAATCATAAGAGAATGTTGTATGTACTTCGTCCCGGCATGGGACTCCGACAACAATCTTCATACTTTCCCCTCGCGTGTTCTGAAATATTTATTCTCTGGATCATTCAGCCACTTCTTCAGCGCCTTCTCGTCGTCCAGTATTCCCTTCTGTTTTAGATCGTAATACACCGTCAACGGGATAGACGCGACACGCGACCATTCGCCCCACTTAGTGTGCTTATCCGTTTCTTTCGTTAAGTTTCGATTGTTCTGAATAATTTCTTTGAAGTCTTGATCGGTCTCGATTGTAAACGTTCCGTCACCATTATCGACCCAATACTTTGTAATTCCTGTCTGCGCGTCGTGGCTCAGTACCTTTTTGTTTCCCATGCAACACCCTTAGATAAAAAGAAGGGGCCGAAGCCCCCTCTCGGTTTTGTCAATTAAGACAAGTCGGCAATGATACCGTGTGCTTTTTCGTTTGAGACTTGGAGTCCAAACTCAACAACGATTTGACGATCTTCAGCATCGCCTGTCTTCGCCAGTTCTTGGATCTCGAAGTCACGGAGGTATCCAACTTCAACGTACTCTGGATCAACAACAAATGCTGAACGGTTACGCTGAAAACGGTTAGGAACAATCGACATTGCACCGAAGTCTGACTGATAGATATCAGCTGCACCGATGATTGTAGTTGGTCCTTCAGATGGAGCCATGTAACGCTGTTCTGCGATACCCGCGAATCCAGAAACAACCTGCTTCTGCGCTGCGCCAACCATCAAGATTGATGGATCGCCGCCTTCAGTCCATACAGACTGAACAACGTCCTTCAACATGACTTCAGTGAACGCGCGAGTTGTGTCTGAGTCGACAGGCGCTGTATCTGGGAAACCAGAAGTTGTCGCTGAAAGCTCTGGATCAGCACCATCAGTCGTCGTACCAGTACCACGATTGGTGTTTGTGCGGAGCCAAGACTCAAGACCAGCTGTCTTACGCGCAGTTGAAGCGTCGCCTGCTACTGCGATCTGGTTTTGCGTCAATGCAAATTCCATATCGCGTTTTAGCTCGGAGGCCTTCTTTGCCAGCTCGTACTGGAGTTCAGAATTGCGCCCTGCAAGATCGACCGCTTCCAACGTGCCAGAAATGGTCACGCGCTTGGCGTTCAACTGAGCGTAGTTCTGCATACGCTTAGGAGCTACCTGAGTTGAAGTTGCTGAACCCCCCTCGATGATGGCTGAATCGCCAGCCGCCGAAAGTTGGTCCTCCTGCCACTCGAATAGAGTGTTAGAGACAGACTTACGGCCTGCGTTGCTCATCAGTGGAGTTTCTTCTGGCGAGATCGAGTAGATCACCTGCGCCAAGTCTTCGTTAATTCCTTCAGAGGAATAAGTGAAATAAGTTGCCATGATTAAGATTCCTTACTTTAGCAAATGTTTTAAAGCATCAGCCGCGTCGCGAACTGATCCTGACTTTGCGAGTCGTTGTGTCGATTGACGGAATGCATCTCTACCCTTCGGCGTTGCTGTCGCCGTACCCGCTTTCGCAGTAGGCGTCGACTGACGTTTCGCCTTTGGTTTGCCAGTTTGAAGTTCGTCATACTTCATCGCCTTATACAGTGTGCTAACCGCTCGATGATCGAAAAACTGTGCGATCTCCTGATCGTTGAAACCGATCTTCTTGGCGTAATCAGCGACCTTCGCCTTTTCCGCCTTCGCAACTTTCTCGTCTCTCCACTGCGGAAG
>Ga0208917_1001668_pt1 | contig 11012 bp, 10 predicted proteins | sample DEB08_DNA_10_FD_185500 | JGI IMG/M metagenome (GOLD analysis project Ga0208917, IMG submission 185500) | Aqueous microbial communities from the Delaware River and Bay under freshwater to marine salinity gradient to study organic matter... | ecosystem: Environmental > Aquatic > Marine > Coastal ...
GAAGTGATCGTTCATTTCAAAACTCCGAATAGGTCTTTTGTTATGGTGAAGCCAACAAAGTGTGCAGAACCGTCAAAAACCGACGAAATTTTTGTCGCGAATATGACTCAATTTTCATGCGCTACACTTGATGAGTTGCAGAACGCGTTTGATCGGGTCATGCTCAGAAGTGACCTGATGAATTCAAAGCATATGATCATGATTTTACAAAAATCCATCCCCTTTGACGCCTCATCCGAAAAACCACTTCCCGGGATATCACCATTGGACCCGGATCAATGGTTGATGATAGATGATTCCTATGGTGCGCAGATGTTGCTGCGTCAGGAATTGATCACAACCAAACGTGACCAGGTGATCGCAATTGACCCCGCGGCGCTGCCTGCCGCACGGGAACTATTGTGGCAGGTGGTGGATTATTTTACCCGCACATGCGCGATGCAGTATGTGGATGGCGTGATACAAACCCCTGATGGGCGACGCGTTCCTGTGGATTATGACGACCCGATGGGATGCATGGGGCAAATTGCGCAAAATGATTTTGCGATTATGGAACAAAGGGGGGAGGAACATGTCCTGACGGCGGCTGTGTTGTGTTTTCCGGCCAGTTGGCTTTTGGCGGAAAAATTTATGCGGGGTTTGGTTGGCATTCATGATCCTGTTGATCCCTATGACGATCAAATCGCAAAACGCGTTCAGCGCCTGTTTGATGGCATTCAGGTGGATCGCCCACTGTGGCGGTTTAATGCATTGCGCTATGCAGATCCCGCTCTGTTTCAACCGCGAAGCATGTATGCCCGCCGCCCAGGTGAGAAACGCCACATCGCGCGCTACCTGCGCAGCGAGCGTCAAACCTTGATCCGCCTGCCCAAAACCGGCGCTGTGGTGTTTGGCATTCATACATTTGTGGTGGATACTGAGGCCTGAGCGAGAGGCGAAAGCCCGCTTGGTTCAACTTTGCGGTGCATGTCCATTTGCATTTACACTATTGCACCGTGAAATCCCTGTGGGCTACGCGATCTCTTGGTGATCGGAGAGATGGGATAAAAGGAAGAAACGCATTTTATGCGGGGCAGTCCCGGTGGCGTATGGGGTTACACCCGCGACGTCAGACACATTAAAGCATATATTGATTGAAACAAGCCACAATGAAACGGCGCAGAAACGGCATGCGGTGGATGTGGAGGGCTGCATTATGACGACCTATTGCTGGGTGCGTCAGAAATCAGGGGAGTTTCAACTTTTGGTTGTACTTTCAATTTGACATTACAGGGGCCGAATTGCCCTGTAACCGTGGAGCGCAATTCGTGGCGATGCCCGGGCCAACGGGGTCACAGGATACGGCGTTTGTCTATTTTCAGATGCGCAGGCCCTTTGAAGCGCGCTTTGAAAAATCAAACCTACGCGGAAAAGAGGAAGGGTCCATCCCATCCCCACGCAATGATGGCACAATGCATTCCTATGAAACTTCGGTCAGTTTTTTCTATATGCATTACGGACAGGAACTGATTGCAAAGGCTGATCGTTTTACACGTCCCTTTGAAGACTATCGCGCAGAACACTGTTTGTTGCTGGGGTAGGGGCGTTGGACTTGTTTCCAATGGGCAAACCCGACCTGGTTGCTGACAAACACCGAGTCGTTTCCATAAAAAAGCGCCCCGCAAAATGCAGGGCGTTTTCTATGTCGACAAGACTGCGAATTAGCAGCTGTAGTACATACCATATTCCACAGGGTGTGGTGTGTGTTCGTATGTTTCGATCTCTTCCATTTTCAGGTCGATGTAACCGTCGATTTGATCTTTGGTGAATACGCCACCTGCTGTCAAATACTCGTGATCTGCCTGAAGGGCTTCCATCGCTTCGCGCAATGAACCACATACTGTTGGGATTTCTGCCAACTCTTCCGCAGGAAGATCGTATAGGTTTTTGTCCATTGCTTCGCCAGGATGGATTTTGTTTTTGATGCCATCTAGGCCAGCCATCAAAAGTGCCGCGAAGCATAGGTATGGGTTCGCAGAGGGATCTGGGAAACGGGCTTCTACGCGCTTTGCTTTTGGTGACTCGGTCCATGGGATACGAACACAGCCTGAGCGATTACGTGCAGAATAGGCACACATCACTGGTGCTTCGAACCCTGGGATCAAACGCTTGTAAGAGTTTGTTGATGGGTTTGTGAAGGCGTTTAGTGATTTCGCGTGCTTTAGGATACCACCGATGAAGTAAAGTGCTTCGTCAGATAGATCCGCGTATTTGTCGCCTGCAAACAATGGCTTGCCATCTTTCCAGATAGACATGTTTACGTGCATCCCTGTGCCGTTGTCGCCTGCGATTGGCTTTGGCATGAATGTCGCTGATTTGCCGTAGGCTTGTGCAACATTGTGGATCACGTATTTGTATTTCTGCAGCTCGTCCGCTTGTTTTGTTAGGCTGTCAAAGATCAGACCCAATTCGTGCTGACAGGACGCCACTTCGTGGTGGTGCTTGTCAACTTTCATGCCCAAACGCTTCATTGTTGATAGCATTTCTGAACGGATGTCTTGGCCGTCGTCCACTGGGTTTACGGGGAAATAGCCGCCTTTAACACCCGGACGGTGGCCTGTATTGCCCATTTCATATTCTGTGTCCGAATTCCATGCCGCGTCAATTGCGTCAACTTCGAATGAAACTTTGTTCATAGAGTTTTGGAAGCGCACATCGTCAAATAGGAAGAATTCTGCTTCTGGGCCCATGAATGCCGCGTCACCAATGCCTGATGATTTTAGGTATGCTTCTGCCTTTTGTGCTGTGCCGCGTGGGTCACGCTCGTAGGCTTCGCCTGTGTCTGGTTCAACAACTGAACAATGCACACAGATTGTTTTTTCCGCATAGAATGGATCGACGTAGGCACTTGCTGTGTCGATGATCAATTTCATGTCTGACGCTTCGATTGATTTCCAACCTGCGATAGATGATCCGTCAAACATAAAGCCTTCTTCGATGAAGTCTTCGTCAACCTGATCTGACATCACTGTTACGTGCTGAAGTTTGCCGCGAGGGTCAGTAAAGCGGATATCCACATATTCCGCGCCTTCGTCAGCGATCATTGCGAGCAAGTCTTTTGCGCTCATGGTTTTGTTCCTCTCTATCGTGAAACTGTTAAATTAAAGGGCGTCCGAACCGCTTTCACCGGTGCGGATGCGAATGGCTTGTTCGACAGGGCTGACAAAAATTTTGCCGTCCCCAATTTTCTCTGTCTTGGCTGCGTCTACGATGGCTTCGATGGCCGCGTCAACTTGATCATCGTCTAAAACGACTTCGATTTTCACTTTTGGTAGAAAATCGACGACATATTCGGCGCCACGGTACAATTCTGTATGGCCCTTTTGACGACCAAAGCCTTTGACCTCGATCACAGACAAACCTTGAACACCAACGTCCTGAAGGGCTTCTTTTACCTCATCCAGTTTAAACGGCTTAATAATGGCCTCAATCTTTTTCATTGTTGGTCTCCTCATTCATTCCTGAATGGGGTAGATCATATGGGATGTTCTGCGCATAGTGATTGGGGTGTTTCGGCTCAAAATGATGGCAAAATCCATCGTCAGATGGTAAATTTTGTGCAGGGTGATTAATTTTTAAGCAAAATGAAAACAGCCGAAAATTGATTTGCCCAAAAAACGCAGAACATAAGATGCATTCTGGCCTTAAAAATGATCGGTTTTCACGCGAGACGTTAACAAGTGTTAAGAATCGATGTGGTGTGTTGATATGATGTCCAGAGTAATGAGTAGGTTTTTTGCTCATCTTTACGGTGTGTGTTTATCGTTCATTTTGTGGTGACGGTGTTAATTGCCTCGCTCGCGCTTGCGGAAGAGCCGTAATTATTCCGTCCAGATTTGAACCAGACCCATGCAGGGCAGGGCATTGAAATTTAAGCTGTGAAAAAAAATTCACTTTCGTGCGTTTTTGCTCTCGACATTCTGAAATAAACTTTGCTAATCACCCCCCACACGACGAGGTCGTGACAGTGCGGGTGTGGCGAAATTGGTAGACGCACCAGATTTAGGTTCTGGCGCCGCGAGGCGTGGGGGTTCAAGTCCCTCCACCCGCACCACTTAATCAAGATATACCATTGATATTCCTTCGACTTTAACCATCGGAGGTAATTACTTTGTCACACATTCAGTACACAATTTACCGTTCTGGCACGTATTATTACAATCGCCGTGTACCACCTCACGCAGTAGAAGCATATGGTTCGTTCATCAGGCAAGCATTGTCGAAGTGCCCAGATGAGGCAGCTGAATATGCGAAACGTCTGGGTTATGTACTAGAGGCTTCGTGGAGCAATAGGACAACGATACAACCTGTCGACGTTGCTACTATCATTGAAAGTTTCAAACCTAAGTCAGTCTTATTATCTGAGATGGCAGAAGAATACTTGGCCCTTCGAGAGATAGATCAGGTTCCGCCTCGTTCCGCACTTTCAACATTCATCTCTTTGGCTGGTGATAGAGATGTGGGGACTTACACAAGAGAGGATGCCAAGCTATTCGTTCATCACCTACAATTGAGGGGAAATAAGACTGCTACCATTAGGCGTAGGATTAACAGCCTGTCTGCTATTCTCAATTATGCTTATGCTGAGTTGGATTTGGATAAACGTAATCCATTCACCAGATTGATAATTCGGAATGAGGGACAAGATGCCTCTAAGAGAGGCACTTACACCAATGAGCAGCTTAAAGATGGATACGACAAGGCAATAGCTTCAGGCAGTCAGGTAAAGCTCTTGATGCCACTCTTGGGTGAAACAGGCTGCAGACTGGCTGAGATCGTTGGATTGGAACTTCGAGACATTAATATGGAGAATGAGCTAATTCACATCAGACCCAACTCCATCAGAAGACTTAAGACCCGTAATAGTGAACGGACGTTGCCGTTGGTGGGGTATGCCAAAGTGGCGATGGAGCTTGCACTCGAACAGGCAGTCGAAAAGTACCTTTATCCACGATACCTGAAAGACGGAACCTGTCGTGCCACACATGCCTCAAACGCCCTAGGGAAGTGGTTAAAGAGAGATTTTGGACCGCCCACAGCTTACGACACACTTTCAGGGATCGCCTCAGAGCCTCTGGATGCCCATTAGAACTGATAGATCAAATTGGTGGATGGTCATCTATTGGAACTATCGGATCAAAGTATGGACAGGGGTATGACTTGGATGCGGTGAGGGAGCAGTTAAACAAAGTTAACTTGGCCTGAAAGAGACAGTATGACGCAACTACAGACCATAATCAACAATCATATGTCACTTGCATGTCGTTGTGGGCATAGGAAACTGGTGTCGGTCAAAAAGTTGATCAGTAGTTTCCTTACTATCTTTCAACGATGTAGCTAGTCCAGTCAGTCTGGATAAGATTTGTCCGATCATCCTGTGAACTTTCCATTAGGTAACTTTGTGATTTTATGCTACATTGCCTCCAGCCAGCACGGAGGGATGCCACATAGAATGGTTCGATCCAACGGCAAAAACTACAGGCGACAGAAGACTTACCCATGGCGCATAGGCGTATGTGCGAATGAGTATTTAAATCGCTGATGTGATCCTCAAAGACTCAAATTTCACTCAGTGGTACTGTGGGGTCAGTGTGCCTTTTTCGATGTAATTGCGTTGACCTCACTTTATAATTTGGTATTTGCCGCAACATATGACTCAGCGGCAAATAGATCGCTGATGTGACACAGCAGTCCATACCTTCACTCAGCGAAACTGTGAGGTCGGTGTGCTTACGTTGGTTAGAAGATTGCTCGACCTCACCTTTTTATTATGAATTTGTCGCAACAATTGGCGCAGCGGCAAATAAAGTGAGGCCGATTGTTTCGTCCCCGAAAACGCACCCAATTGGCCTCACTTTTTCAGAAAGTTCAAAGACTCGAAAATCGATACTCGAATCTAAGATGTGCAACATGTGGAGGGAAACCGATGTTTATGACAAATACAGATTGGGAATTTACGGATGCTGAAACTATGACAAATGTTGCGCATTACATGTGGCCAGCGATTAAAAAAGCTGGGGCAATTAGCTTTAGGGCTGCCCAAACAGGCGCCAATACTGCTCGAACGTATATACTTTGGCCAGACGCCGAAACGGCATATGAGGCAATTGATGAACTAAGAGCAACAGCCAACAAAATGACTGACACGAAAGTCACTGGAACGGCAGAAGGTTTTCTGATGGTGGATTTCATTGATCGATGAACTTTCCAATAGCTTTGTTTTCGCCGTAATCTTTATGGTTGGAGCAGTTTTGTTATGCTTTCTTGTTATGTATTTAGAAGCCCGACGACTTAGGAGATGCCCTGTTTGTCGCATGCAAAGTTGTGATAGTGTTGGACTTGACTCCAAAAAAGAAGTGCAGATTTGGAAATGTTCTGAGTGTTCATTTGTTCGTGAAGAACCCTTTTTAAATTTTGATTATCGAGGGCCGTTTTATAGAGCCTACCTGGGTATCATTGGTAAGACTTAGTTCAGTTGGAATACTGAATACATACAGATTTAAATGACTTGATATTAAAAGCATAGGCTCATTTGAATATGATATACATGAGCAATGGATTAGAACTATTCTAAATTTTAGTTGATATTTTTGTCGAATTTTGCTAACATACGCCGTGCAGGTGTGTTCTATGACGCTCTCAAACAGAAAATGCTGCTAGCTAATAGGACGTGTAAGTTTCCACCTGCATACAAGGTGCCTCGTCTTATGTTTTGAAAATAAAACAGACTATAAAATAAACAAAAAACGTAGCGTGGCATGTCAAGGTTTCGTCATGCAAACAACTAAAACCAACAGTCAAATTGCTATCAGGCAAATGAGTCGTAATTTTGAACGAATTTCTCAGTTGTTAAGAGAGAGCGGTCACGAGAATAGAGCTTTTGAATACGCTTTGATAGCAAATAGAATTGATGAAAAGCTATCCTACATTACTGAAGAGGACTGGAAGAGCATTGTGTTAAATGATGGTCCTAACGGCAAAGAAATAGCACGTTTAGTGTTTCTTGAACTGACTACTCCACGGCTGAAAGCCATAAAAAAATTGGAGCAAGCAAAAGAGATTTGCAAAGACTACCCAATAGAAACTGAGGTCTTATGGGGATCAGAACACGCAGTCAAAAGCATAGTAGCTCTTTTAAAAGCCAAGAACCATAGATCGAACCACAACGACTTTATTCAAAATGCTCTGAAGTCTGCTAACGAAGATTAAAAATGAAGAGCTCAAAACTGTGTAAGGAGAATATCGAAGGGAGAATATTGATGCTTATATTAGATGTATGCGGTTTGGTCTAATTCAATTTGCTCAAAAAAAGTATTTTGATGATCTGAAATAACTAGTCTCTGAAGCGCTTCAACCCTGTCAAATGTTTAAGGACTGTTGTTTAACATTCGTTGATCCTAATGAAGTTTGCTTCGGCCCCCTAGTTGGGACTCCGCAATTAACTTCCCCGACAACAATTGCTGATGACTCAATCATTAATGTTTGGGTTTTGAGGTTAATTCTACTGCATGACCCGACCTTTAGTTCAGCTTCGTCCGCAGAAACGTTACCTTCGAAATTGCCCTCGTTTGTGAAACTTTTTGCATTTATGTCGCCAGTCACTGAGCCACCAGCTACGATAAACACATCATCGAAATCTAAATTCCCACGTACGTTTCCTTCGATGCGTATAGAACCTTTACCAGTGATATTACCTTCGATTTTCACATCCGAACTTATTACCGAATTGCTCACTCGCCGTTCCTTTCAATTCCTACACTTTATAGGCAAGCAATGTATCATTTTTTGTTGCTCAACCATAGAGTATTCCGATCATACCATTGGGAGTGCGCCCGATCATCTTCCGTAACTTCGTCCGTATTAGGTGTTCCATCATCGTTAAATAATGGGACACGTTCGACAATCACTTCGTGCTTGATCGGAATATCTGCCTCGAATTCATCGTAGAATGCCCTCCGCATGGCCTCCTCAAGATCACCTGCATATCCTTGATGCATGATAAAACTATCATGAATGGGGAGGGTCATACGATTCAGTTTGGCAAATTGTAGCATTACACTTTCCGCAATGCAGCTGTCTTTATATTGAAGCTTATTTCCAATTCCCGTGAAGAAAAGATGAGAAATGGGCTTATGCGCATCCAGGATCCGTTGTCTCAGATCCACCCAGTCCATTTCTAATTCGTCCAAATTTATTTTGTAGGGTTTCTGGAGCAGGGGTTTGTTAGACTGAACCATCGCATTAAACGCCTGCTTGACGACATTGCGATGTTCCCCATCGAGAACACGATCATAGGCATCTTCGGTCCCCATCTCATGATTATAGGCGAAGTAAAGCATGTGCGGACTGAGTTGAGAGTAGTCGTACTCAGTCGTCACAAACTCATCGATTGTTATATAGGGACGATATTCACTTGGCACATTCTGCCACCACCCTCGATAAAACCTGCCGCCTTCCTCAAATGATCCATTTGTAAATATGCGAACGAGAGTACGTCGGGAGAGATCAATTGGATCTTTGTCCTCATCCTGATTAATTCGCTCCGCAAGTCGTTGGACTTCAGTGTCTTTAATGCGAATATCAGCCCAATGCTTGATGAGGCATTCATTGATTTTTCTTAGATTATTTCTGAAACGTTCAGTTTTAGGGGTCTCTTTATAATCAATATCAGTCTTGATACCCTCGACCTTGTTGCGGAGAATAATCGTTTCCAAATCTATTTGAGGTGATACGACAAAAGCAGGGTGACCTTCCAAGCTTTCAAATCGTTCTAGTAGTCGATCAGTTGGCACAAATCTGGTTAATCCTCCTGATCCTCTATCCCGAGAAAAATATCCTTTTGTCGTCACCTCAATGTAACGACATTCAATCAATGTATCGAAGGCGGCTTTAACTTGCCTGTATGTCAAATTTGGGTCTCTATATCTCTCGGTATTCGAGTAGAAGTTGCTGCGAAGATTCACCGAACTTTCTTTTGGGGGGATCGAAAGAGCATTCCGCCAAAGTTCTTCGAGAATAGATTTAACAGCGTAATTAAAACTTAACTGAGCATCTGCAGTGCGTGCTCTATTTCGGCTTTCCTTCGCCTCTAATTCTTTTGTTATTTCTTTTACAAACTCAGAGAACATAGGAATTATTTATCCTTGGGGCAGGACACTAAGTCCAATTTAACTTTTTAAATTTTAAGTAAAAATAATAGAAAATATGGACTTCTTTAAGTGATCTTTAGCAATTTTTTCTATTTTAATTTAAAAAGTTAATAGAAACCCTTAAGTCACCTGTCGTCAGTTCAAGTTCCAATTTAGGTATCTTCGAGTTATACGCCATGTATCACTTCCCCTATACTGATAACGATAAGAGAAAACTAATCTGACCTGGTTTACAGGGCCTGTGCTATAACCTCTGGCAAAGGCCGTTAATAACTAACGCACACAGGGGGTATGGCCCATGCAGGGGGCTGGAAATTTGACAGCATAGTCACGGTAACGGTTTTGTCAGAAGGCAGTCATCAATAGATTACCTGTCGTCCCATCATCTTGGACACATCCTGTCACACATTGGCACACAGGCATTGGTTTTGTTCGAATGTTGACTGGCAGATATAGCCGTGTAAGCTACACGCAGGAATAGATATGGTGCCATCTTTGAGTTGGCGTGGGGGTTCAAGTCCCTCCACCCGCACCACTTTTTCAATTTAAGCAGTATGACCTTTGCGAAAGGGTGGTTTGATTGTGTAAATCTGACCCATTCAGGGCGCGGTCACATGATTTATTATTGCCCCATCGAAGGTGTTTGGCCAATTATCAAGCGGGTGCAATTCATATCTTAATTTAAATGAAGGTATTAAAATGAAGTTTCAAATTTGGATGCCAATTCTGTCAGTCACTATTCTTGCGAGTTGTGGAGGTGGTGGAGGTGGTGATCCGACAATTCAACCGACATCAATCGAAGAAGATGCAAACGCATTCACAGGCGTGAGAACAAAATCTGTTAGCGCTGGGTTAACAACAGAGTATGAGACGACCAGCTTAAGCAGCGTTTCTAGCGGAACTAACGTATCTTGGAGAGTAGTGTCAGACAACTCTGGCGTGGACACGATTCTTATCAGCGATGGGGCGAATGTAAATGTGGCCTTGCGCTCTGATCAAATGACCACTGAGCTTTTTGAAGATGACGCCGCTGGAACACTCGTCGTTGCACAAAGCAATGATGGGTCAAAAATACTTTAGTTTGTCAGTGATGCAGACAATTATGCAGCGGGGTTTGCAGCGGAAATTGACCTATTTTCCGCAACCAGTCACATTGCTGTATTTGATGCTGGTGAAGACGTTGTTGCACTGCCCGATGTTCCAAACGCACGATACGAGGGAACACTTGTCGGTGTTTTAACAGAGGTCGGATATCGGCCTGTTCAAACCACCGGAGATCTGTAGTCATATGCTGATTTCCAGAACAAAACGCTGAGCGTGAGCGCCTATAATACAATCGCGTTCAAAATCGAGGGTCAGGAAATCAACGATGATTATTCGTCACAAAATTTCTTTGTCATGTTAACCGACACAAATTCGGATAATACCTTTGAAGGGAATGTTACCGATGATGAAGGAAAAACGGGCTCTATTACTGCAACACTTTATGGGCCAGAAGCACAAGGCGTTGCTGGAACCGGGTATGTTGAGCATACAGACCCTGCTATCGACCGTGGACATTTGTTTGCCTTTGGCGCAAAGCGCTAACCTGCATGTCGGCAATAATTGGAACGTTCTGAAACTACTGATTTGGCGCGTGTCGGTGGTGTTGGCTTTTGTCATAACGCCGCCTGCCCAGGCGCGGGAATTGGTTTTGGCGCAGGGGTCGCAGGTTGATCAATACCTTGCCGCTGTAATTGTAGCAATCAAAGCGTATGATCGTTTATTGGGTATGCGTCAATTACAGGCATTGGTGCTAAACCCAGATACATCGCCCATGATGCG
>Ga0208917_1001670_pt1 | contig 11006 bp, 23 predicted proteins | sample DEB08_DNA_10_FD_185500 | JGI IMG/M metagenome (GOLD analysis project Ga0208917, IMG submission 185500) | Aqueous microbial communities from the Delaware River and Bay under freshwater to marine salinity gradient to study organic matter... | ecosystem: Environmental > Aquatic > Marine > Coastal ...
ATAAAGACACACAGGACCATATAAACAATTATTACCTGTGGGTCCTAAGTAAGAATATCCTTGAATGCCGTTACCTCCATTATTACCGTTAATCTCTGAAACTATCCATAAGTTAAAATATTTTTGGATATCCCAGCATCCTACGGTTTCTTTCATGTAGCTTTCATTGATACCATCTGATATGTTACTATTAGTAACGCCATCTTCAGCATAAGATTCAATTGTTGGTGGATTATTTGTATAATTTTCCCAAATTAATTCACTACCATCATAACGATGAATACCATTTGTCGGGTTATTATCGGGGTCTCTCTGAGCTAAACAGAACTCAATTTTAGAGTCCATAACCAACGATAATTCATATTCGTCGTATTCATCGGTTAATGCCGCCAAAGCTTCTACATCACCCCTAAATCTATGATTTAAGTTTTCTATCATACTATATACCTGTTCATCAGATATATTTGTTCCTTCCCCTACAGGTTCACCTAAATGTACTATGTGAACAACCACAGGTACTGTGAGGATTTCTGCTGTTTCTAAGTCTACCTCAGGAGCACAACCCGCACGTTCCGCATACAATTGTTGTAGAAATGGATTTCTACGTAAGATTTCGTCTGTACCACATTCTTCTTGTGAAATCAAATTAAAAGAAGATAAAAAGAACAATGCGGTAAATAATAGTTTACTAATTTTCATTTTATATTGAAAGTTATGCCCATAAATATGATTCAGATTAGGTTTAATATGTGGAAACATAAAAATAAATTCATTTTATTTGACATGTTGTTTCTGTTTGTTATATTTATTCAGGTTAAAAACAATAAACTTTTAAAAAATAAAAAAATGAGAAACTTAATTTTAATGTCAGCTATTTTGGCTATGGTTTCTTGTGGTTCTTCAGAAGAAGAATGCACTAATCACGAAACTGAGGGTGCTATCGTAATTACAGACAATACAGAAGAAACTACCGAAGTTGAAACTTTGGATGTTACGGAAATTGAGACTGTTGAAGAACTGCTTGATACTTTGGAGTCAGTTCCTTCAGTACCAGTTACTGAATAATTAATTTAATAAAAACCACTATTATGAAAAATCAAGGCAAAAGAGAATCTCAAGTAAACTTCAGTGATAAAGTTGTCCATATTGGATATATTGGTATTATGTTGTTGATTGTTGGATTTATTGTATACGAGTGGTTGAAATGATTAATACAAAAATTATTAATTTGTTTGCAGGACCTGGGGCGGGGAAGTCTACCATCGCCTCAGGTCTTTTTTACGAAATGAAGAAACGTCATATCAAATGTGATGCTCCATATGAATACCCAAAAGAATTGGCGTGGAATGAGTCCAACAAAGAAATCAAAGACCAGTTATATGTAATCGCAAATCAACATAGAGGTATTGTAAGGTCTTATGGTATTGTTGATTATATTATTTTGGACTCTCCATTATTATTGTCTTTGGCATATAAAGACAATTACACATCAGAATACCCCGCAAATTTATATGGGGAAAGTTTTGAACTCATGATGTTGGACATTCATAAAAAATATAACAACATCAATATCTTTTTGGAAAGACCGGAAAAACCACATGAAAACGAGGGTAGGTTTCATGACGAAGATATGTCGTTAAAGTTGGATAAAAAGATAATGTCCATATTGGAGAATAATAATATACCATATATCAAAATTAAAGTTAACGAAAATACAATTAATTCCATTTTGGCTTTGGTTTTATAATATTTATTATTTATATTTGTATCACACTCGCGCTTGTAGCTCAGTTGGTTAGAGCATCGGACTCATAATCCGCAGGTCATAGGTTCAAGTCCTATCTGGCGCACAAACACTTTTACGATGAATATTTTTGTTTTGGATTGGGATGTTAAGAAATGTGCAATGTATCATAACGATAAACATGTTGTTAAGATGATACTTGAGACAGCACAACTGTTATGTGGGGTACACCATATGACAGAAAGTCCAACAGAAAATGTCCCATATAAACTATCACACAAAAATCACCCATGTTCCATTTGGGCTCGTGAAAGTATGGATAATTATTTGTGGCTTTGTGAATTGGGGATGGAACTATGTGCGGAATATACATTCCGTTACGGTAAGAGACATAAGTCCCAACAGGTTATTGAGTGGTGTATCAACAATCATCCAAATATTCCTGAAGATGGATTTACCACCCCCGCAAAGGCGATGCCCGACCAATATAAAGTAGAAGATGTGGTACAATCATATCGCAATTATTACTTGGGGGAGAAGAAATCCTTTAGTAATTGGAAAAATCGTAACACACCCTCTTGGTTTTTAACAGAATAACACTTATACTTAAATAAAACGCCATGCACATTGTAGGAAAACTGATATTGGCCGTCTTTGCGGTCTTTGTCCTAAACGAAATTGTAAAAATGATAATAAATGCAAAACGATGAATAATATTAAAAAATACTTTGAATTCTCAGGTACCATTAATGGAACCAATTATGTGTTGAGAAACTTGTTGGCAACCCTTGTAGCCTTTATTGGTGGATTTAGTATCGGTTTTGGAATCGGTGGTGAAATGCAAGCTCTGACTTTGGTTGGGATTGCTCTTATTGTACCCGCACTATGGTTTAACGCATGTTCTATCTATAAACGTTCTTTGGCACTTTTTCCTGAATATGCGGTATGGATTACCGTATCTATGTTCTTGTTGCAAATCTTGGATACATATAATACCGTTTTTGGAGTTATCGCTCTAATTACAGGATTGGTATTGGTCTTTAAAAATTCAGATATTGAAGAACATAACGGATAATGAGAAACCTTATAGTAACCCCCCTTGTCCTTGAGGACCAGATAGAACTCCTACCCCAACTTAGGATTATCAGAAACCATGAGAAATATGGTTGCGACTCTGTGGAAGTCGCATGGATAAAGTGGGGTATTGCTTTTGATTGGAATCACTAAAAAAATAATAGATATGTTTAGTTTTGATGTAAAAACAGTAAAATTTGAAAATCCAAGTGAGACTTGGTTTCAAGTAATGGTAATAAAATATATTTTCGGTATACCATATAGTAAATCGTATCATTCAACAGGTTATGGAGAACATGAAAAACCGATTAAGTATGATACTTATGAAGAAGCGAAAAAAGATAATATTAAACTTTACAATATGTTGAAGGTAAAGTATAATACGAAAACGACAAAAACAATTCTTGATTGAGTTGTTGGAGAGATGGCAGAGCGGTCGAATGCGACAGTCTTGAAAACTGTTTTAGTGAAAGCTAACGGGGGTTCGAATCCCTCTCTCTCCGCATAAAAAGGATAGATTTTCTATCCTTTTTTTATTGTCTGTATAAGTTTTATATGTTATTATTAAAATAAAAAAATGACCTACGAAGAAATATTAAAGTTTGGTGAGATACAATACCTAAAAGGTAGATTAGATGAACTATATAAAGGATATGTCCCTAATTCTATAGAAAGGGATAATAGAATAGTGGATTCAAGAATTACCAAGTACGAAGAAAAATTAAAAAAAACTGATGAAATATCTTTTCATTTGTATATGACGGAAAAGAAAAATATTTTCCACTCAAAAAACAAAAATAAAAGAGAGATAAAAGATTTATTAACCGAAGTCATCGACCATGTAGATGATAACAAGTTGTTTAACAAAATTAAAAACCAAATAGAAAAATATTAAAAATGGATTACGGAAAAGATTTTAAAAAATATGCAATGAGTGACCATAACATTTCATCACTCAATATGGATTACTATGAGAAGCAAATTAAGGGGTCATTAACACCATACATTCTTGAGGAGAGGGAAATGCGTGTTACACAGATGGATATCTTCTCTCGTTTGATGAGAGAGCGTCTGTTGTGGGTTGCAGGTCCTGTAGATGACCGTATGTCTACCGTAGTTCAAGCTCAACTAATGTATTTGGATAGTGTTGATAGTTTAGATATTACAATGCATATTGACTCACCTGGTGGTTCTGTTAAATCAGGTCTGTCTATGGTGGATGTTATGCAATATATTAAATCAGATATTAAAACTGTTAATACAGGTATGGCAGCATCTATGGGTTCTGTTTTGTTAGGTGCGGGAACAAAAGGTAAACGCTCATCACTAAGGTATTCAAAGACTATGCTACACCAGTCAAGTGGAGGTGCTTATGGAAACATTCAAGATGCTCGTATTAATTTTGAAGAATGGGAGAAAACAAATAAAATTCTATTCGAACTTCTTGGTGAGTTTTGTGGTAAGGACCCAAAACAAGTTACAAAGGATTCCGAACGCGATTTTTGGTTAAGCGCGGAAGAGGCTTTGGACTATGGAATAATTGATGAGATTATTAAATCAAAAAAATGAGTGAAAAAACGTTAATATCATATAAACGTCACGTTATGAAAACGATAACGTGGCGTTTAGTTGGTACTATAGATACAATTTTAATAGGTTGGATAATTTCTGGTGACCCATTAATCGGGTTAAAAATTGGTTCTGTAGAGGTAATAACTAAAATGGTCTTATATTTTTTACATGAGAGGGTATGGTATAAAACAAATTTTGGAGTAAGAAAAAAAGATAAAACTTAAACTTATATAATATTTATGATATATAAGTTAAAAAAATGGATTGGATTAATATAGTAGAAGTATTTCTTACCTCAGTAAGTTCTATAGTAGTTGCTTTAGTAGGTGCAGGATTTTTTAAAAGATATAATGATAGAAAAGATAAAATTAAATCTAAGAACGTTCTTATGGAACAAATTAAAAAAGATGAGATAGTTCATCTTGCTATTAGAGACGTTCGAAGAAGATATAATGCAGACAGAATTTATGTTTGGCAGTTTCATAACGGAGGTACATTTTATACAACTTCTCCGATGCAAAAATTATCAATCACTTACGAAAGATGTTCTCAAGGTTTAGAAAGAAAATCAGAAAAAAATCAGAATCATTTAATAACTAATTTTACATCCTATATAAAAGATACGATGGATGGAAAAATGTTTTTTACTGACACATCAAAAATTGAAGATATTGGTATGAGGTCACTAACTCAATCAGAGGGAACTAAATCTCATTGTGCGGTACCAATATACGATAAAGAATCACATTTAGTCGCATTACTTTGTTTAGATTGGGTATGGAGTGAAATTCCTTCTCAGTATTTAAAGAAAGATGGTAACTTTACACAGGACTTTATAGATGAGTTTAGTAAAGACTCTGATACATTAGATAGATACCTATGAATTTAATAAGAAAATATAAGAAAAATAAAAGTTTAATTAACTGTATTATACTATTGTCAATATTCTCAATAGTGAACACTATTGAGGGTTACATTTATGGTAAATTTGGATTAACAACTAATGTTTATATATTAGAAATATTATCTTTTTTAATTGCAGTTTTTTTATTAAATAAAATGATTTGTATACACGAAGAGGGTAAGTGTACTACAATAAAAAAATGATTACTTTAAAGCGGTAATTTCATTCTTACCTTTAAACCGGTTTCTAGTGACTTTGTAGTTTTTAAAATTAGTCCGAACCGCTTCTAACTTATCTCTAACAGAACTATCCCCTCCCCATTCATAATCAAACTCTATAGTGTCATCAATAACATCTATCACTAAAATTTCCTCAATATATTTTTCTATAAAATTAGTATACTCTTTTATTTCGTCATCATTAGGGTCGTGTAGGGTATCTAACTCTTCTATAAATTGGTGACTTTGTGTTAATATTGTAGACATTTCAACGTCTACTACTTCAGTTGAGCTTTCTACCTCACCTTCACCATCACATTCTTCACATCTTACTTCACCATTACCATAACATTCATCACAGTGAACCTGTCCACTACCACCACAATCTCCGCAATGTACTTCACCATCGCCACCACAATAGTGGCATTCTTCACCGTCCACTTCTCCTTCACCACCACATTCTTCACAATTAAGATTTCCTGAGCCGTTACAATCACTACATTCTATTTCTCCTTCACCATCACATTCTTCACATCTTACTTCACCATTACCATAACACACATCACAATCTTCCATTTTATTATATTCCTCACCTTGTATTGATTTAACATCAATCATGAAGATATCTTTTGCCCTACTCATTGCAACTTCGTCACTATCACCGTTTAAAAGGTTAAACGATACGAATATCACCCTAACCAATTCATCACCTTTCAAACCTGATAAAATACTTACAATAGCGGGAAAATTAAGTGCAACAGACGATACATACGATACTGATGGTTTTCTATCCAAATAACCTCTATCTGACATCTCTCTCGTTACCAGAGTTTCAATAGATTTAGCTAATATTAATATTTTTTTATCCATAATCCAATAATACTATAAATAGTAAGTATTTATGTAATATACTACACCGTAATGAGTAATATTAGGAAAAATATAAAGCAGGTCCTAAAAGAATATACTGAAGAAGAGTTGTATGATTACAAACCAAACTTTTCAGCAAAAGACCTACTAAAATATATTGAGTCTGAATGGGACTCTGAAATGTTAGAACTTATAGACTCCAAAATACAAGAAAGGTTAGAATTTCTTTATAGAGTCGCAACCATGGGTTCTAAAAAAGAAATAACAGGATTTAAGAGATACAAATAACAATTATTTTCCCGTAAGAAAAACCTCAAGTTCTTGTCGTGATGGGTAACTTAGATTTTTTTCACAATTACAACACATCACTCTTGGGGTATTGGTGTCATCAAATTTAATAGTTTTTTCTTTATGTGTACAACCACTTTGGATTTCGTTTCTAATCTTCTCAAGATTTTTAATCTCTTGATTAATTTGTTTTACTTGACCAGTCTTTTCCATAGTTACAATATTTTTATAAAAAAGTAAGGATATGAGTATTCCTATCGTTCAATTATTTTAAGTAAATATAGTGGGGAAATTTGTTATAAACAAAAAATGTTATTAAAAAATATGTTTATAACTTAGTGTATTACTTTTTTTAAGTTTATGACTATACTAAATAAGTATAATAAAAGATAAAAAACTACAAAAATTAGAACATAGTTAAGGTTTCAAAAAAAGCATTCATAAACTGACACCAAAGTTTTTTATACCATTTTAAGTTTTTATAATCACTCATTACAATTAACTTTTTCTATGTTTTCATACCTAATTAATATTCTTATTTTACCGTCCGCGACAGATTCTTCACCATCACTTTTAAGGTCAGTAATGTTAAAATCGTAGTTACCTATAATACCTTCTTTTATATTAATACAACAACTATCTTCTTGTAATTTAAGGTATTTATTTGTTAGATTTATAGGTAATGTTAAATTTTTAAACGTGTACGATTTTTTTACACCATTTTCAGTATCATTTTTTAATTGACTTAACGACGACTTAATTTCACTACTATTAGTATCCTCTAATTTTATACCAAAGTACTCATACCATTTTTGAGGAGTAACAAGTGAAGTATCACCCTTATTACCTCTCGCGTTGTAACCTATTGCTTCAATAATTTTATCACAACCAATACTAGTTTTATTATCTTGTTCAGATATAAATGTTTTGTAACCCTTATTAATATGTAAATTTAATAAAGATTCTTTTTCATTTTCGGATAAAATTATTCTCTTCATATTACTCCTCTATTAATATATAATTGTTTAGTTTAGACTGTCTAACATTGTTCTTTATAAATATGCTCATGTTAAATAATGAGTCATTCAACACAGATAAAGAGTCTTCCAATCTATAAACCATTGTTTCATATTGGGTAACTTGTTCAGTCATTTGAGAATTAAGATAGTATAATTTGTCTTCTAATTTTTTTATTGTATTTTCTTTTTGAGTTATAATATCTTCCTGTATAACTAACATAGTAATTAAACTGTCATTTAAACTATTATATTCTGTAGTGATTTCTTCTATTATAGTATTACGTTTTGATATTTCTTTTTTTAATCTTTTAATTTCATTAACTAAAATATCATGTTCTTTTTCACTTTCTTCATACGTGTGTACAATGTTTTCTATCTCATTATCTGCATAAGATAATACACTGTCTATGTGTTCCAAGAACACGTCAGGTTTAGTCTCTTCAGACGGTACATTTTTTTGTGTAGGTGTAAAACATGACGTCATAAGTAACGTCATAAATAATATTAACGGTTGTTGACTCTTAAACATTCTAATAGTTTTTGATTTAATTCATCTAGTTTAACTTCATATGTTTCAAGTTTACCTTCTAATTTTTCTATTCTCTCTTCTTGATTTAATAACTGTTCATTATATGACTCTCTTAATTCATAGAATAAAAATCCAACAGCTAATACTGAAATAAATGCGACAGCACCTATTGGGTTGGATGTAAATTGTTCAAAACTTATTGGTGATTTCATTATTATATTTTACTATAAATATCACCTAAAAAAATAAACCCCCCACTTTTGTGGAGGGTCTATCATTATCCAAGAATTGTTTTCCCTAAAATCATCGGAGAACCATCTTTATGTGTTCTAACTCTAAAATGATTTTCTCGTTCTTCTACCATGAGTGTCTTACCCTCAAATTTTCGTGGGTAGTTCTTCATTGCATAATCAATTACCTTTTGTTCAATTACACTATCCATTTTATTTAGTTTTAATATACTGATGTTTCAATTACTTCAAATCCTCCATACTTACGCCATTCGTCGTTCGGTTTTCCAACATCCAACCACATTACACCTTCTTTACTACGACTATCGGAGTACACCTCCATCTCAGGGTGTTCATCAAATATAAGTTGGTACGCCTCATCCTCGTCATCAAAATGTTCCTTATTTTCTTCATACCAATCATAATCACTACTAATATCCTCCAAATATTCAAGTAGGTCGGCTGCGGTTTCTCCTTCATACGCAGGAGTACATTTCCGTAAAGCTTCGACATCAACCTCAATCGGTTCTGACGCTTCCCAAATGGTGTATCGCTCACACATTCGGACATAAATTTTTTCTTCTGACATTTTTGTTTTGTTTTTTGTTCAGTACAAATGTAAAACAAAAATCCTATTAAGACAAATTATTTTTTAATCTTTTTCGTATCTATCTACGTAATTATGTCCCTCAACCCATCCATACTCTCTTAGTAATGTTTTAAGTTTTATTTTAAAACCGTACTCACTGAAATCTCTTCTACAAAATTGCGCTTTCTCATCTGTAGACCAATAATCAAATTTTTTAAATCTTGGTACTATCTGTATTCTTTGTCTCCAAGTACTACTACTATCAGGTTGTTTAAATATTATACTGTGAACACAACCTTTAGGGTCTAATTCTGAATTTACTCTATCTTTTATTTCTTTTCTGAAAACATTTTTTACATAGTCGTCCAAACCAACATAATTTATCTTTCTAAAATTAATTCCCACTTCATTACTCAAGTATCTTCTCCAAAACATTTCAACTCTTCTTATAATATCGGCAACCGCACCAACATCCCCTTTTTGTTGCAACATTTCATTTAAATCGATATAAGGTATAACATTTATAACACCATGATACCCAATATCGTCAAGTTTAAAAGAAACCCAATCAGGATAAAGTGACGGATTACCTTTTTTATCCATAACAATAAATGAAATAACGTAATCTTTTAAACTATGACCTTTTCTCTGTTTTAATATACGATTTATAGTCCTCAGCTCTGTTCTTGAATTATCTAAAGCCACATATAAATCATTGTAATAGTCTTGTCTTTTCATTCTATTCCCCGTTTTTCTTGAGACATATATATATCTTGGTTCGTTTGAGTTTTCATCGTACCAATTATGGTTACTATTATACTGTTGTCTAACTTTTTCAAAAATGTCTGTGATTTTTTGCACTCTTCTTTCTAAAGCAGAAAATCTTCTCTTTAAAGACGCATCTGACATCTTTTCTAACTTATCAAGTTCTATTACATTCATATTTATAAATATTACGGACTTATTATTCCACAAATAAGTAAATTATCTTTTTTTGTACCTATAAATAGTTTTTAAGACAAAAAATACCTATATTTATAAAAAAAACGCCATGGAAAAGATTTATGAACTACGAGATGAATTAATTAACGCGAAAAAAGCCGGAATTAACCGTTTTACCGTATCAAAAAGTGGAAAATGGTTGGAAATTGACGATTTAATTGAAGAAATTGATAATTTAAAGGTCTGTGAGTGTCCTCCTAAAGACGATAACTCTTAATTTTTGGTATAATCCACTACTGACCACACTTTTAAAGTAATATCACCCCTTAATAGTGCCGCAATCAGTCTTCCCATACCCCAAACTAGTTCTCCATTGACCAATGTGGACGGTTCAGCGGTTTTTGGGTCATAATTCGCGTATTCTTCGTATCTTTCGGGGTTTTGGTCGAAGATTTCACCCGATTTTAGACCATATTCACGTCCAACTTCGGTATCAGACACGTGTTCTACGTCTTTTAACTCCAATCTGTACTTAGGGTTGGTTTTTATCATCTCCATTACGTGTCTTGGAGTACGAGAAATCGCTTCTTTTACTGAATTTGTCTGTAATAAGTTAAAAATATTCATTTCTATGGGGTGATTTGGGTCCAAATACCAATTTTTCATCTCATTTTTGTCATTTTCATTACCTTCTGGTCTCTCATCTATGATTTCTCTTTGGAAACCTTCGGGAAATTTCTCCAAAATATCTACCCATTCTGAATTACCTGACTCTTTTTGTGATTTTTTGTATGTTTCAAGGTTAATATCGGACATTTTACTCTCATTTAAGAGTCCCATCACCTCTTTTATACGATTTATCTCCTCAAAAACATAATTTACCCCCAAATTATCATTCATTATCTCAATACCTTCTTAACTATTCTATTTATATCTTCTTCAGTAATCTGTTCAATACTCGTTATATCTATTTCACCCTCAGAATCGTGAACATCAAAAAGAGTCTCATCTCCATCATAATAGCATG
>Ga0208917_1001675_pt1 | contig 10984 bp, 32 predicted proteins | sample DEB08_DNA_10_FD_185500 | JGI IMG/M metagenome (GOLD analysis project Ga0208917, IMG submission 185500) | Aqueous microbial communities from the Delaware River and Bay under freshwater to marine salinity gradient to study organic matter... | ecosystem: Environmental > Aquatic > Marine > Coastal ...
GACTGAACTGAATGTGCCAAGTCAGTCTCCTCCTCACCGTGATCCTGGAAGTCTGCCATTGCCTCATAGATGGCGTCCCATTCTGCCTCGGTGAAAAATTCTTTGATGCTGGCGGTCATTGTGGTGGTCATTGGTTGGTGTCCTTTGGTTGATGTGTTTAGTATAGGATGGGGTTGATGCTGTGTCAAGTGCCTTGTGACACTTGTTTGATTGTCTTAGAAGTCGTTGTCTCCGTTGAGTGCTTCATGAAAGTTTAGCACGGAAAACCCGTCTTCCTCCTCTTCGTCAATAATGTCGAAGATCTCTCCAGGCATGTCTTCGATTTCATGCCAGAGTGTTTCAGTTTCGTAATCCATTGTTGGTTGCTGATGTGATTAGTATAGGATGGGGTTGATGCTATGTCAACCCCGTTGTGACACTTTAGAAAGTGAGATAAGGGTGATCTTCGTCCAGTACCTGATGACTATCAGATGCTGTCAAAAGTGTAGTCATTGGATAATACTCATCAGAATCACCATCATACACAGTAGGAGTACAATCTAATTGCTCAGGAGTCATGGACTGAAGCATGACCAACAGATCCTTGTATGTCTGACAACCGTATGGTGCGTTGGTGGTGAGCATGGTGGGTGTTGTTTGGTATGTGATTAGTATGGCATCAATTGGTGGGTGATGCAACCCATAATGGACAGTGATTCAACTGTTCATATCAGTCCAAGTTTCTTCACCATAGCAATCGATGAGTAAAAATAAGTTAGTCATGGATGTAAGAATCAGTTGAGTTTAATGAAAAAGCGGGGGAGGATAACGCCTCCTCTCCCTGGATTACTCTTCTTCCAGATCTTTAATCTCTCTTCCTGTGCTGGTAACCAGATCGCTGATGGAAATAAGTGTATCGATATTCCATTCCGTTCCGCTGAGAAGATCAGATATAAGGTTCAGGCATTCAGAGTCAGTCATGGACTTGATGCCAGTATTAGGTTGATGTGTTGAAAACATTGGTGAATTACTGTTCATGATTGGTGTCCTTTGGTTGATGTGTTTAGTATAGGATGGGGTTGATGCTGTGTCAACCCCGTTGTGCCAGTTCTCAGAATGCCACAAGTTGGTCAATGTCCCACTGATCAACCTCTGTTGCAGGTGACTGGATCCACTGATTGATGTGCTTGGATGTAGTGGAACTGTACTTGGTACTGGTGCGGATCCATCCCTTACCGGGCACCAGTGCTGCAACTGGTGTCTTGTAGGAGAAGAACACTGAGGTTCCGTCTGCCAGATCAACTTGAGTCTTGTTGGTACCGAGTTGTTGGACTTGCATGATGTGTGTTGTTTGGTATGTGATTAGTATGGCATCAATTGGTGGGTGATGCAACCCATAATGGACAGTTGGATTAGTGGCACAAAGACCCCACCAGAGGTGCCTAGGATCGTCTACAATATAGGAAATCAGACGAGGTGATGGGTATCACTGTAGACGACAATACATCGACACTCATCCTGCTATAAAATAATATAAAAAAAACCACCTACCAAACTGGCACAACCCAAGGCATGATGCCTCAGAGTATGCTAGAATGGGGGCAGACTCTATTTTTTAGAGGTGGACACTTTCTAAACTGGCACACTAATACACATCAGCAGTCTCCTTGATGCTAATATCAATGTTTTCATCACCTTCTAACCCTAAGACATCACTCCAATTGATACTCTTAAGATCCAGATCTTCATAACACTCAATGTCCAATGTAACACTTACAATGCGTTTCTGTGCGTACATGTGCCCCTGTGTGTGATGTTTACATATTGTATCATGCGTAATGCTTATACGCAAGCTCTACGTAATCTTGTGTATCTCGTGCATAATCATCATCGTTCTCGTATGTATCTTGTATGTTATGCATATCTCGTAGTGCATTATTCATATGATTCTCACACATCTCGTCGAGATCGTATGCATAATGTTCATTACTTAATGATGCATAGTCGAGATCGTAATCGTCGTACATAGGTCTCGTCGAGATTTGAATCTATTATACAGTGGTCTCGAAGAGGTGTCAAGTGTTCTCGACGAGATCCATAAGCATTATTTATGCGTCTCGACGAGATCCATAAGCATTATTTATGCGTCTCGACGAGATCCATAAGCATTATTTATGCGTCTCGACGAGACCTATGAGCATTATTTATGTGTCAGTATGTTAAAAAATGTGTGGGTCTCAGAGTTTTTATGTGGGGGGCTTGACAAAACTGCCGTCTTGTGGTAGGTGGTCGGCAAAGGTTGCTTAAGACCTGAGGTTTATAAGAGGTTTATTTATAATTAATTTTACATTCTCTATTTGCATTGTTTTCTATCATTTAATGATAGTATCCTATAAATATTAATATGCATTCTATTTCAAAATGAAGCAAGGAACAATCTATCTCATCATTAACAAAGTCAACGGACATAAGTATGTGGGTCAAACAACTCAAGGAATGAATAAGAGATGGAAGCAACACAAGGATGAAGCAAAGAGAATGAGTCCATATCCATTACATCGTGCTATGCGTAAGTATGGTGATCATAACTTTATGATTAAAGAAATATGTGATTGTAATGAAAATGAATTAGATGAAAGAGAGATACACTACATTAAAGAATACAATACATTTAATAATGTAGAAGGATATAATGCAACATCAGGTGGTAATACTCCTACTTACAGTAATGAAATAAAAGAAAAGTTATCTGATATAATGTCTGATATAGAAAGATCAGATGAATGCTGTGATAATGTTAGTAAAGCAATGAAGAATAAGATTGATAATAATGATAAATGGGGGTTTCACTTAGCAGAGAATAGGGGTGATGGTAAACACCTTGCAACACGGATAATGAGTGTGAATATAGAAACAGGAGAAGAGATAGAATGGGATAGTATAAGTGAGGCAGCAATAGAACTTACTGGTGATAGAAGGAAGTCTGGTAATATTGTTCGTGCTATGGATAAAGGTTATAAGTGTTATGGGCACTTATGGAAAAGATTAGAACAATCTAAAAGATCTATTCCTGTATATGGTATCCATAAAAGAACATGGGTTAAGACACAAGTGTTTAATAGTATAAGAGAAGCGGCACGGAATTGTGGTAATGCTAGTAGTGAAGCATCTATCAGACGTTCTCTTGAAAATCCCCGTCGCAACTCTTATAAAGGATATTATTGGTTTAAGGATCATTAGTATATCTAAAGTCATCATCTTCAAATGAATACTCTTCTTGAGTATAGTGAATTCGTTTTACAGGTTTTACAAAAAGAAATTGAATTTTATTATAAGTCTCTCTACTAAGAGTATCTGTTTCTAACTCATATGGGTTAGCATATTTTAAATACACTTCATATTGTTCTGTAGTAAAATTTTTAGATGGGGAGATAAAATATCCAGTATTATTCATATTAAATATCTTTAAGGATCATTAGTATATCTAAAGTCATCATCTTCATAAGAATATTCTTATATTGGAATCTTAAATTTTTGAAGAGGAATAACTTTCGTATCATTTAGACAGGATAGATCAACACCCGGTTTAAGTTCGTATCCGTTGACTATCATGAGTTTATAAGTCCTTCTAAAATAGTTCCCTTAAGATTAGCATCCTTAAGATTAGCACCCTCAAGATTAGCATCCTTAAGGTTAGCACCCCATAGAACAGCATCCTTTTTGGGGTCTGTGCCGTGACCTTGTGACAGTTAGTCAACCGCCACCGACGACGTAGGTGACCACACCAGTTTGATGCTCAACTCCCTCAATGACCTTATAGTCACCGTCTGCAATGGCATGATCGAACTCATCAACCCAACGCTGGCAAGTGCTCTCAAACTGCTCAGTGAAGATCTCCCTACAAGCATCTAAGGAAGGAGCGGCAATAACTGCCATTCCAGGGGTGTAGTCAGAGAGGACTTCTTCGATGATGTATATGTTGTTCATTGGGTTCCTTTGTTTGGTATGTGATTAGTATAGCATCAATAAAGTCCTGTTCAGTCCATGTGTTAAGAACTGATTCAACAGGATCTGTATCATCCCATGTTATGGTGAGAGATCCATCATCCTCTTCAAAGCATTGTATCATGTTGGTTGCTCCTGTTGTTGGGTATAAACATAAGGAAATAGATCAGTAAGGATCACATCACATTCATTGTATTCTTCTGAATTGAGAATTGTTTTTTCAATCTGATAACGCCTGACAGCATTGTAGATCAGTTTGTATTGTTCGTCAGTAAAATTCATTCCCATGGTGCTTTTTTCTCCAATACTTTACGAATTTTTTCCATAACTTCTGGATCTGGTGGAGCAATAATACGTTCCATCAGATGATCATAATCTTCTTCAGATACTGTGATACGTTCTGGTGGATAAGAACCTTCTCCCCAGAACTTTTCAAAGTTATACACATATTCCATTTGTTGCCATCCATGATTTAATGAGTGCCAGAACTCACCCCAAATACCATAATCATCAAAGCGAAATCCTTCATGACTCATTAACCTATACCACCACCAGAATGGTGTATACTTAATCGGTTTTAATCCGATTATCCATTTATTTAAAAACACTGGAAAGTTCATCTGCATCCCAAACATACATTTCATACCATCCTTTGGATAAACTCTCAAAGAACGCACATCTATCTATATTGTCTTCTAAAGTAAAACGAAAATAGATTGCATCTTGAATTGATTCAAATCCTAATTTTAAGTCCATCTACCTAACCTTAACTTGCGTTCAGGTGAAATACGAGGATCATAAGGATCATCATAAGGGTAGATGTATTCACTCATCCATCCCCATGATAATGCCTCCCAGAAGTCATCATATCCAAAATGATCCATTGTGATACGACAATCAATAATATATTCAATATGACGAAACCCTTCAATCAACCATTCCCATTTGGTCATCTGCCAATATTCTTTCCAAGTCATGGCGTTTCATTACTCCAATAGTATTTTAGTTGATCTCCAGTAATGTTTAAGTGATAGATTTTACCATCCTTACCATAAACACCAATCCACAATGCTCGTTCATTCATACTTTCAAGGTGGAACATCTCCACATCTTTCAGTATAATCTCATCTGGGTTTTCGGTAAATCTGCTCATTGGTATGGGTTGTTAAGGTTGTCAAGAATTGCTTTAAAAAAGGCAATACGATCTTTGTCGTATTCTACATCAACACCATGTTGTTTGCAATAATCCATGATGGATTTTTCTGTTTCAGTCGGCATACGAATTCTTTTAAATGTGCCATAAATGATATGCTCTATGAACTCTCGTTTCATGATCTCAAAGAGTTGAAAGAGTTCTTGTTGTGAGAGTTCTACTTCACGTTCAGTTGCTTGATGTCCTTTAAATTTGATGTTCATGATAGGTTAAAATGTAAATGGGTTTTCCAAGTGCCAATGGTTTTCTTTTGTAACATATCAGCAATCAGGTTTGGCATAAACCTCGTATACTTGTCCAGAAACTCTCGCTCTGTAAGTTCATCGCATCCATGTAAATAATAATCACAATTAACAAAGTTTGCAAATCTTTCAAATTCATAATCTCTCTCTTGATCGAGATCATAACGACAGATCTGTAACCAAATAGAACGACCTTCACCAGTTGCGAAGTAATCAATCGCAAAGAAACGATAAAATGGTTTGTCACTCATTGTTTTTCCTCACTCGTTCAAGAAACTCATCACTCTGTTTATATAATCCTGCAATCAAATCCTTAATGTCATCGATTGCAATCACATTATACTCCACATTCATATTTTCACAGATGAGTGCGTCAACCATACATTCCAATGCCATTGCTTGCATATGTTCTGGTGTGATTGGTGTGCCATGTGGCATTCCAGAACATTCTTCGTTGTAGAAGTGATTATATCGTCGAAGAACAGTTTCACTACGTTCTTTACGTTCCCATTCTTCTTTTTCAATCTCTGCTAGTTGTTTCATAGCATCACCATTTTCATCATACAGTTTATCAAGAGCATCAAGTGCTTTACGCTCTGCTTCACGACGCTCTGCTTCTTCAAACATAGCATCAGGATAAGGTTCTTGATCTTTCATAAGTTTCAATGCCTCACTATACTTTGAAATACCTTGTTGTGTAAGTTCTTTTAACCTTTGTTTACCATACTCTGTAAGTTCATGTTTCTTAGTGCGAAGTTCATCAACTTCCTCTTGTGTGAGATTAACCCATGGCATGTCTTCATTCATTTGTTTTTCTCACAATAAAGGAAATACTTGTACTCGGCAACTTGATGTGGTGCATATCTTACCACATCACACTCTTTATACTTATCAACCACTTCAAAAGATGAACTCAATGGTTCACCACCTGTAGTAGAGTAAGCAAGCACCATAAAGATTAGCACCATTCAGATTAGCATTCCTAAGATCAGCACCCCTAAGAAAAGCACCCCTAAGATAAGATTAGCACACTTAAGATTAACACTCCATAGAGAAGCACCCTTAAGATAAGGACTTTGAGTGTTGCTTTGAGTTTTTTATTCTCTTCCTCAAGTTCTTGAATCCTGAGGTCTTTATCATCATTGATTTTCTCCTTATCAAGAATGGTGTTGGTTACATTAGTATCCCTTAGGTCAGCACCATTCAGATCAGCACCATTCAGATCAGCACCCTTAAGATTAGCATTCCTAAGATCAGCACCATAAAGATTAGCATTCTCAAGGTTAGCATCCTCAAGATCAGCATACCTTAGATCAGCACCATAAAGATTAGCATCCTTAAGAATAGCACCTGGTTTGATTTCGTATCCGTTGATAATCATAGGTTAAGTCCTTCTAAAATAGTTCCATCAAGGTTAGCACCCTCAAGGTTAGCATACTTAAGATTAGCACCACTTAGATTAGCACCCTCAAGATCAGCATTTCTAAGATCAGCACTACTTAGGTTAGCACCACTTAGGTTAGCACACCATAGATAAGCAACCTTAAGATCAGCACCTCTTAGATCAACACCTTCAAGGTTAGCACCCTCAAGAATAGCACCCTTAAGATTAGCACCCCATAGATCAGCACCCTCAAGATCAGCACCCTCAAGATCAGCATTCTTAAGATTAGCATCCTTAAGAATAGCACCCTTAAGGTTAGCACCCTCAAGGTTAGCATTCTCAAGATTAGCACCAGGTTTGATTTCGTATCCGTTGATGTTCATGAGTTTATAAGTCCTTTGAGTGTTGCTTTGAGTTTCTTATTCTCTTCCTCAAGTTCTTTGACTCTAATCCTAAGATCTTTGTCATCATCTTTCTTCTCAAGAATGGTATTTGTTATATTAGCACCCTCAAGATTAGTATACCTTAGATCAGCACCCTCAAGATTAGCATTCCAAAGATTAGCGCCACTTAGATCAGCACCCTCAAGATTAGTATACCTTAGATTAGTATACCTTAGATCAGCACCCTTAAGATTAGCATTCCAAAGATTAGCACCCTCAAGATTAGCACCCTTAAGAATAGCACCCTCAAGAATAGCACCCTCAAGAATAGCACCCTTAAGATTAGCACCCTTAAGGTTAGAACAAAAAAGGTCAGCACCCTCAAGGTCAGCACCCTTAAGATTAGCACCCTCAAGGTTAGCATTCTCAAGATTAGCACCTCTTAGATCAACACCTTCAAGGTTAGCACCAGGTTTGATTTCGTATCCGTTGATGTTCATTGAGGTGTCTCTTGTGTATGAATGTATTATAAGGCATTTAGATGCCCTATGAGTCAGTTGGTGGACAGTTCTTAATCTGTCTCATAGATACTCTTTCGACTCTTTACATAAGTAAGATCCTTCCACTGATGAGGATAACACAACAATAAAGTATGAATGTACTTATGTTTCTCCTCTCTGGTATACTCACAATTTAGTTTTGGTTTCACTCCTGTCTCAATCGTAATATACAAATGATCAACAAAGTATACCCATCCTTCATGTATAATACCATTCTTATTCCATCTTACATAATCATTGATCTTTGGCACATAACTCATGGGAACAATACTGTTTCTAATGGATTTAGGTTCTTTCGCATAGAACTATAAGGTGTTGTATCCCTAATAGATACTTCCTTACCTACCTTCTTTGAATTGATTGGTGCATAATACTTTCCCTTCTTTGATAAATAAAATCCCCATACTGACTTGGGTGGTGTGTCTCTATAAGAGACCTCCCCGTGATTAACTATCCATATGACATCATACCTTGCATTAAATGATTCAAATGAATAAGAATAACCTTCGGGTGGTAGATGTGGGAAATCAATCATGATAACATTAGGATCAATACATTCATTATACCACAATTACCATTTTTGTATAGGACACTTGGCAGTATAAAATTGAGTCTTATACTTCATAAAACATCCACACTGTTTACAACGACCTTTATCATAATACTCACAATCATTACATACATCTAATCTTTCCTTTTGTTGTTCTTCATTCACTAACATGGGTTTTGATGTAGTAACTACATTCTTTACTACCTCAAATGTAAACTTTGCTAATCCTTTTCCTTGTTCTGGTAAATCCATTTTTTCACATTAAAAAACCCCCTATTACTTATTAGAGTTAATAAAGGGTATAATTACTTTAATTATTCATATTCAATCACTTGCCAGGATATAACTCCAGATTGATTATAATAATCTTCTAATCCTATTCTAATTCCTTTTCCAACTACTATTACCAAATTTGATGCTGTTGTGTTTGAAGGATTACCCCCTAATGTTATACTAGCATTAGAATTTATGACGACAGAATTAAAGGAACCTCCATCCCTGCCACCTGTAGAAAAAGTTACAAGTTGAGCATCTCCGGCAACTGAGGATATAACCACACTTTTAGATCTGACTACGGGATTAATAGGAACAACTATTGTGGTTCTATCTAAAGGAAAAGTTCCAATACCTTCAAACTCAGTATTTCCACTCTGTATAGACTTAATTCCACCACCACCTAAAAATTGATTTAAAGTACTCATACAATCCTCCAACCTCTAGTGTTATCTGTGTAAAATAAATTAACCGTTATATTTGCCCTATCAATCGTTAAATTTTCAGCAAGACTCATGATATTCGATCCGTTTCTGCCAATTACAGTATTCTTAAAATTACCAACTTGAATCGCAACTTCATTACCAGCAACTGGTGATGCCGGAAGTGTTATTGTAACACCTGATCCTCCATTATCATCAGTTACACTCACAAATTCACGATTAACTAATAACTTATTAGTTGTTTGATTATTAGTAACCGTAGTATAAATTCTACCGACATTTACTAAATTTTTATTGTCATCAATAACTGATGTTCCATTAATCTTTAATGCCATCAGTCACTCCTCCATAAAAAATGTTTACTTTTAACCATCTTCGTGTCTCCACTCGGTTTATCAGTATATTTATAATGCTATCAAATATTATTGGACTCTTACAATCTTTAATCGTTTTGGACTTGTTCCTTCATTTAATTGTGCATCATATGCTTTCTTACAATCTTCTCTTTTTAATGGAACAGTGATATCATGCCATCCCATAGTTTCTTCTTCTTGAAGTTTATATAACTCTTCCATAAAGATTAAGTGCAGAATGCTTCAATTATACCAGATTCATAATCATTTGCCAACTCCAATTTAGTCGCAGTTACAATCTTCTCCATAATCAAATGTCCATACTCATTATAGTATTGTAATGATTCCTCATTAGATAACAACTCAAGTGCTTCTGTATCATTCTCTGCAATTAATGTAATTAAACCTCCGTACTCTGATGCTGGAAATGGCACCCAGTAATCAACAACATACATATACTTTTTCATATACTCTCCGTAGGAAGGAATTCAGCAGTAAAGTAGTCAACTGTGATTTCCATCTTTGCCGCAGTATTCTCTAAAAATTCATCTAATACTTCAGGAGCATCCTCCTTAACTACCGCATACCATGAATACCATAACTCTGGATTGGTTTGTGGTGTCACTGATTCAGAAAGAGGGTTCAACATAAGATTCATAATTGAGTTCAACGTTTGATGTGTCTAGGGTAACATAATAATCATATAACCGATCATATAAGGTATCAATACTACCTGATGATCGATTAATCTATATCTCATCTATACTCTCCACTAATTCAAGTGCCTTGAGTATGATATCCAATTCATGTAAATTCAGTTCAATATTAATCTCTGTCTTCTTCATCCAGTAACTCCTTTAATTGCCATACAGTTTCTTTCATTGTAACTTGAGCATAACCAGTCGCATAAGGATAACCTTTGTTTTTATCCTTACCGACATCATAACATACTTGAATCGCATCTTCAAGTCTTTCAATCATATGAGATACATTCATGAGTTTTCCTCCTTTTTTTTCTTGTGAAGTTTTTTGGCAAGTTTTGCAACCTTTTCCCATTCTTCAAAGTAAACAGCATCTGATAATTGTAAAAAAAGAGGGATTGGTTCTTTTGGTCCTCTCATTCCTTTCCACATTAGATCTCTAAATCCACCCATGCCTCCTTCATCCTGTTGATCTAACCACCTAAGACATTCTTCCATTTGATCTTCACGACCTTTGTCATAAGCAGCTCGCATATCATCTTCAGCGTACAAAACTTCACCTTGGTCAACATATGGTTGCCATCGAAAACAAAGATTATTGGCGATGTCACGGCATTTTGCGTCAGTCAGTGGGTGTTGGTTAGTCATTAGTTGTCCTCCTTTCCCATCGACAGTCGAAACAAACTTTCATCATAAATCTTACGAAACGATTGGGAACTTGTCCTTTTGCTGGGAAGTAAATAATCCCTTGGCCATTGGGTCTGTTTCCAAACAAATAGCACTTCCAGTCAGAAGGTTCTGGTTGATTGAAAATTGGGTAGGTTTTTAATCCCTTTGGCTCATTCATGAGTCCTCCTGTTTTGTTGTTGTTGTTGCTGGGCGCATTGCTTTTTGAAGT
>Ga0208917_1001676_pt1 | contig 10979 bp, 10 predicted proteins | sample DEB08_DNA_10_FD_185500 | JGI IMG/M metagenome (GOLD analysis project Ga0208917, IMG submission 185500) | Aqueous microbial communities from the Delaware River and Bay under freshwater to marine salinity gradient to study organic matter... | ecosystem: Environmental > Aquatic > Marine > Coastal ...
TTTACTTCCACATTGCTGTCGAAGTTTTTGTTTGATGTAGCTGTTCGGGTTTTTATTTTTGCCGACAAGTTAAGTCTATGAGCTTTACCTATTACAGCATTTCTGCTTATACCACCGATAATCTCAGCGATTTGACTTGCAGTATTACCTTTGCCCCACAATTCTTTTAACTTTGAAACTTTTTCTTCTGTCCAGCTCATAATTACCTATATAGTGTATTAGTTTTATAAAAAAACACAATATAGTGTTATAAAAATCAGATTAACAACGGTTATTTGTTAGTTATTAACAACTTTAATCAGTTCTTAATTAATAATTACAATCGAAAATTGAATTTATTTGATTTAATTTTGAGGGATTTAGTATTACCTAATTTAAATAATGAGCTTTCTTGCAAAAAATTATAATCGAAAAAAAATTGCTTTTAGCAAAGGAAAAGGAAGTTACCTAATTTCAGTTAATGGTCAAAAATATTTAGATTTTGTGCAAGGAATTGCAGTTAATTCTTTAGGTCATGCTCATCCAAGATTAATAAAAACTTTAAATGATCAATCTAAAAAAGTTTGGCATGTATCGAATGCATTTATTATCCCAGAGGGAGAAAAATTAGCAAAAAAAATAGTAAAAAAAACATTTGCTGATTTTGTAATGTTTCAAAATAGTGGTGCAGAAGCTACTGAAGCTGCAATAAAAGTTGCAAGACGACATTTTTATTCAATTGGAAAACCTAATAAAAATAGAATTTTGTGCATAAAGAATTCTTTTCATGGAAGAACAATAGCCGCAATTTATGCTAGCGGCTCAAAAAAGATGACAGAGGGTTTTGGGCCAAAAGTTAGTGGTTTTGATCATTTTAATTTTGGTGACCACAAATCTTTAAAAAAATTAATAACTAAAAATACAGCAGCAGTTATGGTTGAAACAATTATGGGTGAAGGTGGTATTAAAGTTATTCCAGACTGGTGTTTAAAAGGTCTTAGAAAAATATGTGATAAAAAAAATGTCTTACTAATTCTTGATGAGGTTCAATGTGGAATTGGCAGATCTGGAGATTTTTTTGCTTTTGAAAAATCAAAAGTTAAGCCTGATATAGTACCAATTGCAAAAGGAATTGGAGGAGGTTTCCCTATTGGTGCAGTTTTAATGAATAAAAAAGTTGCAGCAGGAATGATTGCTGGAACGCATGGTTCAACTTTTGGAGGAAATCCACTTGCAATGCAAATAGGCAATACTGTCTTTGATATTATTTCTAAAAAAAGTTTTCTTAATAATGTTAAAAAAAATTCTAAATATTTTTTTGGTCAGCTAAATAAAATTAAAGAAATGTATCCAAATATAATTAAAGAGGTGAGAGGTAGAGGATTTTTGATTGGGTTACAACTTCACAAAGATCAAACTGATTTTATCAAAAAATTAATGGACTACAAATTATTGACTATCAGAGCTGCAGAAAATGTTGTGAGAATTCTACCTCCTTTAAATGTAAAAAAATCAGAGCTTGATTTAGCTATAAAGATAATAAAAAAAGTTTGTGCTAATTATTAGATAAATGAATCATTTTATAAACCTCAAAGATATTCCCGCTAAGGATCTTAAAAAAATTTTGATTGATGCAAAAAAAAGAAAAAAAAATAGATCTAAATTAAGTACTTTGCAGACCGATAAAGATGCGCCGCTTAAAGGTAAACTGTTGATCCAGATGTTTGAAAAATCAAGTCTTAGAACAAGATTAAGCTTTTATTTAGCAATAAAACAATTAGGTGGTGGCACAATTACATTAAGATCAAATGAATTACATTTAGGAGAGGGTGGAGAGTCTCTCGAAGATACTGCAAAAATTTTATCTACTTATGGAGATGGGTTTATGCTTCGAACAGATAGTGACCAAAAATTAGATGATTTTAAAAAATATTTGTTAATCCCAATTATTAATGGACTATCCCCATCATCACATCCAACTCAAGTTTTATCTGATGTTTTTACTGTTGAAGAAATTAAAAAAAAACCCATTTCAAAACTTAACATTACTTGGATTGGTGACTCAAACAATGTTTTAAATAGCTTGATAGCTGCATCAGTTAAATTTTCTTTTAAATTAAACATCGGATGTCCCAAAAAATATGAACCTAAAAAATTTGTTTTAGACTGGGTTAAAAGTCAAAATAAAAAAGTTTATATTTTTAATGATGCCAAAAAAGCAGTGTTAAATGCAGATGTTATATTTTCAGACAAAGTAATATCACTTAATGATAAAGTTAATAAAAAAATTAAAGTTAATGATTTTAAAAACTTTAGAGTTAGTAAAAAATTAATGAATTATGCAAAAAAAGATTGTACTTTTTTACATTGTTTACCAAGAGGGTCAGAAGTAGATGATGCTGTATTTAAAAGCAAAAACTCAAAAGTTTGGTTGCAAGCTTTAAATAGAGTTCACGTTCAAAAAAGTATTTTATTATATTGTTTTGGAAAATTAAGGTAGCTGGAGAGGGCTATCTGAATTTTGATTAAGGTATTTAATAATTGACGCTCTATCTTCCTCTTTTCTTAAACCAGCGTAAGCCATCTTAGTTCCCTTAATCCACTTACTAGGTTTGAGTAAAAATCCATTTAATTCCTCAAAATTCCAATCTTTACCGTATTCTGCAAGTGCATTTGAATATTTATATTCTGCCGCACTGCCGATTTTTCTTCCAACAACATTATATAAAGCAGGTCCAATTTTATGAGCACCACCTTTATTAATCGAGTGACATGCTGCACATTTTTTAAAAATATTTTCTCCTGAAGCAACATCTCCTAAAGCCATCAATGCTGCAATATCAACTTTTTCTTCTTCAACTACCGCAGTAGCTGCTGTTGTAGAAGATGCTTGTTGGACTTCTACTGCATAGCCTGGCTTTTCAGGTTTCTCCACATAGAATATTACATTAGAAAGTTTTCCAATTCCTATTACAAGTAGAGCTACCAGAAGAACTGCAGCAACTATTTTATTAATTTCAAAAGAGTCCATTTTGATAAATTTTTATAACAAATCTATAACATTAAAATTTTATAATTCCTTATATTTTACTGTACAATTTTGCCCCTCTTTATAATCTAAATATTTATAAATAATCTATGAAAACATTAGTGATTATTCCTTCCAGGATGTCAGCAACTAGATTGCCAGGGAAACCATTATTAAAGATAAACGGCAAATCAATTATATCTCACGTGTTTAAACGAGCTGAAAGCGCTGAAATTGGTGAAGTAGTTGTTGCAACAGAAGATATTGAAATTGTTAATGATATAAAAAATAATGGTGGAAACGCAATTCTTACATCAAAAAACCATAAAACTGGAACAGATAGAATATTTGAGGCACTTAATTTATTAAATAAAAAAGACATTGATCTAGTAATGAATGTTCAAGGTGATGAACCAGATATTGATATTGAAGATATCAAGAATTTAGACATTAAGATGAAACAAAATAGTTCTAGTATTGGAACACTTGCTGCAAAAATTGAAAAAGAAGAAATGTACAAAAATGAAAATGTGGTCAAAGTTAAAATTAAAGAAGAATTTGATAAAAATTCTTTTCCATTAGCAAAAAATTTCATGAGAAATATCGAAGCAGAAAATAAAACTCAAATATTTCATCATATTGGTATTTACTGTTATGAAATCCAAACTTTAAAAAAATTTGTAAAGTTAAACCAAACTCAAAATGAATTGAAAAATAGATTAGAACAACTTAGGGCTATGGATAATAATATTAATATTAACGTTGCTCTAGCAAATAGATCCCCTATAGGAGTAGATACTATGGAAGATTATCTGGCTATAAAAAAAATTATGGAATATAAATAATTATGAGCAAGATATATTTCCAAGGTACATACGGAGCATATTCTCATTTAGCATCTCTAGAGATTGACTCAAAGGCAGAAATTATTCCATGTAAAACCTTTGATGAATGTTTTTTGAAAGCTACTAATGAAAAAAACTCCAAAATCGTTATCCCAGAGTCAAATAGAATTACAGGAAATATTGGGATTGAGTATCTTATATTTAAATATCGTCTAAATATTTACTCAGAGCATTTTCAAAAAATTGAACACAACTTATTAGGTCAAAAAGGTGCAAAATTAGCTGATATTAAAAATGTGTTTTCTCACGCACAAGCTTTATCGCAATGTTCAAATTTTATTAAAAAAAACAATCTAAACGAACATGTGAGAGCAGATACAGCTGGTTCTGCAGAAATGATTTCAAAAAATAAAAAAAAAGATGAAGCTGCAATTGCCTCTTCATTAAGTGCTGAAATTTATGGATTAGAAATAATTAATAAAAATATTGAAAATGAAAAAGGAAATTTAACTAGATTTTTAGTTATGGGAAAAGAGTTAATTCAACCAGAGTTTAGGGATAAAAAATATATCACATCTTTTTTATTTAAATTAAAAAGCAAACCAGCAGCACTTTACCAATCTCTCGGTGGTTTTGCTATTAATGGAGTTAACTTAACTAAATTACAAAGTTACCCTGAAAAAAACTCTTTTGACTCATTCTTTTTTTTATGTGATCTTGATGGGCATATTGAAGATAAAAAAGTTCAAAAATCACTCGAAGAGCTTGGTCTTCACTGTCAGGATTTTCATGTACTAGGTGTATTTGAAGCAGACCCAATAAGAGATAAAAAATTATAATCTTTTCTTGTAGAATAGAAAATAATACTGCTATAATAGTTTTGGAGGCTAGAGGTGGATGCTGCTTGAACCCGACCAGATCTTAACGGAAGCAGTCGTAGAGACAGTTATTCAGGTTCTAGTCTCCTAAAATATATACATGAATAAAAATACAAAAGTTTTAGCCCTTAAATATAGACCTCAGACATTTGACGATCTGATTGGACAAGAGGTTGTTGCTGAAACAATCATTAATTCTATTAAGTTAAATAAAGTACCAAATGCTTATCTTTTTACGGGAATTAGAGGGATAGGAAAAACAACAACAGCTAGAATTGTTGCAAAATCTCTTAATTGCTTAAATGGAATAGAAAATTTATGTAAAGAAAGTTTATGTGAAAATTGTGAAGCTATTGCAAGCTCGAGACATATAGACGTTCTTGAAATGGATGCGGCCAGCAAAACAGGCGTTGATGATGTTAGAGATTTAATTGAATTTTCAAGATACGGGCCCACCTCATCAAAATATAAAATTTTTATTATCGATGAAGTTCATATGTTAAGTAAGCAAGCTTTTAATGCATTGTTAAAAACATTAGAAGAGCCTCCCGAATATTTAAAATTCATATTTGCAACAACAGAAATTAAAAAAATACCCATAACAGTTGTTTCAAGATGTCAGAGATTTGATTTATCTAGAATAAAATCAACAGAACTATTTAATTTTATAAAAAAAATTAAAGACAAAGAAAATGGCAAAGCAACTGATGAAGCATTGAAATTAATAGTAAAAATTTCAGAAGGCTCAGTTAGAGATGCATTATCATTACTTGATAGAGCTCTTCTAAGTCTTGATGGTAAAAAGGAATTAGATTTAAATGCAGCTCAAAAAATATTTGGTTATTTTGACAAATCTCAATTAATAGAAATGTTTAATTTAATCTTAAAAGGTGATGAGAATAAAGTTATTGAAAGCTATCGGAATATTTATGATCAGGGTGTTGAGCCAAAAATATTCATCAACGATTTTTTAGAAATTTTATATTATTTTAAAAATATTAATTCTCTTACATTAGAAAGTACAAATTTTTCACTTAATGACGAAGAGTTTAATCAAATTAAAGAAATATCAGATAATGTTGATAGTGAAGTTTTAATTTTATTTTGGCAATTCACAATTCAAACACTTGGTGAATTAGATATTGTATCTAATCAACATCTTTCAATTGAAATGTTTTTATTAAGATTGATTCATATCAAGGGTTTTAAGCCTAAAAATGAAAATCAAAGTACTACCCAAGAACACAATTATCAAAAAGATAGTTCTGAAGTAAATATTCCAACTAAGATAATAAACAAAGATACTATCAATCAAATAAAAAATGTTTCTCAAGAAAAAAAAATAAAATTAGATCCAAAAATTGATACGAAAGTTTTGAGTGAAATAAAAATTCAGTCATTTAGTGAATTAGTAGATTTATGCGCTAGCAAAAAAGAAATGAAACTAAAATATGAGCTAGAAAAAAATGTAAACCTAGTAAAATTTGAAAATTGTAGAATAGAAATTTCTTTTAACGATAATCTTGACAAAGATTTTGTAAAAAATTTATCAACAAAATTATTAGAATGGACAAATGAGAGATGGATTATAAGCTTCAGTAAAAATCAAGGAGAAATGTCGATTAAGGAAAAGGAAAAAAACAAACAAAAAGAATTAATTGAAAGTACAAAAAAAACAGATTTATATAAAACCGTTATGGAATACTTTCCAGATGCAGAATTAATTGAGGTCAGGCCGACTATAAAGGATGATGATAAATGACAGATTTTTCAAAAATACTAGATAAAGCTAGAGAATTAGAAGCTAAAATGAAGGAAAGTCAGGAGAAAATCAAAAGCCTTAGAGTTGAAGGCATTTCTGGTTCTAACTCAGTAAAAGTTATATTAGATGGCGAAGGGGAGATGCAAAAAATTGAAATATCAAATGAAATTTTGAAAGAGGATAAAGCAATAGTTGAAGACTTAATAGTTGCTGCCCACAATAACGCAAAGTCTCAATTAAAATCAAAAACTACAGAAGAAATTTCAAAAGCAACTGGTGGTTTGGGAATTCCTGGTTTTAAATGGCCATTATAGTTGATGCAAAATATTACTGAAATAGAAGATCTAGTAAAATTAATTTCAAAACTACCTGGTCTTGGACCAAAGTCTGCAAAACGAATAGTATTAAAACTAATTAATAATAGAGATGAAATTATTAAGCCAATGGCCAATACATTGGCTCAAGTTTATAAAAATGTAACACGATGCAACTCATGTGGTTCATTAAAATCTACTAATGATGGATGTGTAAATTGTGAAAATGTTAAAGAAAAATATAATAAAATTTGTGTTGTTGAAGATATAGCTGATCAATGGTCTATCGAGAATTCAAATATTTATAAAGGATACTATCACATTCTTGGAGGAACATTAGCTTCTGCAGGACATAGAAAAGAGGATCTTTTAATAAATTCTTTAGTTGAAAGAGTAGTTAAAGATAAAATTGAAGAAGTTATTTTAGCAACTAGTGCTACTGTAGAAGGTCAGACTACAGCATACTATATTCAGGATAGCTTAAAAAAAACTAATGCAAAAATTACAAAATTAGCACAAGGTTTACCTGTTGGTGGAGAAATAGAGAGTTTAGATGATGGTACTTTATTTTCAGCTTTTAAAAATCGTTCAAACCTGAATTCTAATTCTGAATAGATTTTATTTTAATTCGATTTAAATGTAACAAAGGTTCTGTATATCCAGAAGGTTGTTCTTTTCCTTTAAAAATTAAATCACATCCTGCCTTAAATGCTATCGAATTATCAAAACTATCACTCATTTTAGTATAATTTTTATCATCTTTATTTTGTTCATCGACAATTCTTGCCATTTCTTTCATGATTTCAATAACATGTTCTTTAGAAATAATTCCATGATGAATCCAATTAGCAATATGTTGTGATGAAATTCTTAAGGTTGCTCTATCTTCCATTAGGCCAACATTATTTATATCTGGAACTTTAGAACATCCAACACCTTGATCTACCCACCTTACAACATAACCTAGAAGTGTTTGAGCAGAATTTGAAACTTCTGATTTAATTTCTTCTATTGACCAGTTTGGCCTATCAGCAACAGGTATTGTTAAAAGATCGTCAAGTTTTGCAGTGTCTCTTGATTGGATTTCTTTTTGTTTATCAAAAATATTTATTTCATGATAGTGCATTGCATGAAGTGCAGCGGCAGTTGGAGATGGTACCCAGGCACAGTTAGCCCCAGCTTTTAAATGACCTATTTTTTGCTCTAGCATTTCTTTCATTTTGTCTGGCATAGCCCACATACCTTTACCAATTTGAGCTTTACCAGAAAACCCACACTTTAGACCAATATCAACATTATTATTCTCATATGCATTTATCCATTTTGATAATTTCATATCGCCTTTTTTAATCATTGGACCTGCTTCCATAGAAGTATGCATTTCATCTCCAGTTCTATCTAAAAAACCAGTGTTTATAAAAAACACTCTATGCTTTAGTGATCGAATACATTCTTTAAGATTAGCTGAGGTTCTTCTTTCCTCATCCATAATTCCTATTTTACACGTATATTTTTTTAAATTTAAAACCTCTTCAACTTTAGTAAAAATTAAATCTGTGAAAGCAGTTTCATCTGGTCCATGCATTTTTGGTTTTACAATATACACAGAACCAGTTCTTGAGTTACCCTTTAGTTTAAAATCATGAAGAGCTGCAGCTGTTGTTATGAATGCATCCATTATTCCTTCAGGTATTTCTGAACCATCTTTTAATAGGATCGCAGAATTTGTCATTAGGTGCCCAACATTTCGAACAAGTAATAAACTTCTTCCATGCAGTTTTAGGCCAAGCCCGTCTTTTGAGATATAACTTTTATCTTTATTGAGTTTTCTCTCAATTATTTTTCCATTTTTTTCAAACTTATTTGAAAGGTTACCCCTCATCAATCCTAGCCAATTTTGATAACAAGCAACCTTATCTTCTGCATCTACAGCTGCAACACTGTCTTCATTATCGCAAATAGTTGACAGAGCAGACTCTATAATCAAATCACTTATACCTGCCGGATCTTGTTTGCCACTTAAAGAAGTTGGATCTACTAGTATTTCGATATGCAGATTATTGTTTTTAAGAATAATTGAAGAAGGTTTGGTACTTTCTCCTCTGTGACCTATGAATTTATTTTGGTCTTTTAATTTTGTTGTTTCTTTATTTTTATAAATAATCAAGGATTTATCTTGAATATTAAAACCTGTAACTTCTTTCCAATTAAAGTTTTCTAATGAAAAGTATTTATCTAAAAATTCTTTTGCATAATTTATTACCAGCTCTCCTCTTGAAGCATCATAATCATTTTTTGAAGTATCAATTGGCTTGATAGCGTCTGTTCCATATAAACTATCGTATAAACTCATCCATCGCGCATTTGCTGCATTCAGCGCATATCGCGCATTCATTATTGGAACCACAAGCTGTGGTCCTGCTATGTTTGCAATCTCTTCATCAATATTATTAGTTTCAATTTTAAAATCCGGACCTTCTTCTTTTAGATAGCCTATTTTTAGAAGAAATTTTTTATATTCATCAATATTAATTTCATTTCCCTTATTTTTGATATGCCATTCATCTATTTGTTTTTGTAATTGATCTCTAATATTTAATAATTCTTTATTCTTTGGAGCGAGTTCATGCACAACTTTATCAAACCCATCCCAAAAACTATCAGGTGAAATTTCAGTGTCTTTCAGCAATTCATCATTGACAAAATTATGAAGTTTTTCTGAAACTTTAAGATTATTTACGTTTATATATTTTTCTTGCATATCACTTATTAATTTACCCCATCTGTATTTTTGCCTGAGAGTTTTGCTCCTTCGGCGGAAAAATTATTCTCTTTCCAGAGTGTTATGCTTTTATCGGTCCAGTTTACCTGAGAGTTTCCGGGGTGGTTGCTCCTTCGGTGCTAATTTATTAGTCTCTCCCGATAGACGAGAAATCTACAAGTTAATATATTGATGTCAATTGATTATTGAAAATCTTAAACATTTTATTGCCTTTTTTAATACATAAGTACTATTCTCATAAAATGAAAAATTATCTAAATTTTGAATCTGATATAAAAAACTTAGAAAGCGAGCTTGAAAAGCTTAAAGATCCCTACAATCAAGGAGGACTTTCAGAAGTTGACACAAATAAGATTTCAAAAACTCAAGATGAGTTAGATAAAAAATTAAAAGAAATTTATTCTTCATTGGATCCTTGGCAAACCACAATGGTTGCAAGACATGAAGATAGACCTAAGTCAAAATTTTTTATCGATAATCTATTTGAGGATTTTATTTCACTAGCAGGTGACAGGTATTATGGCGAAGATAAATCTGTACTAACTGGATTTGCAAAATTTAATGGTCAATCAGTTTTAGTAATTGGACAAGAGAAAGGTGAAAATTTAGAAACAAGAATAGAGAGAAATTTTGGGATGATGAGACCCGAAGGATATAGAAAAACAATTCGATTAATGGAGCTTGCAGATAAATTTAATATTCCAATAATTTCTTTTATTGATACTCCTGGTGCTTACCCGGGCGTAGGTGCTGAAGAAAGGGGACAAGCCGAAGCAATTGCTAAATCTATTGAATGCTGCATGAAATTAAAGGTCCCAACATTAGCTATAGTAATTGGAGAAGGTGGATCTGGAGGTGCAATAGCTCTAGCCTCATCTAGCAAAGTTATAATGTTAGAAAATGCAATTTACTCAGTAATATCACCTGAAGGATGTGCAACTATTTTATGGAGAGATCCCAAAAAAATGCTGGATGCAGCTAAAGCCATGAAACTATCTGCAAAAGATCTTCTAGAGTTAAAAGTAATTGATGAAATTATTCCTGAACCACTTGGGGGAGCACATAGAGATCGAAATTTAATTTTAAGCAACGTAAGAGAGTCTATATCTAAAAACTTAAATTTATTTAAAGAAATGTCAGGCGAGGAAATATTAGATCAAAGAAAAAATAAATTTTTAAAAATAGGAAGAAACAAAGGTTTCATCAGCAATCCAGAAAACCTAAGCACACTGGAGAGCAAAAAAAATAATCTAGAGCAATTTTATGTTAAAAATAAAAAGATTTTTTATTTCACAATCGCTTTTTTATTGTTAGTTGCCTTTTTGGTAACTTTTTTTTTATAAAGCCCCACAACATTGTTTAAACTTTTTGCCTGTTGCTTCACATCTATC